>QFCH01002251.1_pt1 | contig 31133 bp, 33 predicted proteins | sample 5346071 | NCBI WGS metagenome assembly QFCH01 (sample SAMN09062255, study PRJNA434731) | Human gut metagenome, whole genome shotgun sequencing project. | isolation source: stool timepoint B chromium assembly | host: Homo sapiens | collected 2015
CGCGGTGCTGCCGCGGGAAATCCTGTTTGCCAAGACCGATGAGGAGAAAATGCGGCACTACGATAAGATTCTGCACGCAGCGGACGGAACCTACACCAACGGCATTTTCGGCGTTTTAAAGGCCGTGGCGTCCCTGGTGAAGCGACAGCAGCCGGACCATGTGGCCTTTGTGTTTGACAAGACGAGGGATACCTTCCGCCGGGAGCTCTACCCCGATTATAAGGGCACCAGAACGTCCACGCCGGAGCCGTTAAAGCAGCAGTTTGTGCTGTTGGAGCAGATTCTTGCGGACGCGGGCTTCAAGGTGCTCTACAGCGACCGGTACGAGGCGGACGACTATGCGGGCAGCCTGGTGATGAAGTTCCGGGATCAGATTCCCATGGTGGTGATGACCAAGGACCACGACTACCTGCAGCTGGTGGACGATGAGCACAACGTCCGGGCCTGGATGGTGCAGGCCCGGCAGGAGAAGGCCGACGAGCTCTACGAGAAATACTACGCGCCCTACGGTCTGGATAAAAAGAGCATCAACCTGCCGGAGAAAACCTTTGAATTTACCGCGGAGCATGTTTTTGCCGAGGAGGGCGTCCGGCCCTGTCAGATCACGGATTTAAAGGGGATTCAGGGCGACAGCTCGGACAACATTCCCGGTGTGAAGGGCGTGGCCAGCGCGGCGCCTCTGCTGCTGAACGAGTACGGCACCGTAGAGGCGGTTTATGCCGCTGTGCGCGAGGCGGAGCGGGACAAAAAGTCTCTGAAGGAGCTTCAGGATTTCTGGAAACAGAACCTGGGGATCAGCCGTTCCCCCTACAAGGCCCTGACGAAAACCGGGGAGCAGGGGGAGCTGTGCGGGGAGGCTGCGGCCCTGCTTTCCAAGGAGCTGGCCACCATCAAGACGGACATTGAGCTGGATTACACTCTGGACGATTTCAAACTGTCCCATTACGACGAGGGGAAGCTGAGGGCCTGGTGTAAAAAGCTGGATATCAAGGAGGCCTCGGTCTTTGGCGCAGAGGGAAAATAAAACGGGCCTTTGTGTCCGCAGGCCATAAGGAGGGACAAACCGTGACATTGGATCAGATCAAAGAAACACTGAAAGGGCCGGATTACGATTTCCTGGGAACCGACGGGCAGCTGGGCGAAAATATCATGATCCTCACCCTGGGAGGCAGCCACGCCTACGGAACCAGCACAGACACCAGCGACCTGGACATCCGGGGCTGCGCCTTAAACCGCAAGCGGGAAATACTCACCGGGGAGAAATTTGAGCAGGTATCCGACGAACAGACCGACACCGTCATCTATTCCTTCAACAAGCTGATCGGCCTGCTTTCCGGCTGCAACCCCAATACCATTGAGCTGCTTGGAAACAGGCCGGAGCACTATCTGTATCTGTCGGAGGCGGGGCGGGAGCTGTTGGACAAGGCCCACATGTTTTTGTCCAAACGGGCGGTGTATACCTTCGGCGGTTACGCCAACCAGCAGCTTCACAGGCTGGAGAACAAGTCTGCGCGCCTGGTGGGGCAGGCTGAGAACGAACAGCACATTTTAAAAACCATCGAGCACGCGTGTTATGACTGGAAGGCGCGGTATTTCCCCATGCCGGAGGACGCTGTCAGGCTCTATACCGACCGGGCGGTCTGTGAGGAGCTGGAATCGGAAATATTTATGGATATTAGGCTGAGGCACTATCCCCTGCGGGATTACGCGGGCCTGTGGTCGGAGATGCAGAGTGTGGTCAGGTCCTACGCCAGGACCGGCAAGCGCAACCAGAACGCCATCGGCCACGGGAAGCTGGGCAAGCACATGATGCACCTGATCCGCCTGTACATGATGTGTCTGGATATCCTGGAACAGGAGCGGATCGTGACCTACCGGGAGAAGGAGCACGACCTATTGATGGAAATCCGCGCCGGAAAATACCTGGACGGGGCAGGACAGCCTATCCCGGAATTTTTCGAGATGGTGGACGAGTATGAGCGGCGCCTCGAATACGCAGGCGAGAACACCTCCCTGCCGGAACAGCCGGACGAGGAGGAAATCCGCGATTTCGTGGCCAGTGTGAACGAGAGGGTGGTCAGAGGTGAGATTGGAAATTGAGTTTCCCCTTCCGGTGGAGCCGGTTCTGAAACGGCTGGAGGACTCCGGGCACCGGGCGTATCTGGCCGGGGCCTGCGTGCGGGACTGGCTTCTGGGCCGCGTTCCGGAGATGTGGGAGATCCTTTCCTCCGCGCTTCCCGGGGAGATCGCCGGACTGTTTGCCGGCGCGGGAATGGGAAAGTTTTCCATCAGCGCCCAAGGCGGTGCGGTGGGTCTGAAAAACCGGCATTATTCCTGTGAAATCGTTTCCCTTTCAGGCGGCCGCCCGGAAGGGGAGCGTGATTTTATGCACTGTCTGGCGGAGGAGCTGGGAGGGCGGGATTTTACGGTGAACGCCATGGCGTACAGCCTGAAGGACGGCCTAGTGGATCCCTTTCTGGGCCGCGCGGATTTGGAGAACGGAACAATTTGCTGTGTGGGCGATCCGAACCGGTATTTTGCGGGAAACGGACAGGCCATTCTCAGAGCCGTGCGCACGGCGGCCTTGCTGGGATTTCAGCCGGATGCGCGGTTGCTGCGGGCGGCAATCGAGCATCGGGAAACGCTGGCGGCAGTGCCTGCGGACTACGTGGGCGGCGAACTGCGGCAGATTTTTTCGGGCTGTGGGTATGGACTGGCCAGGCTGGTACGGCAGACTCAGGAGCTCCTTTTGACCATTTTGCCGGAGCTGATTCCCATGGTTGGGTTTCAGCAGAACAACCGGTATCACGTTCACGATGTGTGGCAGCACACCCTGGCAGCGCTGGAAGCGGCGGGTTGCGATGAGATCGTGCGGTTCGCCGTACTGTTTCACGACATCGGCAAGCCGTATTGTTACACGGAGGACGGGGATGGAACCGGCCATTTTTACGGCCATGGAGCCGTCTCCGCAAATATCACGGACCAGGTGTTAGGCAGGCTGGGATTCGACGGAGAAATCCGGGCGAAGATCACAGAGCTGGTGAAATACCACGATGTAGACTTTAAGGAAAGCCACAGAAGCATGAGGCGGTGGTTAAACCGTCTGGGCCCGGAACAGATGAGACGGCTGCTGGAAGTCCGGCGGTGCGACATCTGCGGGCAGCATCCGCAGCTGATCCGGGAACGGACTGAAAAGATCAGCCGCTACGCCTCCATTTTGGAGGAGGTGGCGGCGGAAGATACGCACTTTCGGGTGCGGGATCTTGCGGTGTCCGGCGCCGATCTGATTAAAATCGGTTATACGCCGGGGCGGGGACTGGGAGAAGCCCTCCGGCGATTGGCCGCTATGGTGGAGGACGGCCGCCTTCACAATGAGCGGGCTTCATTGTTGGAGGAAGCGTCCCGGCAACTTGTTGTTGACACGAACATACGTTCATGGTATGATAAAAATAATTCAAGAACAAATGTTCGGATCACAGGAGGAGCTGCGGATGAATGATAATCTCACCCCCAAACAGAGCGAAGTGTACGATTACGTGAAAGCGGCTATGCGTGAGAAGGGATACTGTCCGACTGTGCGTGAGATCTGCCTGGCGGTGGGTCTGACCTCAACGTCCAGCGTGCACGCGCATCTGAACACCCTGGAGCGCAAGGGATATATCCGTCGGAACCCGTTAAAACCGCGCACCATCGAGCTGATGGAGAGCGCTGCCGATCAGGAGAGCGACCTGTTGAGGATTCCCATAGTGGGAACCGTGGCCGCCGGTTTGCCTCTGCTGGCAGATCAGAATATTGACGATTACGTCTCCTTTCCGGCCGGAGCCCTCCACCGCGGGTGCGGCGGGTCTGTCTTCATGCTCCGGGTGAAAGGCGACAGTATGATCAACGCCGGGATATACCACGGCGACAAGATCATCGTGGAGCAATGCGATACCGCTGAGAATGGCGATATCGTGGTGGCCCTGGTGGAGGACTCCGCCACCGTAAAGCGCTTCTTTAAGGAGAAGGGCCACTACCGCCTTCAGCCGGAAAATGATGCTATGCAGCCCATCATTGTGGACCAGGTGGAGATACAGGGAAAGGTGATCGGGCTGCTGCGTTCATTTTGATGGGAAATAAAAGTCACAAAAAATCCGCAATCTATGATATAATAGCAGCAAATGAATCTTTATACAACATTTGTGCTGAACGCGTCAAGGAGTCCGGAGACGGCCGAGGGTGATCCCGGCCGGAGATTTGTGGAGGATAGAATGGCTGTCGATTATTATATTGCGGATAAACATATAAAAGCGGAATACGAAGCATTCCGGAAGTTCTGGGAGGATGAGCTCTTCCCGGAATTTATCAAAAAACTGTACGGCTACTGCCAGGAAACCGGCGGCAGAATCGTCAACAAGGATCTGGCCGAGGAGATCGCCGAGGATCATCTGTGCGGCTATTCCTGCGTCCCCTTAAGTGAGACTACTTATAAGACCCCTCTGGTAACGGTCAACCACGCCGGTATATTCTGGCGAAAGTGTGTGATCGGGGACCGTTCGGTCAACAGTCTGGAGGATCTGATCGTATTCTTTTCCAGGAAAGAGCGCCAGGAGCGGTATCAGGTGGAGGACGAGAAGGGCAGAGCGTATACGCTCAATGATTTAATGGATCTTTTGAAATAAATGCATAAATAGCAGGTCAAGGAGCGGCCTGGTTGTGAACAGGGCGGAGAGTTCATTGGCTCTCTGCTCCTGTTTCTTAAATTTACGGACGAAAAAGATAAACATTTGGCGGACTTTCTGGTGTATTCTTACTTAATAGAATCAAAACACAGGAGGCCGCTAAATGAAAAATTGTATTCCGTCAAACGTAGACAAACGAAGTAAATTGTACAGGGATTTGGAACAGTATCAGGAATACCTGTACCGGAAAAATTTATCGGACAATACAGTTCGGTCCTATTTGCATGCCGTGAGGCAGTATTTCAAACAGCACCGAAAAATCACTGCTGAAAATCTACAGTTATACCGGGCAAAGCTGATCGATCACTACAGTCCCCAGACCGTCAATATCAGTATTCGGGCGTTGAATAATTATTTTAAGTTCCTGGAAATCGATCTGATGTCGAAAACGATCAAGGTAACGCGGCGGATGCAGCTGGATCGGGTGATCAGCCAGGCGGATTACGAATACCTGAAACGCCGGTTAAAAGAGGACCAGATCTATAATTATTATTACGCAATCCGGTTTATGGCGGCGACGGGAGTCCGGGTCAGCGAGCTGGTGGGAGTCCTGGTTGCGGATGTCAGACTCGGGTACAAAGACATCCATTCCAAAGGCGACAAGGTCCGCAGAATCTATATTCCCAAGACCCTGCGAACGGAGCTGCTTGGCTGGCTGGAAGAGGAGAGAAGGGACCACGGCAGGCTCTTTTTAAACAATCTGGGCGATCCCATGAGCACGTCCGCGGTCCGCAGACAATTAAAAGTATTCTCAGGCCTGTACCAGATCGATCCGGAGCGGATGTATCCGCACTCGTTCCGGCATTATTTTGCGAAAACATTTTTGGAGGCATGCGGGGATATCACGCTGCTGTCCAACCTTTTAGGTCATGAAAACCTGGAAACCACCAGAATCTATCTGAGGAGAAGCAGCAACGAACAGTACCAAATCGTCAATAAGGTGGTGAATTGGTGATGAAAATGAAATCCACAGCCAATACATTTGCGGACAGCCTGGCCCGCCAGGGAGCCAGCAAAGAGACGGTTTGTTCATACTGTAAAAGCGTTGAATTATTTTATTCGCAGTACGATGAGGTGACGGTTGATCATCTGCTGGCTTACAAAGCGTATCTGTTGGAGCATTACGCGGTGAACACGGTGAACGCCCGGGTTTACGGATTGAACCGCTACCTGAAATTCCTGGAAGAATCAGAACAGCCGGAAAACGGTTGCGAGGGCTACAGGCTGTCCTCTGTCCGGCATCAAAGTGGCAACTATCTGGATAAAGTTATCTCCAAAAAGGATTTCGAAAAGTTAAAGAGACGGCTCAAAAAGGACCATAATCTGAAATGGTATTTTATCGTCAGATTTCTGGGGGCAACCGGAGTGCGGGTGAGTGAACTGACCAAAATCAAAGCGGAACATGTGGTGCAGGGGTGCATGGATTTATGTTCAAAGGGGAGAAAAGTCCGCAGGATATTTTTTCCGGCTGCACTCTGTGAGGAGACGCTGGAATGGCTGAACAGCCAGAATATAAGCAGCGGATACATCTTCTGCAACCGGAGAGGGCAGCAGATCACGCCAAGGGGAATCAGGATGCAGCTGAAGCGTTTTGCGGTAAAATACAAAATACCGGAGGAAACAGTTTACCCCCACTCCTTCCGGCATCGTTTCGCTCTGAATTTTCTTAGCCGGTTCAACGACATATCGCTGTTGGCCGATTTGATGGGCCATGACAGTATTGAGACCACGAAAATATATCTGACAAAATCCTCCGGTGAACAGCAGGCGTTGATTGACCGGGTGGTGACGTGGTAGCGGCGTAAAAAAATGGGGACGAAATGTCCCCCAATTTATTCCCGGCTTGGATTTTCGGCAAATCCTCTCATATATACCTCGATAACCGAATGTACCTGTCCATTGCCGTTTAAAGGCGGTGATTCATACTCATGGAACATCGACCAGAAGCCTTCGTACTCCACAGACGACAGTTCCCGTTTCCCTTCGCGCTCGGCCCGGTCCCTGTATTTGTAGTAGGCGGCATAAAGCTCCTGCTTTAGATTTTCTCTGCGGGCGTTATTGCGCTGGCGTTCCATTTCCATGTGCTCAGCGCTGTTCTTTTGTCATTTTGCTCGATGATTGTTTTAAGTTCAACCATCATAGTGGAAATCACGTTCATCTTGTCGTTGCATTTCCTGATTTCGGATTTTAGTTCGTCGATCATCTCGATGTTCTTTTGATTGTGTTCCCGGCGATTCATATAATTACGGTATTTTTCTAAAAAATGGAAGCTGTACAAGCCTGCTTTGTGCAGGCGTCGGGCGATGATCCTGAGGAGATTAAAGCCCAGTATAAAACAGGTAATCAACAGCCATTTGTCAATATTGCCCCATACCGTATATAAGTCAGTCAAAGCGGTCAGTGTGTCCATTACAGTATACCTTTCACGTTATTCGGCCAGCTCATACTCCATCAGATCGGGGGTTTTGGTATCCCGCTGCGGCTCCCAGGATCCGTCGGCCCCAACCCAGCAGTACAGGTCCGGGGCGGTGGATTTTACATAGGTATTTTTTGCAGTCTGGCCGGACTTTGTGGCGTAATACCATTTTCCATTCACTTCGAACCATTGGGCTGCCAGCATGGCCCCGTCGTCGGGATTCAGGTAGTACCAGTCGCCAGCCTCGTTTCCAAACCAGCCGGTGACCATGGTTCCGTCTCCGGAGAAAACGAACCACTGCAAACCGGAAACGGTATTGATTTCCTTCCAGGCGTTTTTAACCGGAACTCCGTTTACGCGATAGCGCCATGATCCGTCCGTCTGACGTTCCCAACCGGTTTTGGAGCGCTCCATATGTCTTTTGCAGGCCATATAGCCGCACCAGGACTGGAATTGCGCACACCAGGCAACGCCGTTGCAGCCATACCATTTTCCATATTTTGTATAATTGTTATTCCCGGCATTGGCCGTTTTGTTGTCCAGCTGGCTGTTGGATTCTTTTTCAATGTAGCCGATCTCTGCTTCCAAAACTTCGATCAACTCATCGGCAGTACAGGTGTCATCCCCGTACATCGGGCGGGCAAAACCGTTCCATTTGTTCCTGCCGCCAATTTCGTTGAAACAGATGGTGTATTCTTTTGCCGCCACCATACCGCCGTTGCGCTCATAGGCGGCTCCGGAGGTGTTTCCTTCGATTGATTTGATGTGGATGGTTTCCCGGGAATGATTTACCGAGACAACATAAGCGGCCAGAACATGACCGACCCGGCCGAGAGAGTCGTAGTAGAAGAAGGCCAGATCGCCTCGCCGGACCTTTGATCCATCGGTGATATAGTGACCGGCTTTCCTGGCGAGGCTTACGCCGGTAGGTGTGTACTGGAAATAGTCGCCCCAGAAGAGGGCTTTTCCTTTTGCGTGTGCATTGTCCATAGTTGAGAGTCCTTTTGGGTGAGTGGGGTGGGGGGAGTGGGGATGGGGGCGGAGGGGATGGTGGGAGGGGGTGAAGGTTTGAAATAAACGGGGGTTGTAGAAGGGGATGGGGTGGGATATAATTGAAAGAGGGGTGGGGAGCGGGATTATGTAGGTATAGGGGAGAGAGGGAGTGTTCTTTTTTTTTGGGTATTACAGGAACGTGGGAGGGGTGGGTACCCACAGCTGCTGACCTTTATTTGTGTGGTAATATAACACCACTCGCTGGAAATTTTACTAGCAGTTCTACTATGGACGCTAAGCTAGATGCTGGACAGATAACCATAATGAAAGAGCAGGCCGAAAGTGAATCATCTACTTATCGCGGGGTGGTAGCTACCAATCAAATTAATCTCACCAGGTATAACTATATCAACTTTGAATATGTACTTACATCTGTTACTGGTGGCCCAGTGCAATTTGATATCGGAATTGTCTCACGCAATACTACCACATCGCCTGCAATAAAAAATTTTGTGAACGGATGGTATACTTTGTCTTCAAAAGGCATAGGTAGTGGAACTGTGTCATTTAATGTAGCCAATATTAATGTCTTAGCCTATATACACATAGGATTTCTAAATTCATATGGATTGTCCTTTATGGGTGCTATTTATCATATTTGGCTATCATAAATCTATACTTCTTTTTGTTTTTTTTTGGGTATTACAGGTACTAAAAAATACTATACTGAAGCGAAAAAATTCCTCCTATCGATGATTGTAAAGGAGGAATTTTTATGTCAGTAATTTGTATACAAGGCGCTGGTTCAGGAAGCGCTGGTTCTGATGAATGTACAGCCAAACTAAGTGATATTCCTGCTGGTTTAAAAGCAGTAACAGCTGATAGTAATGACGAGATTGGAATCGGAACTATGCCAGATCGTGGTAGTTGGAATTCTGGAGATTTAGCTGCGGGAGCTTCTGTTTCGATCCCTGCTGGTCGACACTCAGGTAATGGAAGAGTCACTGCGAAAAGTTTATCTGCTCAAACATCCGCCACAGCAACAGCTGCACAAATCAGGAGTGGATATTCCGCTTGGGTGAATGGTCAGCTAATATGGGGAACATTGAGCATTCAGAGCGCAATAAATTTTAGTGCAGCCGCCGTTTCTGCAACGCAAATTCGAATCAGTTGGCAGAACCCTTCTATTGGTCCTTGGGAAGGCGTGTTTATTCAAATGAGCACGGGCGGCTATCCCGGAACTACGGGCGGTTCCCGTGTCTATACTGGAACCGGTAGTAATACAGCAGCAAAAAACTGGAATGAAGTCATTATTAGCGGATTGGCTCTGGGAACAACATATTATTTTACATGTACATCATATGTTAATGCACTTGGATGGGGAAATTCCTACAATGTATCAGCTACAACAAATGCCACTCAAGTAATAAACGGTTTGCCAATTATGGCAAATGGGTATGGAAACAAAGGCGCTTATGTCCAAATTGCTATTCCAAATGGAGCTAATTACATAAAATTCAGTTATACCGTCAATATTCCCAATAGTTATTCTAAAGCTGGTTCCATAGGTTTATCCAATACCACGGAAGTTGGGACTTATTCAAGTGTGTACCTGAGTGTATATGGAGCATCTAATCGCGAATATACAGACAATCACACTTTTAATGTAAGCAATCTTAATGGGACTACTATGTATTTTAAAGTTGCTAGACATGATACTAGTTATGATTATGATTATTTTATAAGAATTAATAGCGCTTATTTTTCAAATAATTAGCCTCTTGAAAAAAATTGGCTTATTGTTTTACTTCATGTAACACTTCAATCTGTTCTTCTGATGATAGCCGATAATAATCTTTAATAGCTTCTTCTGGATTTTCCCCGTTTTGCTGCCGGATTCTCAATGCCCGGATGATAATATTCTTCTGGATATTACTCAACATATCCGTCACCTCCAATCACTTCAGCCATTGCTAGGGTAAGGTCATTGCTCTCGGCTTTCAACTGCGCGTTTTCCTTCTGTAACGCATTGATCTTGTCCTGTTCAGTCGGGATGTACTCGGCCTCTGTCTCTGTCCCGTCTTCGTTCATGTGCCAGAACCGGCCACTATGAAAGCGGTCGACTCCACCCGGCCTTACCGCATAGCGGTATTCCGCCGCAAATGCCTGGTCTCCATATACCGCTCGGGTGATTCGATTCGCGTCCTCGTAGTTCTCGAACATTGCAATGTTCTGCACAGCACCGTCACTGTCCACTTGTATGTATGCATAGCTTATTTCTGCCATCTTTCATGCCTCCTTAATATAATTTTATCAGCGCAATGCCTGATCCCCCGTTACCTCCATCGCCTCTCCCACCATCACCTGAGCCACCGCCACCTCCTCCGCCACCGGTATTGGCTGCACCTGCTACGCCATTTTCACCCCGATGGTTGTATCCTGCACCGTTTCCACCACGACCTCCGCCACCGGCTCCTCCAGCCCCTCCATTACTAAAAGTATAACTATAGGCCCCACTACAGCCGCCCGAACCACCTCCGCCTCCAGCATAGAGTGTACCTGAAGATGATCCAAATGCCCGTGTAGTTGTACCCTGACCTTTTCCACCTAAAGTGGTTGCATAATTACCAGTTACATTTGCACCATTTCCACCATTCGTTCCTCCAACTCCCCCCGGGTCATATTGGTGACCATACCTGTAATAGGATGCACCGCCACCGCCTGAGCCACCTCCACCTCCGCTTGTATAGCTTTCGCTAAAATTTTGGGAATCTCCCCCTAACGCACTTAACGTTAAATTAGGAAATACAACAGATGTAGTTCCGCCAGAGGCTACTTTATTGCTAGCTGTCGTTCCACCAGCGCCTATTGTAATTGTCGCTTTCTGACCTACAGATATAGCCAGTCCTATTTTAGTTGCGGTTCTTCCACTTCCGGCCCCACCAACTCCATACGCCCCAGTATTTCCAGACCAAGCCTTTCCTCCTCCGCCAACCACAAACAGATCCGCTTTTGTATACCCTGCGGGAATCGTATAGGATCCTGATGATGTAAAGGTTATGTTGATCACTGCCGACGTAGTTGCGACTGCGTTAAGCGCAGTACCAGTTTTTTCTCCTGCACTACATGTCATATAGGGGTAGCAGCTAAAATAATAAGTTGTATTCAACGCAGGCATGTCAAGATATGTCTGCGACCAGCCACCCGCTGCCGTGTTGTTCCCGGCTCCCTTGTAGATCTGTGTCCCGCCAGTTACCCCGGGATATCCGCCGGTAGAATATCGAATGATCACGCCGCTGAAGGGTTTCCTTGCCGCCTGATTCGGATTCTGCCATTTCGCCAATACGCGGCGTCCCGAATAGGCGGCAACACTAAAAGACAGCAGACTATTGACCGTCATGGTTCCAGTCAGCTTGGTCTTACAATTATTGGTATAGAATGTCTCGCCAGCCAACACATGTCCAATCTGAGCATTTCCGGTCAAGCTTAATGAACCTGTTTTTCGAAGGTAAGGGTTATCCGAATAAAATGTCTTACCAGAAACCACATCAGATTCATCTGTATTTCCTGTTAACTCAAGTGTGCCCTCGACAGGTTCATCAAAACCAGAAACACCTGCGATTTTTCCTTTAACAACATCTTTCTGAAGAGCTGTCAGTTCATCCGGATCGATACCTCCGGCACCAGTACCTGTCATATTTATCACGGACATAAAAAAGCCTCCTTTCCGTTAAGAAAAGAGGGAATAAAAGGTAACTTAATGTTTGATATTTTAGTTCCCGTAATACCCATTATCTTAACCCCCTTCTTAATATTCCACGCCGTCAGGTTCGCATCCCCCTTCACCACGACATTCCCCGTCACAAACCGGTTCGCGGCCACCACCGTTTTATCTGCGGTTCCCGCGGTATATGTACCTCCGCCCTGCGTGGCCATAGTTCCTGTAACTTTGTTCCCATTGACCCAGGCGGTCTGCCCCGGATAAATATTCGCCGCAGAGGCGGTACCCGGGGTCTGGCTTGCCAGGCTGTTTGCCGTGATGCTTCTGGTTCCATCGTGATAGCCGGGCAGAATGATCGAGCTCTGCCCGCAATTTAACGTTCCTTCCTGTTTCTGGTACGGCATGGTTCCCTCAACCGGGTCGTCATACCCGTTCACTCCTGCTGTATGTCCTTCCAATACCTGTGCCGTGGTAGCGGTGCAATCATCAGGATCGACCCCACCGCCGCTTCCGCCTGCAAAATAAATATTTCCCATCATTACACTCCTTTCAGCCCAACCGTAATATCAACCGTGGGCTTTTTATAAACTTTAAACGTCGCGCTCCCATCATTCAAAAAAGCGGTACCCGAAGAGAGAATCCCAAACGCCTTGTTATACGCCTTCTGCGCAGCCAGCTCCGCCCCGTCCGGCAGCATGCTCACCATAATCGGCGAAAGCTCAGCCGATCCGCCCGGCACATCCACCGTCTGCTCATAGGGAAGCGTTTCGCTCCATCCGGCCGCGGTCAGCGTCACCGGCGTCACATGCTCCCCGCGTTTTGCCAGCTCCGCCAGCGCATTCTGGAAGGTGCTGGACCGAAGCGTGGTCTCATGATTGTCGAAGGTGAGCAGATCGGCGCTGAATTTAAGCAGCGCCACCCAGGTGCGGTCCGACTCCGAGGGCGTCACCTCCACATTGTCCCTTGTGGCGTACCACCAGACATTGTTGTAGGAAACCATATCATTGACATAATAGTCCTTCGTAATGCTGTAGGTCCCCCTTGGTGTCAGCCCGGTGCCGGAATCGCCCTTCTCACCCCGCGCGGTCCAGGGCGTCCAGAAATTCGTGTTCGTTGGCGGCGTGCCGATGGGGCAGTTGCCCGACAGGCACAAAAATGCCTCCGTATTGTCGTGGACAATATACGTGACCACGGAATACTTGGGATACTTCACAGTGGAAGCGTACTCGCCCTTGAGCTGGATAATATTTTGCAAATACGCCTGGAAATCGCTGAAATAAAAGCGCTGCAGCGCCATGATGGCATCCAGGGTTTTGTTCATCGTGCTGGCGTTGACGATGATCCGTTTCAGAATCGGATTATTTTCAATCACCCCGTTAGCTTCCTCGAACTTGCCCTGATTGTAGAAATTCTGATATTGCGTGATCAGCGAAATGGTCTGGATCGTCGGGTCCAGGTATCGATCCCATTGATCCATGGAATCGGGAAACATAGTTTCAGTCAAATCTGTATAGGTTTGTGACATACGATACTCCTTTTAAATTTTGTACTGGTACGCCGGATAAAATGAGACGCAGCTGATTGACATTGTTGCTTCGGTGGTGCTCCCGGAAATGGACTTGATGATATACTGTTTTTCCTCCCCTTCGCCCTGTAACACAAAGGAAATCTTCTGGTTGACGTCCAGCCACGGCACCGCAACGAGATCCAGGTCAAGAGAGCTTGAGAGCACCGTGTGGTTATAAATCTCATAGCGGGCCCGCTGACCGGCCAGATCGTTGCTGTAGATGGAATCATAATCATCCCCCTCAAACACGTAGAGCAGCTCCCGCCCCAGTCGCGTTATGGTAAACGGACTGTCGGGGTTCTCGTCATACGCCTCCCCGAACACCTGGTATTGTCCCAGATAATAAAACGCCTGCTCCCGGCGGCGGTATTTAAACACGCCGTCCACCCCAACCGGCAGCGTCCCGGGGGCCAGCGGGACTCCGGCGTCGTCCACAACCGGCAGCGCGGATAATCCATTGATGGATACCTTGGCATTTATCGGGTTCGTGACACTTATCCTAAACGCGATTTTCTCAAAATTGTCCACATCCCCCAAGGACGAAATTCCATCCAGGGAAATGCCGTAGACAGCGCCGGAGAGCGTGGAAGCGCCCGCATACCGGTCCGCGTCGATCACCTGTCCCCAGACCTGAACGTGGTTGTAAATCCCGGACAGCCCGGTGGAACGGCTCTCGCTGAGAACCAGCGGCCGTAGCTGACCGTAATCGAGAATCACATTGTCCTCAAACCGCTGGGGAATCTTTCGCAGGAAAAAGGTCCCGTAAACGTCGAATCCCATTTCATATCCCGCATACAGATTCCGAATTTCATCCAGTATCTCATAAGCCGTCACATTTGCGGAAAATTCGAGATCATACGGAATTTCAAACCCGACGTCCTGGATGATATATTTGGCGATACCGGCCTCCTTTAAGGTTCCGGCGATGGCCTTGTACGCCTCCGTCCCGGCCTCGATTTTGGTATTCAGCCCCTCGAAATGGCCGCCCCGGTCCCCATTTAATGTGGTGACCAGGTCTCCGCAGTCGATGCTCAGGGTATAGCTGTCGTCGTCGCTGTAGGAAGCGCTCTGCACGGAAAATGTACCCATCAGGGTCCAGACGATTTCCCCGGTTCTCAAATGTTCGATCCCCACGTAAGGCCGCACATAAGTGTCGATCCACACCCAGCTGTCCGGCCCCAATAAAAAGGAGGCGTCCGTGACGGCGAGGGTGGCGTTGTAGGTCCTGCGCATATCCGAGTCCGCGTCCACCGAAAAGCTGTCGTCAAGTAAATTTCCCTCGACATAGTGGATGATCTTGAAATTCCGGTTCAAAATTTCAATCCTCGAATGCAGAATCCAATCCGACTGGTAAAGGATGTCCCGCTGCATCTGGGTAATATCTGTCATAAAATCCCCCTTTTCAAATGCTGCGATCCACATCGTGGTCGGTGTCGATAAAGTTGTTGTCATAAAGATCGTTTACAGATTCACAATCACCGGTCTCAACCGCGGTAAAGCTTGTGGATACATTGGAAATGTGGTTGTGGGAGGAGTGGGAGACCGGCGAGTCCACGATGCAGACCATGGCCATGCGCCCGTCGGCATACTTCAGGATTTTCGGCCTCCTGTTCGTGAGAAAATCATCCACCTCCTCGCGGTAAGCGCGGCTGTGCTCCAGGTCGAAGTCCCCGGTTCCGTCGTCAAAGGGGATAAACGTCCCCTCCACGTCGTATTCCCGGTAATTGGCGTCCCCATTGTAGACGGCGATGGATTTTTTCCGGCCCTTGGGCTCCAGCACGGAAACAGCAAAATTACGCCGCTCCGAAAGGCGCACGTCCAGAATCGCCCGGTAGGCCACATCCTTCTCAACCAGCACAATCCCGTCGAATTTCGAATGGACCCGGCTGGTATTGTGATTGCTGGAATACCGTCCCTCCACCCCGTTTAAGGTGGGCACGATGCTGTACTGGTACTCCTCCCCCGACCGGTTGTAAAAGTCGTTGCGCATAAAATTAAAATCCTCATTGGAATGGATGGGAATCTCAAAAAATGTTTTCCAGTGAAGATCGCCCCCCCGCCGTTTCTTAACCAGGATGGAGGAGACCGACTCTGCGGTAAACTCCACATTTCCGCCAAAAAGGCTTTCCTGAAACAGCGCGTGTATTTTCGTGTCAAAATCCCACTCTTCGGGAATACTCCCGTCCCAGGTCGTATAAACCCTGGTGGTCACAAAAAACTCGTCAAACACGCCGCTGGATAACTGGATCATGTTGATGTCCTCCACATTTGTGGCGGTAGCCATCATGGAATCAGAATCCCCGCAGGCTGTTTTTCCCAAAATAATCATAACGGTTCCACCTCCTCCCCATAATCAAACGCGACGATTTCATACAGATTGTTCCGCCGTGTGAGCATAAATCCGATCAGCCGGTTGTCAGCCGGAAGCTCGATATAGTTGCTGATTCCCACATACGTCAGCTCCCCGGCGGCCCTTACGTCAAAATAAGCCTTCGGTACGCCTCCCGTGCCTTCGTACGCCCCCGTCCTGTAATACACGGAAATGGCGTATTTCCTGTTGGAGAGCACCATAGGAGCCGAATTGGGCGCAAAGCTACATCCCTTCAGCTCGATTGTAAAATCGTCCGGCACGCCGAAGCTGTCCTCGAATCTCAGCACCTGGGAGCTGTCCCGCAAATCGATCATTTCCCCGTTCACATAGGTGGGATCAATCTCAACCCCATCCCGGTACACATAGGCCCGGAGGGAAATGATATTGGATTTGACTGTGGTATAGCCGCCCCTGGCGTTGTTGGCCAGCTCGATCAGGCTGTAGATTGTGGGCTGCAAATACCGGACGGAGACAAGAAAAAAATCCGTCTCAACCTGCATTCCGGTCACAGTCTGCCCAAAGGCCTTGATATAATACTGCGTGTTATTTTCCATCCCCGTAACTGTCAGGGAAAGTTCCTCCGTGCGATAGTGGACCGGCGACGTATGGATCACCGTCTTATCGCTGGAATACAGGGAAATATAATAATCCTCCAGCTCCTCCCCCTCCGGCTGGCTGTAGGACAGCCGAACCTGATAGGAATCGTTCTGGATCAGCTGGTCCTGCACCAGATTCGTAAAAACAAAATCCGGGGTCGTGTAGCAGTAGAAGAGTAACGGTTCGGATGGGGACGAGACGCCCTCCGCGCACATCACATTGACGGTAACCTTATAAAGAGTCCCGTTGACAAGGGTATTGGCCGGAACCGTGCATTCCTGTTTGTAAAAATTGGTCTGCGTTGCGGTATAGACGGTCTCATTGGTCTCATTGTTATATATGTGAACAATATTTCCGGTCTGTTGCGGATTGTTCCCGTCCCAGATATAAGTGATCTTAAAATCCAGACCGGCATCCTTTGAATTTCTGTTGCTGTTGTATAATACGGGTACACCGTTCATGATTCACCTCGAATTTAATAAACAATGAATGCACGATTCCAATTTCCATTTGGAAGCATGACTTCGACAATATCGCCTTCTGAATGGCCGCCCCGGCTTCTGACCTGGTGAAGCGTATCGTTGCAGGAGACAATACATGTTTCATGGCCTGTTTCCGACTTCACAATACAGCTCTTAACCGTGGGAACGCCGGAGTCCCGGATTAAAACCTCGACAAAGTCGCCAATCAGGTTTGATAATTCCTTTAAAATTTTCGTATCGGTCATATGATCTCCATAAAAGGCGGCGGCCCCTGTGAAAGAGCCGCCGCCCGGTGTCTGGTTCTATTTGTTTCTCATCAGGCGCTGCTGCAGGGCGGATTTCAGCGTTCCGTCCGCAATCGCCCGGGTGAACGTATCCACGTCCTTCACCTGAGGCAGATTCACGTCCCCGAAGTTGACCACCACATTTTCCTGCCGCACATTACCGGCAGTGAGACCAGCGGACGGGGAAAATGCTTCCGGCATCCCGGAAATACTCAAGGGTATGTTCTGTCCCAATGTGTCGATCAAGGACCGGGTCTGCTGGTCCTTAAGAACCGGCAGACCGTCGTCGAGCTGTTCCAGGTGATCGCCGCGCAGGACATGTCTTGTGTCCGAAGGGTTCAGAACCGTCTCGCCCCCGGCGAAGGGGTAGTGGGTTTCACGCTTTGCCAAAAACGCCGCGCCGCTGTTTCGGATAATGATTTCCGGCCGGTTGCCCTCCGCCACCCGGTGAAGTCCGGGCCTGGCGTGGGTGGTTCCCTGGCCGTAGCCATAGCGGTCCTCGGCATTGGACAGTTCTCGCATGGCCTTTTCGGCTTCCCGGCAGGAATCCACAATACTGTTGCACATTGTGGAAATGGAGCTGGCCATGGAGCGGTAGGTTTCCTGAAACGCGCCCAGATTTAACAGCCGCTGGCCCAGATATGTCCCCTCGGTCAGAACAGCCGCCGCATTGGCCTCATTGATGCTGCCCAGAGCCCCGCCCACGGCAAGAGCGGAATTAGACCACTCCGCCGCGTAATCAAAGACGGCCTGGCGTCTGGCGTCCGTGGCAAGGAGTTCATCCACGTTGTTGGCCGCGGCCGCGGTAGTGGCAGCCACGCTATCGGCAACATTGACCTGCGCATTTGACCAGGCGGAGGTGTAGGTGGAGAGGCTTGAGACGCGCTCGTCGTTGGCCTCAATCTCCGGCATGACGTCGCTGACGATATCATTGATTTCCTCCCGGGCTTCCCGGATGGTAATCTGCCCCATCTGCCAGGCTTCGATATAGTCCTCCACCTGCCGGATCAGCCGTTCATTTTCCTCGATCTGGCGCTCTGTCCAGGTCTGTTCCCGGTCATTTTTCTCGTACTGGCCGGACACATTCTCAAAATCGCCGGTATCCCCGGACGTCACCCGGTCCTGCCAGCCGGACCCCAGGATCGTCCCGGCCATGGTCATATCCTTGGCCCTCTGTATGGCCTCAGTGATGCCGTCCCAGGATTCCACAATCTTCTGGAGGCGGTCGATTTCCAGATCATAGCTCTCAAGCAGCGTCTCCCGGGACTCCTCGATATCCCGGATTTTGTCTTCCATATCGGAAATGGTCTGTTCAAAGAGCGCGTCCTCATATTCGCTCTGGGCGTTTCGGACCGCCTCCGAATCGGCCTCGTAGACAAAGCCGCCCTCGGATTCCCGGAAGATCCGGGTGGTCTTCTGATTCTTCGCCCGCTCCAGATTATAAAGCTTTTCCTCTAAGTCGAGCTGCTGTTTGCGCTCGGCGTTGGCCTTTTGCAGCCCGTCGATCTCATTTTGAATTGCATCGATCTGCTTTTGGGCCGTTTCCTCGGCCTCGTCCCGAAGCGTTTGCTGCGCCTCGATCTGATCCTGCAGGTGCCCGGTCACTCCGGCGATGGCGCTGTCCAGATCGTCCTGCTTATCCTGGAGCTCATCCAGTTCGTCGTTCAGGCTGTCATTTGCCTTTTCCAGGTATTGAATGGGTAGCTCCAGAATAGCTTTATTGTAGGCCGCCTGGTTCTGAGCGCACTTGGAGATGGCATTTTCACAATCCTGTATGGCTCCCAGGCAATCGTAATAGGCGTCCTCGTCCTCATCCAACAGCAACAGTTCCGCCTGAAGGCCGGTCAGCTTGTTCTGGTTATATTTTTCTTCCTGCCGCGACAGGCGGATCAGGGACTTGTACTGTTTCGAAGTGGCGTTGAGCCCCATAGCCTCAGCCTCGTCCATCTGATTCTGAATGTCGGCGGCCTTATTCTGGACTACGCCGATCTTGTCGTCCAGGCGGGCCTGAGCCAGATCCATCTGCTTCAGCCGGAGATTTTCCAACTCCTTCTCGGCCTGCTTGATGGAGATCGTGGTAGAATTCCACTTATCCCGGTAGGATTGGGCTTTGGAGACGGCGTCTTTTAGGGTTTCGGGGATGGTTTCAATGCTGAAGCTGTCAAAACCAGTAATTTTGTCACCAAGGTCTTTGGGTAAGTCAGAGAGAGAAAGCTGATATTCATCATAATATAAATCAGCCTGAGACTGTAGCGCAGCGCTGTACTCTTCTTGCTTTTTAATCAGTTCCTGAAGAATTGATACTTTTTCAGAATAGGGGTCGGTGTTATCCAAATCCGTATTCAGCGAATCAAGCTGGTACTTAAGATTTTTGATCGATTCAGCCGCAAAATCAAGCTCAGTAGTATTTGAAAAATTTGAAGCCGAGCTACCTGCAGCTTTATTTCCACCTAGATCAGCAAAAGAAGGGAGATCAACGGAAATCTCTACATTTGCGGCTTCATTTAATTGTCTTATAAGGGCATTATACTGATTGATTTGTTTTGTAGCAGCTGACCATGCGGCTTGTTGCTCAGGAGTGGCAGTTGTACCATGACTACTTGCTTTGCTTAGATCGGGACCGCCACTGAGCTCTGCCAGGCCATTAATGGGATCATATATGATGTTATAATATTTACTCCAGGCTCCTTGCAAACTCTTAATTAATTCAGCATCGATTTTTGCCTTAGCAATAGCCAATGATTGATAGTTTGAAATATCTTGTCCGTAACCTTCAGAAAGTGTTTCGAATAAGGTTTTGTTATTAGCTACAATATTTTGCCAAAATGTTTCATCATCACTTAGCTTATATACCATTGCAGATTTATAATCGATAACATCTTGATTATAAACGGATGTCAGACTGGAGATAAGTTCTTTTTCATTCGATAGCCCAGCTAAGTATTGCGATACTACTAAATCTAATTCAGGGTACTTACTGATGATTTTTTGAAGCGTGTCTGTTTGAATAGTACCATTTTCTTCTATATCTTTATTTGCAGAGCTGATAAGCGATGATATATCTGAAAGACGGTCGATTGCGGATGAGACTGTTGTGGTGCTTTTAGCATATTCGTTTATAGATTCAGCAGCATCTTTAGCACTCACTCCAAGATATTGTAAGATATTTTTAAATCGCACTCCTGAGGATAACGTTTCTTCTGAGAGTTCACCGGACTGAGCTAATTCAATCAGTTCATCACGCGTTTCCCGATATTCAGGACCAGTAAATTTTGTATCGAAATTTGCCTCTACTGTAAGCTTGGTCTGTAGGCGTTTGGCTATTTGTGCATCAAAATCCTGAAAATTCCAAGTGGAGGTGTCATTATCTTTCTTTATCCCGTATAATATTTGGATCTCTTCATCGGACTTTTCATTATACCACTCGAAAAAAGCCTTTGAGCTTCCAGAATCTCCAATGGTTTTATTTTTAATAAAACCTTCTTTTAATTGTTCGCTTAATGCTGCGCGATTAACAGCATTGGGATCGGAGAGAGCCATGATATATTGGTATAATTGTTCTGCACTAATACCCGCTTTATTTAGCCAGCCAACTAATTCAGGAAAATTTGAATTTAAAATATCGATAGATAAAGATCCATCTTTTCCTAATGTAATTAATTCATCTGATAAAGTTACGAACTGTTCTTTTTTCAGTACACCCTGAATTGCTTTTTCATAATTTACTTCTTGTTTATGGAGTGCTTTAAAGTAATTATCATAAAATGTGTTAATGGAATTTATTAGGTCAGCATCTTCATCAGGTAAAAGGTAGTCGTCGAATTCATCAAAATTTTTATACAGGTCTTCGAGAACCGCTTGAGTTTGAGTTGCGTTTTCTTCAAGATCTTCCAACTCTTTTACTGCATTTTTATATTTTGAATCCTTTTGATAGTGCTCAGGGTCATCTGTAACTAAATCAGCTATTAATTTCTCCCGTATTTGTATATCCTTTTGGAGATTATCCAGGAGTGTTGTATACTCGTTTGCCTTATCAATTTGATTTCCATAGTCAAGATATGGCTGACTTATCGTTTTGCCAAACTTATAAGCAATTAATCTGGGGTCTATTTTATAATCAGATGAACTGTAAGTCTCAAAGGTGTCGAAATACTTTTTGGCATCGTTTCGGGCTTTATTAAATTCGGAATTTTTTATTGCATTTTTAATATCAAGATGGCGTTGTAGTTCTTCGTTTGTATCCTGTAGTTTCGATAACTCATTTTGTTCGACCAGAGAAAGATTTTTTTTGGCATTGAGCTCATCAATTCTTCTGCCAGTCGCCTCTAACTTGGCATTGGTTGATTCAATTTCTGAAGTTAGATCTCTATAATTCTGAGCAGAGGCCGCGGCGTTTTCTTTTGCATTTTCTACACGGTTTGCAAAATGATCCCATGCCTTACTTACGGCCCATATAAGGGTATTGACTGCCAGCATTATACCAATATTTGCCACGGCTGATTTGAGAGTAGCACCAAATTTAGCGGTTAGAGAGGTGGCAGGACCGATGTAATCTTTGTATTGCTGTAATAAGTCACCGGATAAGTCGGCTTGTTTGGCGAAATTGAAAAATTGTTCGTTGGTGTAACCGGTTTGCAGACCTAATTGTTTTATACTTTTTATACAATCAATATCAAGCTCAGCTAATTTCGACAATGCATTTTGAACTTCTTTTGTAATTATAGGAGTTTCATTAAATTTGTTTAATATTGTTAACCAACCATTATCATTGTCATAGTTTACAACGTAATAATGTAGTGATAAAATATACAATATATGCTTGGAACAAATAGTGCATATTTGGAGGGCTAATTTCTATGATTAAGTTTTGTAAACGATGTCAAGAAGAAAAATGTAATTGCTGTCCAAGTGGATATTACTTTGGATGGAAAGATTCAGTTAGAAATTGCCCTAATTGCGGATATGAATTTAGGGATATCGATTTTCCAAAAGAGGATTTGGCTATAATAGAAGAGCTTTCTAACGATACTTTATTTATCGAAGCTATGATAAAGCTTAGACAAGATAATATAATTGAATATGAATCCCGCATGAGTCAGTTTAGGATACAGGTGCAACAGCAAGAACAATTAGAGCAAAAGAGGAGTAATAATATTCCTAAATGCCCCACCTGTGGCTCAACCAACATAAGGCCGATCTCAGGAACGGAGAGAGCAGTATCCGTCATCGGACTGGGCCTCTTTTCAAAAAAGATAAACAAAACCTATAAATGCTTAAACTGTAAGCACACATGGTAATTAAATCACGATATTCCAAAATGATGTGAGTTCATATTCACATCATTTTTTGTATAAAAGAACCTTCCATTTCCGTTTCCAAGCCAGAAATGGATTTGTATAATTTGTACTAAGCAGGGCAGTAGTGAACACTACCGTTCGTTCCCCTGTTCGCTTCACGCAGCCTTTCGCCACGGTAACGGATCATGTATGTTGCAGCCTGATCATTAATCAGGCCGTGTCTTGTCAGCCTCTCGCGCGGTATATTGTGGATATATACATTCTACACGTAATGCATATACCGCGTCGGGATTACCATTTTCGTACTTTTGTACTTAGCTGTAATACACCCACATGGAGCTTTTGTTGCAGTATTATCAGTACCTATCTCAATAGGCTTACGGCTTCCCCCGATATTCGACATATTTAGGATTTTAATCCAAGGATTAGTCTACTCGATGAACGACCAAATCGTAGAACACCCACTATTTTGTAGTAGGGGGCTTGTAAACTATGACAAGTAACTCTACGTTAACCCTAATCCATTAGCGCCCAGTATAGCGCTTGCACCCACCGACAGAGTTCCCAACAGTCCCAACTTATCGATGATAGAATCCAGCGTATTGATTACGCCGACGCCGCCATCCGCCAACACCTTCAACACATCCGATCCCAGCACAGTATTGGACAAAGATTGAAACGCCGCTTCCAACTGCTGCGTCTTCGCTTCCAGGCTGTCCAGCCACCGCGCCTGTTCCTGCATAGCATAGCCATCCGAGTTCAGCGCATCACCGTATGCCTGCTGTACCTGCCCTTTTTGGAACGCTTTTAATAACGCCGAAACATTACCGGCATCCTGTTTGCCTGCGATTACATCCAAAAGCTCAGCCTGATCTGTCGCACTGATATCATTCCATACCCTGGATATACTCAAAAGAATATCATAGGTGGATTTAAGTTTCGACGGATCAAAATCATCGAATATATTGACTGCGCCTTTTGTGTACTCCGAGATGCGGCTTTGAAGCTTGTCTACCGGCAGCACATCAGAAGCATCTTCGCCGAAGGCCTCAAGTTCCTCTTTCATCCCCCGAAGTCTCAAAGCCAGAACTTTCAATGAATTTCCCATTCCGCCAGCGTCTCTTGTAATTTCTGCGCCGCCAGCGATCATTGCGAGGGTCTGTTCAATGTCATTGTTGGCTAATGCCATTGCGTTCGCGCTCTTTCTGAGTCCGTCCCCCAAATCGGCGGCGGATATGGAATACTCGCTTCCCAGTGCGTTAAGCTGATCTACAATGGTAATGCTGTCCGAGGCTTCGATATTAAATGCTTTCATAGCGGCCGCCAGCTCCGATATGGCGGTCTGATCATCCACATTTCCGATATTTGCGTAAACGGAAGATATCTCCGCCAGCTTATCCGCCTCGTCCAGACTGAATCCAAGCCCTGCCCAGGCGGCGGTCTGATCGATCAGGCCCGATATTGAGCGCCCCAGTCCCTGAGCTTTGGAAGCGGCCTGATCAAGAAACTGCGAATACTTCCAATCCGTTTCGTCCGTCACACGGTACAGTTTGGTCATAGCAGTATCAATTTTGTAGACCTCTTCGGGAATTTTCTTTAATTGGTTCCACAATTCATTGATCGCGCTTGAACCGATTTTGCTGTTTTTAAACTTATTGAAAACCTGGGAGAGAGACTGATCGGAGAGATTTTCATTCAGCTTTTCCTGCTCCCCGGCTGCCTTTTTTGCCCCGGATTCAATCTCTTTGTAGAACTGCTTTGCCCACTGCGCGGCCAGTTTGTCGGGAACTGCATCTCCAAGGGTGCCTTTGATCATTTTAGATAACGCTTTGGACTGCTTTTCGATTTCCGCCTTGTTTTTTCCAAACTGATCCAGGACAATATCCGCGCCAATCTTTAAGCGCTCCTTCGCCAGTTTTTTCTGTATGTCCGACAAACTACTTTCGTCGATCATTGCTTGTAGACGTATTTTGTAATCGTTATTCATTGAAGAACTCCTTTCATGACATTGGGATTATTTTTCTCCCTATTTGGGAAATGCCTCTGCGTCGTATACTGCCTCCCACAAGCAATAGATAACCAGAACCAATTTTTGAACAAATTTAGCTTACAGTTTAATAAAATGAATATATTATAGTGGTGTGGAGAATTGGAAGAGCTGTGCATCCATATAGGGAAGGCTTGGTCAAAGAACGCATTCCTATATCCATTCTAATACCCACTTTTATTTTTTACACTCTCGATTAAGGCGTTGCTTTTAATGATATATCATTATTCTTTGGATATGTGACATGGATTTATGTTGTATGCAAAAAGTGCTTGTGATACAATAAATATATAATGTAGAGGTGATGGAACAGTTAATGAAAAAATTGATTCAATGTTTTTGGCTTTACATAATGTAAAAAGGGTTACTAGGCATTATAAGTCGTACCTAGAAAATTGAAATGCATTAATATATGATGATTTATTGCCATTCCAAAACAGGTTTGGTGCAGTATTTGTAAATGAGTGGAGGTACAACGAATGTATTTTGATAAATCCTATTTTGATGAAAACAGTAATGCAGTAGAAGTTGATTTAATATGCAATAGATGTGGAAGTACATTAATATTGAAGAATATGACTTTGTTCCGCAATATACAGTCTGATTATTGCGTTTCCCAAAAAAAGATTGTATGTGAATGTGGAAATGTAGCTGAGCCAGGGTTTATTGAACGGAAAAAAATGTTACACTCAAGCAAGCAATTCAAATAAATAATAATCATCAATGTAATATTCCCAGATGTCCAACCTGTGGTTCAATAAATATAAAGAAAATAACAGGTTTATCAAAGGTTGGGTCAGTTGCGTTATGGGGAGTCCTTTCACGAAAAGTCCATAAGCAATGGCACTGTAATAATTGTGGCAGCGAATGGTAATACTTAATGATTTCATGATAATTGGATTTGACCTGCGACAGGTTTCTGATTAAAGGTGTACTTGAGGCCACTTAGAACGAATAAAGTTTCTAAATATATTATAGGGGTAATTTTAAAACTTATGATAAGAGATCAATATTTTATAAAATTATAGGGAGATAGATTAATGGATTATCAAACCGCCAAAAAGCATATATATCAAAATATGTATATGAATCTTTTCATTGCGATTGCAGACGATGATATTCAAAAGGGGATTGCTCTGATTAAAGAGGAAACCACTTGTGATGAACCAACTGCAAAATGCATATGGTGCGATTTAAAGATGGATTATGGTACAAAAGATACAAACCCCATTATAAAAGCAAGAGAAAACTATCAAAACGAAAAGTTATTTCAGGAGTATCAATATCGCAAAAATGCTGAGTGTCCATACTGTCATTCAAAAAATACCAAAAAAATATCCGGCCTGTCAAAAGTTGGTAGTGTAGCATTGTGGGGTGTATTTGCGGTAGGGAAGGTAAGTAAGCAATGGCACTGCAATAACTGCGGCAGTGAATGGTAGTCATCATTATTTTGTTTCTTTGTTGACCTGCTAGATTGAGGTTGTGGCGGAGTTCTACTTGTTCTGGTGAGATGGGGAGTCTTTATGTTTTCCAGAATTATTTCAATGCTGAAGCTACCATTATTAATAAAAATCTGCCGTTTCTGTATATTTGATAAAATAGATGATATTAGAGCATGACCAGTTTGCGTTGTTGCTGATTTTTCAGCTAACTTTGACACATTACCAAAATTATTTGGTTACTGTTTATAACGTTTATTGCAGTATTGCAATAGAAAAGTTGCTTTTTTGTATGTGAGCGTTATACTTGTTGGTATATAAACAAAAGGGATTGGAGGCGTGTTTAATGGATTCATCTTATGATTTTGTATGTGAAAAATGTGGATGTAAAACATATGTTGTAGCAGAAAATGAATATCAAAAGGTATTACTCTGTGAAAATTGTGCGGAAGGCTATGTGGTTGAACAAAAAAACCAGTACCAGAGCTTAATATTCCCAAATGCCCAACCTGCGGATCAACTAATATAAAGAAAATATCCGGCTTATCAAAGGTTGGGTCGGTTGCAGTATGGGGACTACTTTCGCGAAAAGTACATAAGCAATGGCACTGCAATAACTGCGGCAGTGAATGGTAATTCGTAAGGCGCATATAAATGTTTCAAATATTTCAAGGTGTAGTTTTTATAAGGTTTTAAGTATTTAAATTCAAAGAAAATAAGAGGTTATAATATATGGCCACATGTAAATGTTGTGGAAAGAAATTAGGATTACTTTCCGGCTCTAACACACTGTCAGAAGAATATAATGATCCGATGTGCGACGGATGTTTCTACAAATTTAAGCCTCAATTAAATATACTTAAACATGCCAAGGATAGGGACAGCCTGAAAGAAAATTATGAAAATGCAGTAACTACAATTAGAAAATGTGATTTCCCAGATGAAGTTACGGAGTACATATTATCATTTACAGAAAGCCTGAGGCAGACAATTTTTAATGACTTGCAGAAGGAGCTCGATAATCAAGAGCAAGTGGCTCGTCAGATTGAAATGATTGCGGAACGTAATCAGCAACTGAAAGAAATTGAAGAAAAACATGTTATAACTACGGGTTACAATTTTGATGGCTATTGTATCAAAGCCTACAAAGGAGTAATCAGTGGCAGTGTTGTATTGGGAACAGGGTTTCTGTCCGAATTGGGGGCCAGTATAAGCGATTTGTTCGGTTCTCAGTCTGAAATGTTTTCTATGAAGTTGGAAACAGCGAGGGAATCGGCATTAAAAAATCTTGTGAAAAAATCGGTTCAAAGCGGGGGAAATGCGATAATCGGAATCGATTTCGATTATATCACATTTTCCAACAATATGATTGGCGTAGTGGCCAACGGCACGTCAGTAGAGATTGAGCCCATTTAGTAGAATCGATCATGTTCTACTAGCAATAGGTTACTTCTGATGATTGTTACGGGTTTCCGCATAATGTTGCAACCCACCTGCGGCTCCCCCAACATCAAGCCGATCACATCAACCGAAAGAGCCGCCTCCCTGATTGGCCTCGGAATCTTCTCAAAGAAAATTAACAAAACCTACAAGTGCCTAAACTGTAAACACACATGGTAATCAAACCATTCCGCCTCAATCTGCAAACCTAAAAATCCCATATCTTAAACTCAAAAAGGATGTGTCCCAATCACAAGCACATCCTTTTTTGCGCCCCAATCCGTCCTCTCCGCCATTTACTCCATCCCCTTGCCGTTCCTCCCCCCATCCCCCCGCTCATGAATCACCTCCGCCAACCTCCCCAGAAATTCCCCTCTCAACTCATCCAAAGGTACGTCTTTCAAAGCGGCGTAGAGCCTGGACAAAAGCGCGGCGATATCCTTCTGCTCGGCGGCAACCGCCTCAAGGACCGTATACAGCGCCAGTTTCAGTTTCCATTCCTTATACTTCATCCGAATCAGTGTGATCATATCCTGCATTCCTCCCATGATTTCCTTCAATGTATTGTTTCAACAGCTGGTGCATTCCGGTGGACGCCAAACCGCTGATCAGCCCGGACAGCACAACCTGCGGCGTGAAGACCCAGCCGCTGATCCACGAGGCGGTGACCACGCCCAAAACAGCCACGATGGTAGGGATATACTTGTTATCCACATCGAGCACCCATTTTTTTACAATAAAACCTGTGCAGAGGCAGATTCCCACCACAACAGGCAGCATAAATTCATTCAAAAACTCCAATTTGCCCCCATTTCCGTAAAAACAGGGAACAACGAACTTCATTTCCTCCGTTTGTCGTTCCCCATTTCTACTTCTCCAATCAATCTACAACACTACACAACACCGTCGGCATTTTCCCGTCGGTATCAGCCGATAATGGCCATGTCATAGATGCGGTCTTCATCGTCCGCCAGCAGGTTGCAGGTGATGGTCATCTCGATGATGCCGGTATTGCTCAGAGCCAGGCTCATGGCAGCCTGAGGCTGGGCCTTATAATAGGTGAGGTGCATGTCCGCGATCTCGTCGTCCTCGGTTTTCCAGGGCGTCTCGCCGTAGATGACAAATGCCTTGGGGAAGGATTTGGAATTGAACTTCACCACCTGGGCCCCGGAGTCAACCTTCACCATGCCGTACACCACGAAATCGCCGGCAGAGCCCTCGGGCAGTGTGATCGCGTGGTCGGAAACCGTGATTTCCAGGGATTTTCCGCAATCGTCGTCAGCCGGGTACACGTAAATGGAACCCGAAACCAGCTCCACGTCGGCGGGAATGGTGAGGGTTGTGCCGGAAGCGGTCAGCACCATTCTCTTCAGGTACTCAAAATGATCTTCGATCTCCGTGCCGGAAATCAGGCTGAACAGCTTCATGGTCGCAATCTGGGTCTGAATTTCCAGCGTGCCGGTCCGGTTGCTGTCAAAGGCCACCCGGTTGGGCGCGCCCTGTCCGCCGGTGGCGAAATCGCGGGTCGCCTCCAGTCCGGTGGTGGTCACATTGGCGAAATCCAGGTTCAGCCAGGGCTTTTTGCTCTTGTAGTCCAGGAAAATGAGATCGGCGACATCCTTGTTGGACATGTTGGGATTAAATGACATAGTTTTTTCTCCTTTTTAAATAAAATGCTCACGATCGCAATCGTGGTTAAAAGTTACCATCCTTCAGCTTTTCGATCCACTGCATGGGACTATAGTCCTTTGGATCTTTATAGGAAAATGTGTTGGCGGCCAGCGCGTCGCCGTAGTCGGACTGCCTTGCGTGGATATACTCGTAGAACAGCCGGATGAACTGATAATAGGTCAGCCCTCCCACATTTAAAAGGTTGATTCCAACCTTGTTGTGGGTGCAGTATTTTAAGACCATGTTGTCAAATTCGTAAGCCTCGTCCTGCTTTTTGACGCTGCTTTTGTTGCTGCGGATTTTCTCCATCAATTTCCGCGCGCGTTCGCTTTTGAAGCGGACCGGCTTATCCACCGGCTTTTTAAGCCCCAAAACCGAGGCCACGCTCTCCCGGAACCGGTCGAAATTCCGGCCGTCGATCCGCCCGGCAGTCTGTTCCCCGCCGTCGGTCAAATCCACGATCTCAAACGCCCCGACCCGTTCCAGAAACCGCACCTCATCGTTGGCAATAAACACGCGGATGTACTGAAACAAAAGCTGGGGAGTCATTGCGAGTACGAGCTCATAGAGGGAAATGGGATCGGATTTTAATTCATCCAGATTGAATTTTGAGATGAACTCATCTCTTGAGATCAGAGTCAGATTGAGAAACGTGCAGAAAATGTGATAGGTCATTCGGCGGATCTCCAACAGGGTGGGACAGCGGATTTTGCCAATTCCGTCCACCGCGTAGGGTTCATTCCACAAATAGTCGTAAGACGAGTAACGGTTGATAGGATCACCTGCTTTACATTGAAATCGGGCCCTGAAAATACCGGCCGCCCGGGCGTCTGGGCCATACTGCCGTCAGTTTCCATATATGATATATACACGCGGAAAAACGGCGGAAAACCCCGGAAGCGCGGTCAAAACTCCGTTTTTCTATTTGTGGTTCGCTTTTCGTTGTACCGACGGTACCGCATCAAATCATTGTCCGCCCGGCAGGCCCGGCACAACGTTTTCCGGTTTCCGCCCTTTTCAATCAAAGCTGCGCAGACCGCGCACCGTTTATATCCTTTGCGCGAGCTTTGGGGAACCCCGTAATACTGTTTCTGCCACTTCCGAAGTTCCCCGTCCAGACACCGGCTCATATATTTTACATAGAAATGATCCTCAGTCAGGAAATCCACCCGGCCAAGCACGCAGGCCTTCCCCTCATACTGGTCGGCCAGCTTGCAGTTTTGAAAGCACCGGTACAAAAATGTCTCAATCAGCCGCTTATAATCGTTCCAGGGTAGTGTCATTTTCCCGCGCTGAAGCGCTTCCTTTACCGTCCCGGCTTCCTCCATGGCCCGGCTGATCTGCGCCTTCACGTCCGCCGGGTCCATTTCCGCCCCGGCGGTCCACTCGTAATACAGGCGTTTGGGCGTTTTCAGCAAATCCAGGTACGCCTTGTCCAGAATAATTTCCGGGTCAAAATACCTGGTATACAGGTTGTTGATCTTCTGCCGGAGAAGGGGCCGCCAGTTTTCCTCCTTTGTGGTGGATTTACAGGCCAGATATTCGACTCTTGTCCAGCCAGCGAAAATCCGCCCCAGTTCGCTGTCCGCCGCCGTCCGGTTTACCCGGTAGCGGATCGTTCGGGTCCAGGTCCTGCGCTTGTTGGCACAGGACCAGATGGAAGCGCAGAAGGCGTTTAAAATGTCCGCCCGTTCCTCCTCAGTTTCTGCCCACTTGAAATCCTCCACAATCTCATACAAATACAAATCCTCACACTGGTAAATCGGAATCATCCCCCTCAAACACAAAATATTTCCCCAAATACTCGTAAGCGCCCTCAGTCCCGGCGGGAACCTCCCGGATCGCCGTTTCCGGCCTGGAACCGGCGTTTTGCTTCAGGTTCGCAATGATATAATCCCCGTAAGCCGACCAGGCAAATGCCTTGCTGACGGACAGGGAGCGGTAGGAGGCGGCGATCACATAATTCGCAATCAGCGTCTCGTCCATTTTCAACTCATCCCTCAGTCTGCCCTTGAAATGCTCCACGATCAAATCGAAGCTGAATCCGCGCTGTCCGGGGTCGGATGGGAGGCTGTGCCGCTGTTTTG
>QFCH01002178.1_pt1 | contig 31096 bp, 30 predicted proteins | sample 5346071 | NCBI WGS metagenome assembly QFCH01 (sample SAMN09062255, study PRJNA434731) | Human gut metagenome, whole genome shotgun sequencing project. | isolation source: stool timepoint B chromium assembly | host: Homo sapiens | collected 2015
TGCGCAGAACTGAACCATGTATCCAACGTATCCTCAGCCTGTGTAAAGTGTTTACATCCGCATTTCGGACATACATCCGGCATTTCTCTTCCTACTACAATTTCTCCGCACTCATCACAGTAATATGCAGGAATTCTGTGTCCCCACCAGATCTGACGTGAAATACACCAGTCACGGATATTATCAAGCCAGTTCATATATGTCTTATTCATACGATCCGGAACTAATTTGATTTCTCCTTTTTCAACTGCATCAATACACATCTTGGCAAAATCTTCCATTTTTACAAACCACTGCTGTTTGATCAACGGCTCTACCGTTGTTCCGCAACGTTCATGTGTACCTACGCTATGTGTATGATCCACAACTTTTACAAGATATCCTTCCTTTTCCAGATCTTCTACGATTGCTTTTCTTGCTTCATAGCGTTCCATACCTGCGTACTTGCCACCAAGCTGGTTGATCGTAGCATCATCATTCATGATATTGATTTCCGGAAGGTTGTGTCTCTTTCCTACTTCAAAGTCATTCGGGTCATGTGCCGGTGTGATTTTTACCGCACCTGTTCCAAATTCTTTGTCTACATAGTAGTCTGCCACAATCGGAATTTCTTTATTAACAAGTGGTAAAAGAGCTTTCTTTCCAACAATATCTTTGTATCTCTCATCATCCGGATGCACTGCGATCGCAGTATCTCCAAGCATTGTCTCCGGACGTGTCGTTGCGATCTCAAGGAATCTGTCTGTTCCTACGATCGGGTATTTGATATGCCAGAAATGTCCTGCCTGTTCCTCGTGGTCTACTTCCGCATCAGAAAGAGCAGTCTTACATACCGGACACCAGTTTACAATACGGGATCCTTTGTAAATATATCCTTCTTCATATAACTTGATGAATACTTCTTCTACTGCTTTGGAACATCCTTCGTCCATTGTAAAACGCTCTCTGTCCCAATCACAGGATACACCGAGTTTCTTAAGCTGGCCTTCAATTGTTCCTGCATATTCATCTTTCCACTGCCATGTGCGTGCAAGAAAACCTTCTCTTCCTAATTCTTTCTTATCGATTCCTTCTGCTTTTAACTGTTCTGTAACCTTAACTTCAGTAGCAATGGCTGCATGGTCTGTTCCCGGAATCCAAAGGGCGTTGTAGCCCTGCATTCTCTTGTAACGGATCAGAATATCCTGTAATGTATTGTCAAATGCGTGACCCATGTGAAGTTTCCCTGTAATATTTGGTGGCGGCATGACCGTTGTAAACGGCTTTCTGCTTCTGTCTACTTCTGCATGAAAATACTTGTTCTCACACCACTTCTCATAAAGTTTTGGCTCAATCTCTTTCGGATTGTACGTCTTTTCAAGATTTTTACTCATGATTTCCTCCTTCAAATGCAATAAATTTTCCCTATAAATTTTAAAAAACCCTCTACATTTTTAAAATGTAAAGGGCGAATGATCGCGGTACCACCTTTGTTATATGCGTTCATTTCCGCATATATCTCTTCAGTTCGTTAACGGGAACTACGCGTGATACCCTACTGATGCTATATCATATACTGCCCCTGTTCAGATACCCGGCTCCAAAGCTACCTTCTATATCTTCTTCTTGAAACCGTCTTCCAGCCATTGAACAGTTCTCTCTTGCAAGGAATAATATATACTCTTCTTTCTCATTGCCTTTGCGCTATTTTGGTAATAACTAAATTTTATCTTATCGTCTGCATTCCTATTTGTCAAGGATTTCATAAATTCTTCACAGATTCTTAAGAGTCTTCTATTTCTTTTTTCCATTCCAATTTGTTTTGGCACATTTTCTCTAATCATCTTGACAGTAATTCTTCATTATATTAGACTAAAAAATAGGTAGTGGCTATGCTATATAGAAGACTATCCAATTTCTTTCACATATCAATAATATCTATTATCAATATTTTCTTTTTGGTCTTTCGATATCTCATCGAAATATCCCATAAAGTGCAAACTGAAACAACAGAAATGTAAAAGCCATTGTCTACCTATAAAAATTTTGATATATTAAAGATAGTCTCATATATAGCTTACAGAAAGGAGCTATATGCCAAACAATCAAGAAATTTTATCAGAACAGAAGGCCGTACAACATGAAGATGCAGCTTTGAAAACAATGCTACAATTTTTCGCTGATGAAATGCTTCCCACCTTTGGTATTGAAGGAAAAGTAAAGCAACTTGCCCCTACAGAACTTGTACATTTGAAAATAAAAAAAATGTATCAGGATTCCAATCTAATTATGGAAGACGGTTCTTGGAAACATTTTGAATTTCAAAGCAGAAACGAAGGTGTAGCCGGACTAAGACGCTTTCGCACATATGAAGCATTAACAAGTCAGCAGTATCGTGTTCCTATTACCACATACGTATTATTTTCCGGAAACATCAAGAAACCAATGACTACGCTAACCGAAGGAATTAATACCTACCGTATCGTACCCATAATTATGCGTTCTAAAATTGCCGATGAGATTTTCAAACAGCTTCAGGAAAAATCCCAAAAAGGAATTCCTCTTACAAAAGAAGATCTTGTGCAGCTGCCTCTATGTCCACTTATGAGTGGTAACATGAATATAAAAGAACGTATCAAATCTGCCTTTTCACTTGTAAGAGCCAAAACTGTTCTGGAAAATGAAGAAATAAGTAAAATAGAGGCGGTGATCTATGCAATGGCAGAGAAATTTTTAGAGTCAGCAGATATGAAAGAAATAATGGAGGATGTTCGAATGACTAAACTTGGAAGAATGATTTATGAAGAAGGCGAAGAGCAAGGAAAATTAGAAGCAGCTAAAAAACTTCTTGACATTTTAGATGAACGCGTAATTGCAGAGCGCATTGGTCTGCCATTAGAAACTGTACAAAAGATGAAGGAAGAATTTTATAATCCAAAAAAATAACGGCATATAGTAAAACATCAGACTGCCTTTGATATATTGTCGGTAGTCTGATGTCTTCTATTTCTTTACTTATAAAAAAGTTGAGAATATAGATGCAAACACCACGGTCAGTAATCCCGAAACCGCAACGGACAGGCTACTCATTGCGCCTTCCACATCTCCGATTTCCAGTGCTTTCGATGTTCCGATGGCATGGGACGCCGTACCAAAAGCTAGTCCAACCGCAATCGGTTCATAAATACGGAACAGTTTGCAGATTACCTGCCCGATTACATTTCCCAAAACACCTGTAATCAAAATGACTGCTACCGTAATCGTTGTAACCCCTCCAAGTTCTTCCGAAACCCCGATTCCAATTGCTGTTGTGATGGATTTTGGAAGAAGGGTGACATATTGTTCATGGGATAATTCAAACAGATATGCCATTCCAAGAATACTTCCAAGACTTGAGAATACTCCTGCCAGAATCCCAAGACTTACTGCCAGAAGATTTTTCTTCAATAAATCGATTTTCTGATATAACGGAATCGCCAATGCCACTGTAGCCGGCGTTAAAAGATAACTTAAATATTGTGCTGTTTCATTGTAAGTTTCATATTCCACATCTAAAATTTGAAGGGCAGCTATGACAAATACAATCGACAGCAGTAAGGGATTTAGAATTCCCCATTTTAGTTTTTTCTTCAGGAAAAGTCCTACCGCATATCCTGTCAGACTGATTGCCACGCCAAAATACAAAGATTCGGAAAACATTTCTTTCATCGCCTATGCCTCCCCTCTCTTTTTAGCCCGGATGACTGCCTGGGAAACTTTCCCCGTACAAACCATTACGACAACAGTCGATACACTTGTAATTACAACCAGTGGAACAAAAATCTCTTTTATCCCAGACCAGACTCCCATAATTCCTACCGCCGCCGGAATAAACATAGGCGGCATAATATCAATGAGGAAATCCGCTGCAATTTTCACCTGCTGCAATTTGACAACCTTTGTACAAAGACAGATGAGCATGAGAACTAGTCCATAAATACTGGCCGGTATCGGAAGAGGAAGGATCACATGCAGGACTTCTCCCGCAAATGTAATCCCCAAAATAATTCCAAATTGATATAATAATTTCATCTTTCTCTTCCTTTATCCTAACAATATTTCTTTCAACTCTTCTACTTGTTTGGCAACATAGGATGCATGATTCTTTTCAAACTCTTCCCTGCACCCGTAACCATAAAGAACTCCAATGGAATCAATCCCATTTTTATTTGCACCGATGATATCATGCTCTCTGTCCCCTATCATAATTACTTTGGACAAATCCTGAATTTTGTTTTCCTGAAGAGCATAAGTGATCACCTCGGCTTTATCTACTCTCGTTCCATCCAGCTCGCTTCCGGAAAGGAAGGTAAAATACTTCATCAGATCAAAATGTTCCAATATCTGTCGTGCATAGATTGACGGTTTGGAAGTTGCAACAAGCAGTGTCTTTCCTTGTTCTTTCAGAAGTTCCAGCATCTCCCGTATTCCCGGATAAACTTTATTTTCAAAAAGCCCCGTCACTGCAAAGCGTTCTCTGTATTTTTCCACCGCCTGATCCCCTTGTGCATCATCAAGTTCATAATATACCATGAAAGATTCCTTCAAAGGCGGTCCGATGAACTTGCACAGACTGTCCAGATCCTCTACATGAATTCCAAAAGATTCCAGCGCATAAGCCACTGATTTTGTAATGCCTTCTTTCGGATCTGTCAAAGTCCCATCAAGATCAAATAATATATACTCGTAGTCTTTTTTTTCTAGTTTGCTTTTCTCTTGCTGTTCCATTCTCCTATTACCTCATTTACTGTCGAAACTGTTACAAATGCCTTAATATCTTCATCATGCATGTATTCCAGCAATTTTCCATATTCATTCTGTGTCAGAATGGTCTGGATTTCAAACCGCTCTTTCTTATCGTATCCTCCAATGGCCTTATAGAGCGTTACTCCTCTTACGATTCTCTCCGCAATAAATTTCTGCACTTCTTCATATCGGTCTGTCAAAATACATACTCGTTTTCTACGATTAAAACCGCTGATAAAATTATCGATTACAATTCCATTTGCATAAGTTCCAAGAATACTTAATACAACCACTTTTGTGTCATATACAAGCATGGAGCTTATGGCAACACACATTCCCGTAATCGTCATTGCTTTTCCAATCTCAACATGGGTAAACTTGCTGAGTACCTTTGCTACAATATCCAATCCTCCGGAAGATGCATTGGCATTGAATAACATGGCAAGACCTACGCTCACGATCAAAATATAGCTAATCGTATCCAAAAGAATATCATCTGTTAACGATTTGTTATTTGGTGCAATATGCTCAAATATAAACAGAAAAAACGGGAGCATCGCCGATGTATAAATCGTTTTCGCTCCGAATTCTTTTCCGATCACCACAAAGCCTACAACAAGCAATGCTGCATTCAAAATAAATGTCATAACTGAAATCGGAAGGGGAATGAAATTCTCCAACACGATTACAAGTCCCGATAAACTTCCTACAATTACGTTACTCGGTATCATGAAGAAATATACTGCTGCTGAAATAATAAAGATACCTACCGTAATCAAGCCATATTCTTTTAAAAATCTCTCCTTATCCATTAGAACCTCCCACTATCTTGTAAATAATATGTCATGATTGACCATTTGATAAAATTCCCGCTTTATGTCATGATAACTCATATTCGGAAGTGACATAAGCCACATTAACTTTGTAATTGTAGCTTCCAATGTCATATCATAGGACTCGATCAGGTCAAAATCCTGCTTCACCTTCTGTCCCACTTCATAGACCGTCATATTACTTCCTTCATTTACAACCTGCGTTGTCATAACAACAAGCTTTCCTTTTTCCTTCCACTCTTCCATCTGTTCATAAAATTCATGGACGATACTCTGAGGCATTCCCCCGACACCAAAACTTTCAATCACAATACAATCATAATCCTTAAAAATATAAGACAAAATATCTGACTTCATTCCCGGAATCAGTTTCAGCACATAAATACTGTTTTTCATCTCATGATAGAAACGTACACGGTATTTGTGCGGAGTGGTCGGAATGTAACGGATCACCATGCCATCCTGTATGACTGCAATGTAAGGATAATTAATACTCTCAAATGCATTGTAACTCTTCGCACATACCTTTTTTGCCCTTGTACCTACGATCACTTTCCCATCAAATACGATATTCACATCCTGGGAGTCATCATCTGACGCATAGATAAAGCTGTCCAGAAGATTCGTCTTGGCATCTGTCACATCCATATTGATCGGTTTCTGCGCCCCTGTGATCACAATCGGTTTCCTTGAATTCTGTATCATATAGGAAAGCGCCGCTGCCGTGTAGGCCAGTGTATCCGTTCCATGACAGATTACAAACCCATCATACTTATCATATTGTTCTTCAATCGTCTTTGTAAGAAGCTCCCAGTGCTCCGGCATCACATTCGTACTGTCAATGTTGCATACCTGCATGGTCTTCACTTCACATACTTCTTTCACCTGGGGAATATAGGACAGGACGTCCTCTGAAGACAGTCCAGGTGAAAGTCCATTACCTGACTGTTTTGACGCAATGGTACCCCCGGTACCGATCATGAGAATTTTCTTTTTCATTTTCTTTTCCTCTTCCATCTGTATTTTACCCAAAATTCGCCTTTACAAGCTCACAGTATTCCTCATAAGCTTTCATTCCCTTCAGACTTTCCAAAGATTTCATGACTTCTGTATAATACCAGCCAATGATCTTCTTATCCTTCATACGGAAACGCTTCCAAAGTTCTTCCCCATAGATTGGATAATCACGGTTGATATCCCGTATATTGGACAGCTTGTCCGCAAGACCAATATACTTCAATTCCGTTGGTGCTGTCTTCAAATATTCAATCGTCGCGCTCTTACGTTCTTTCCATGTCTTTGTCTTGTCTTCACTCTCCTGCGCAACCAAAAATGCTACCCGCTCCCCAAACTCTCTTTGAAGAATCTCTTCTGTTACACCTTCACAATCTTCAATGGTATCATGGAGAATTGCAGCCGCTATTACTTCTTCATCCTCTGTCATGGAAGAAATAATCTCTCCCACTTCTAAGGGATGAACAATATACGGTCTGCTTGTTCCCTTTCGAACTTGTCCTTCATGAGCCTTCGTCGCAAATGCTATTGCTTTATCAATCAATTTAGACGTCCTTTCTGGGATTATCCCTCTTTTACATTTTCGAGACATAGTTATCATAACATCTTGACCTTGAAAAAACAACACATGCATGCTACTATTGTTTCAACTCTTTTAGAATCCGGAGGTGTTTATTTTGATAAAAAATGTACTGATCACCGGCGCTTCACGCGGCATCGGAAAAGCAATCGCACTGAAATTTGCCCAGGAGAATTTTCGTATTTTTATAAATTGCAATCATTCCGTCAACGCACTGGCTGAAGTAAAAGATGAAATTGACCGCATCTTTGCAGCCAATGAATCTCCTTCCTTTTGTGAAATGCTGATCGGTGATGTAGGTAATCCAGACGATGTCAGACATATGTTTGAAGAAATTCATAAGAAATGTAGCGGCATTGACATTCTCATCAACAATGCCGGGATTGCGCATCTTGGACTTTTATGCGACATGACTGACGGAGAATGGAGCCGCGTTTTGAATACGAATCTTTCTTCCGTATTTTACTGCTCACGGGCAGTTATTCCGCATATGGTCAGTGAAAAATCCGGCAAGATCATTAATATTTCTTCCATCTGGGGGGACGTTGGTGCTTCTTGCGAAGTAGCATACTCTGCTTCCAAGTCCGGAATCCACGGTTTGACAAAAGCGTTGGCGAAAGAACTGGCACCAAGCAACATTCAGGTCAATGCAGTTGCATGCGGCGCCATTGATACGGTAATGAACAGTCAACTAAATGATGAAGAACGCAAGGAACTGGAAGAAGAGATTCCTGCCGGACGTTTCGGACAATGCGAAGAAGTGGCAGAACTTGTATATGAACTTGCGACAAAACACAACTATATGACCGGACAGATCATCGGATTAAACGGGGGCTGGTAAAAACCGCCCCCGCTTTTCCTATTTTATCAATCGTTGTATTTTCTTACTTCTTTCCGTTCCTGCTTCTTTCAAAAGTTCAAAAAGGAGCGACTCATACGTTGTAATGATGGCGCCTTCCTGCTTCGCCCGCTCCACTGCCATCTCTTTGTTGTGTGCGGTTCTGGATGAAATACAATCTTCCACAAGCACCGGAACATATCCTTCCGCTTTCAAATCTAGTAACGTTTGAAGCACACAAATATGGGCTTCGATTCCGCAAAGTATGATAAACTTCTTATCCTGGATATCTTCCCGGATGACATCCATTGCACTAAAAGCAATTTTTTCCCGGTACTCCGTAAGACCGGCCGCTTTCATCAGACTTTCGTGAGTATCCCCCAAGCCTTTTGTATACTGCTGCGTCACTGTCATCGGGATTTCAAGCACACGAAGTCCTTGTATGAGTATCCCACTGTGCTCCATAAGCTGTTCTTTTTCATGCATAACATGCAATAACTTTTCCTGATAATCGATCAAAATAGCTGCTGTTTTTTCTGCTTCTATTCTCATATATTCCTTCCGCTTTCTATGCTTTCAAATCCAGTTCCACCGGGCAATGATCCGATCCCATAATATCGGTAAGAATCTTTGCATCTTGTAATTTGTCTTTTAAGCATTCCGACACTATGAAATAATCAATCCTCCACCCTGCATTCTTCGCTCTTGCACTAAAACGATATGACCACCAAGAATAAATTCCTTCCACATCCGGATAAAAGTAGCGAAATGTATCAACAAATCCAGAAGCAAGAAGTTCTGTAAATTTTCCTCTCTCTTCATCTGTAAATCCTGCGTTTTTCCGGTTTGTCTTCGGATTCTTTAAGTCAATCTCTTTGTGGGCTACATTTAAGTCACCGGCAAAGATCACTCCCTTCTTCTCTTCCAGTTTCTTCAGATACGCAAGGAAATCTGTCTCCCACTGCATCCGGTAATCCAGGCGCGCCAGTTCGCTTTGTGAATTTGGTGTGTATACTGTTACGAAGTAAAAATCTTCAAATTCCAAAGTAATCACGCGTCCTTCTTTATCGTGCTCCTCGATTCCAATCCCATAGGAAACAGAAATCGGTTCTTTTTTTGAGAAAACAGCAGTTCCGGAATATCCTTTTCTCTCTGCGTAATTCCAATACTGATGATATCCAGGCAGATTAAGCTCCAACTGCCCTTCCTGCATCTTACTCTCCTGAATACAGAAAATATCTGCATCTGCCTCTTTGAAAAAATCTAAAAATCCCTTCTGTACACATGCACGGATTCCATTTACATTCCATGAAATCAATTTCATACCTTTTATCCTCCATAAAATTTTCTATATGATGCAATCAATAGATTACTTCTTTCAGGCATAGTCCGATTGCCGGAGCCAGAAAGCCTGCTGCTGCCCGGTCCCTTGTTCTTAGAATCTCCGCCACATCTTCCGGTTTCTTTTCTTTACTTCCCACTTCCAAAAGTGTTCCGGTCAGGATCCGCACCATGTGATACATGAATCCATCCCCGTGGAACATACACCGTACTTTTCCTGTAGTCTCTGTAATGTCAATTCCATAAATCGTTCTCACCGTTGATTTTTCATCTTTCTTATCAGTAAAACCACCAAAATCATGTGTGCCTATCAACAAATCTGCTGCCTGTTTCATGGCTTCTACATTCAACGGTTTTGTATAATGATAACAGTATTTTCTTGTAAATACGCAAGGTTTTTCATTCCGGTCGATGGTATATTCGTATTTCTTTGCCTTTGCGCTGTAACGACTGTGAAATCCATTTTTTACAAGTTCAAATTTCCGGATTCGGATATCTTCCGGCAATACTGCATTTAATTTCTTACGGAATTCTTCCTCATCCACTTTTCCTGAAAATTTGACATTTGCCACCTGCCCAAAAGCATGAACCCCACCATCTGTCCGTCCGGATCCGTCTATTTTCACCGGATAACCAATGAGACTTGTGATCCTTTTCTCCAGAATCTCCTGTATGGTCAGTTCTGTGTTGTTTTGTCGCTGCCACCCCTGGTATCCGGTACCATCATATGCAATGGTCATTTTATAATTTCTCATAAATCCTCAACTATTTGTTCTTATTATAAATGAGACGAAGTCCCTTTAGCAACAACTCGTCATCCACAATGATCTTCTGCTCACAGTATGGAACGATCTTCTTTGCTAGCCCCCCTGTTGCAAGTACGGTTGCTTTCTGTCCCAGTTCACGTTCAATACGTTGTACCATTCCATCAATACATGCTGCATTCCCATTGATGATTCCACTCTTCATACAGTCAATTGTATTTTTCCCGATTGTTTTTTTCGGTGCTTCTATACTGATTCTGGAAAGTTGGGATGTGCGGGATGTCAATGCATCCAGGGAGATTCTGACACCCGGAAGGATCATCCCTCCGATGTAGTTTTTCTTCTCATCCACTACACAGAAAGTTGTGGCAGTTCCCATATCAATAATGATCAGCGGCGCCGGATATTCATTGATGGCCGCCACTGCATTCACAATGCGATCACTGCCGACCTGAGCCGGATTATCCATCAGAATGTTGAGCCCGGTCTTTACCCCCGGTCCTACGATCTTCACCGTTTTTCCAAGGACTTTCTCTGCAGAAGCGCGGACAATATTCGTGATCGGAGGCACAACGGAGGAAATGATTCCTCCTTCTATCTGTGACGGATCGATGCCGTAAAGCTCCAATACATTCTTAAAGCTGATTGCATATTCAAGCTCTGTTTTCGGGTGATTCGTTGACAACCTCTCTATAAAATATATTTTCTCATCATCGCAGCATCCGATGACGATATTTGTATTTCCGATATCAATTGCTAAAATCATAGTTCCTCCTTAGCCGGTCACAATTCTCGACTTCAATAATACTCTCCCCACAAATGCAGTAATAATAGCTGCTACGATCGCTTCCGGTACTCCATTGATCCCGATTATGGATAAAATAAATCCATACACTGCATTTGCACCGACTCCGTTTGCTGCCGCATAAGCATCTTTAAAAAATAAATAAATAAAGTTCATGACAAGCAATGTGTTCGTCAGTGATCCGAATAGCCCTGCTGCACCCAACGAAACCGTCATAGGCGCATGGCATTTTCCCCGAAGGAAACGATATACAAAATACGGAACAACTCCGACTAAAATACGTGGTAAAAAACAGATGATAATGCTTTCGATACCGCCATGTATTTCTCCCAATGAATAAAATGGTGAGAATACAAAAGAAGTCACTGTTGGATTCATCGTATTATTGATCAGACTCGTCATTCCAAATACAAAACCAAGCATTGCTCCTTTTTTCGGTCCCAATGTCAAAGCACCGATAATGACCGGGATGTGGATGATCGTCGCTCTCGTAAATCCGAGAGGGATATATCCAAGAAATGGGGTGAAGGCCATGATGATAATCAGTGCTGCGAACAGTGCAACCTGAACAAGGCCAAGTACCTGTGTGTGCGGCTTAGAGCCGGCTTTTACGTGATTCATTTTTCTTCCTCCTTGTTATTATTCCCTTATACGGGATACAATACAATTACTGTGTCAGTATAGCACGGCATTTCCGGGAGGGCAACATTTTCTTTTGCCGGTTCTTTCAAAATATGGTATCATAAACACATATGAAAATTCTGAAGAAAGAATAATGGAGGAAATCCTATGTTAAAAGGGAAAACTGTTGTGCTCGGTGTAACCGGAGGAATTGCCGCATACAAAATTGCAAATCTTGCAAGTATGCTTGTAAAGCTTCACTGTGACGTTCAGGTAATCATGACGAAAAACGCCACCAATTTCATCCATCCGATTACATTTGAGACACTTACAAATCATAAATGCTTAATCGACACATTTGACCGGAACTTTCAATATAACGTGGAACATGTTGCACTTGCGAAGCGCGCCGATGTGGTAATGATTGCTCCGGCAACTGCCAATATAATTGGGAAAATGGCAAATGGAATTGCCGACGATATGCTCACAACAACTGTTCTTGCCTGTACCTGTAAGAAGATTGTTGCTCCGGCTATGAATACGCAGATGTACCGGAACCCGATCGTGCAGGATAATATGAAAAAACTTGCTCATTACGGATTTGAGATCATCGAACCTGCAACCGGATTCCTTGCATGCCGGGATATAGGTGAAGGAAAGCTTCCGGAACCGGAGCTTTTGCTACAATATATTTTGAAAGAAATCGCACTAAAAAAAGATATGAATGGTAAAAAAGTTCTCGTAACTGCCGGACCCACACAGGAGGCCATTGATCCGGTTCGTTATATTACGAATCATTCCACCGGAAAAATGGGATACGCCATTGCCCGCCACTGTATGCTGCGCGGTGCAGATGTCACATTAGTCACAGGCCCGACACATCTTGCTCCGCCACCGTTTGTAACAGTGGTTCCGATTCTTTCTGCAAAAGATATGTTTGATGCGATAACTTCCCGCGCCGACGAACAGGATATTATCATCAAATCCGCTGCCGTAGCGGACTACCGTCCTGCAACCGTCGCAGACGAAAAGATGAAAAAATCCGGGGAAGTTCTGACTATGGAACTGGAAAAAACAAATGATATTTTGAAATATCTGGGAGAACATAAAAAAGAAGGACAGTTTCTCTGCGGTTTCTCTATGGAAACAGAGAATATGATAGAAAATTCCCGGGCAAAACTTCAGAAAAAAAATCTGGATATGATCGTGGCGAATAATCTCAAACAAACCGGCGCCGGATTCGGCACGGATACGAATATTGTCACACTGATCACGAAAGAGGAAGAAATCGAGCTTCCGATGATGTCAAAGGATGAAGTGGCGAAAGAAATCGTGAATAAAATAGTATCTAAATAGTGATCTAACCCATATAAAAAGATTGCACAACTGTGCAATCTCCGCCTGCGGCGGGTTGCTACAGCAACATAATTCCTTTCCGCCGCAGTGCGTTCCTCGCGAAGCGTTTTTAATTTCCATCCAGCATCTTTTTCAATTCTGCCATAAATGTATTCACATCTTTGAATTCCCGATACACCGATGCAAATCTTACATATGCCACCGCATCTAAATTCTTCAGGTGATCCATTACAATCTCTCCAACGATGCTGCTTGGGATCTCTTTTGCTTCTCTATTAAAAATCTCCGTCTCAATATGATCTACCGTCTCTTTGATCTGATCCGCAGAAACAGGGCGTTTGTAGCAGGCTCTTAGTACGCCTGCTTCTATTTTGGATCTGTCATATTGTTCTCGGTTATTATCCTTTTTGATAATAATAAGCGGAATTGTCTCCACTTTCTCATATGTCGTGAAACGTTTGCCACACTCATCACAGGAACGTCTTCTGCGAATGGAATTCCCGTCATCAGCAGGTCTTGAATCTATTACCCTTGTATCCGGGTTGTTACAGTATGGACATTTCATGTTTCTACCCCTCTTTATCCGTTTTCTTTCAGTATATAAGGTATGAAAAATGTTGTCAAACAACATTTTAGATTTTTCACAAATTTATGATATTCTCATATATTAATACCAAACCCTTCCGTTTTCAGGAGGCTGATTTCATTATGAGACTTTGTGAATTGAGAGAAAAAGAAGTCATCAATGCTTGTGATTGCAAAAAGCTAGGTTGTGTTGTAGATGTCGTCCTAAACGTTTGCAGTGGCTGTATGGAAGCCATCATTATCCCAGGTCCCGGACGAATCTGTGGATTCCTCGGAAGTGATTCCGAATATATCATTCCATTTGAATGTATCAAAAAAATCGGAGAAGACATTATTCTTGTAGAAATCTGTGAAGAAAAGTTCCTCCACAACTGTAAATGACTTTATCCCGCCATTACTTTTTCACTTTCAAAAGCTTTCCCGATCACTCCCGTAAGTATCAGACCTGCTGCCAGTGTAGTAACAAGTGTAATCCCAAACTGCATTCCTGTTACTTCATGTACAAAAATGCCCTTCAGAACAATGGCACTGTTATAAATCGGAATATAGTAAGCAGACGGCGCCGGATCTCCGGATATGTACATCGTCATAATTCCTATAGCCAACACAAGGATATACACCGGCATAACAAGAGAATTGGCTTCTTTTACTGTCTTTGCAAATACAGATACGAGCGCAATGATCGTAGAGTAAAGGAATGCTACCGCAACCAGTAATGTTCCTAACATCAGAATCTGCCCGGCATCCAATTTCATCTCCATCCCTGGAACTGCTTCTCCTAACATTGCTTTGCTCAAAATCGGCATACACACAATCATAGCCACCGTGGATACAATGGATGCCAGCCCCGAAATGGTCATAAGTGCAAATACTTTTCCAAAAATAATGGAACTTCTCTTCACCGGACTTACCAGAAGACTCGCCATCGTTCCTCTTTCCTTCTCTCCTGCAATCATATCTGTTCCAATGCTCATCGCTCCCGCAAACAACATCAATGTCACAAAATACGGAAGCATCATTCCAAGTGCTTTTCCACTTACTTTTTCCTCATCTTGGATGACAGCTTCATCACGATCTGAATTTACAGTAAAAACTGTCAACTGCTCCAGATCTCCCACACGATTCGCAAGAAGCATCTGTCTGTAATTTTCCAGTACTCCCATTGCAATTTCATGATACGCAGCATTTGAATATTCTTCGGACGGATTGTAAAATGCCCGAATCTCCGGAAGTGCATCCCCCGCTTTATATTCTGATACCATTGCATCAAATTTTTCAGGAAATACAAGGAGCAGATCCGCCTCGCCGGTTCGTATCTTTGTCTTGACACTTTTTTCATCTGAAATTTCATGTATATCGCCGTTTAAAGGATAAGCCTTTCGGAAATTTTGAAAGCTTTTCGGCTCATTTTCTATATAAATAACAGACTGATGCTTATCAATATCTTCCTGCATATTCGTCATCACATTTCCCATAAGATACATTAACCCGATCATCAACGCAACAGGAAGAATGAAAATAGATACCATCATTTTCCCATCTTTAAATACACGTACCATTTCTTTTTTAAAGATTTCTCCAATTCCCCTCACTTATTCTTCTCCTTTCTTCTTGTTCTGATAATACCGGAAAAATGCATCTTCCAAATTCTCAGTCTTTGTTTCTTCCAGAAGCTGACGGATCGTTCCTTCCGCAACCTTTGTTCCATCGATGATGATGCCGATTCTGTCACAAAGTTTCTCTGCTTCCGACATGATATGCGTGGAAATGATCACAAGCTTCCCTTCCTCTTTCAATTTCTTCAAATAGTCCGTTACTTTTCGTGCAGTTACGATATCAAGCCCATTGGTCGGCTCATCAAATATCACAATTTTAGGATCATGTACAAGGCTGACTGCAATCGCAGCCTTCTGTTTCATTCCCGTAGACAGTTCTTTCATCTTTTTGTGTGAAAATTCTGTAATTCCAAAATAGGAAAACAGTTCTTCTTTCCGTTTCTTCAAAACATCCTTCGGAACATGATGCAGCCGGCCAAAGAAATCAAACATATAATCCGGAGAAAACTGTGGATCCAGCTTGATATCACTGGTCAGAAACCCGATACTGTTTCTGACTGCCTCTGCTTCTTCCTGCACCTCATGTCCTGCCACATAAATTTTCCCGCTCGTAGGCTTTATAATCGTGGAAATACAGCGAAGTGTTGTTGTTTTGCCTGCGCCATTCGGCCCGAGAAGCCCGTAAATTTCACCTTGGTTTGCAGTAAAGCTCAAATGATCCACTGCTATTTTTTTATTGGATTTTACTTTTGCTTCTTTCATCATCTTTCTGCTCAAAGTAAATACCTTACTCAACTCTTTAATCTCTATCATATTTCATCCTCATTTACTCATCCTGCTCTGCTTTTACTGTTTATCAAATTCCTTTAAGACAGATACTCTGCCATAAGAAGGTCCACCATACGGTCATAACTTTCCACACCATCCGTCTGCTTATTGGCTTTCAGATACGTGTCATTCATCTTATCCGACATTTGGGATATCTTCCCTTCATACTTATCCCAAAATTCTGTGTTTTCCTCCAGATCTTTCCACACTTTTTCGTCCAGACTATCATGCAGTTTGTGATAAGTTTCCGGAGCATAATCATATAAAAGATTCGTGCTGTAGATCCATGCCATCAAAGCACCGCTATATTGAAATTCCACATTTCCCGAACGGCTGCACGCAAGATAGGCAATATAATTTGCCTCGTCTTCCCTCATAAATCCTCTGAGATGCGACAGCTCATGACACATGGTAAACGGAATATTATAGGCCGTCATATCCGCATTATAATTCGCTTCTATTGTAAATGGTGAATATATACCCGTAAGCTGCTGATATGAGAGAATCTCCGAAACGAGAACTCCCTTCGGTTTTGGATAATATCCTGTAAGCCCTTCATAGAGGTTTCCTATCCGCCTCATAGCCTTACCCGCTTCCTTGCGATTTTTCTCCTGATCAGCCAGCTTCTTTCGATCCGCCTTTTCAGACAGGCGATTTACTTCCTTTGTCATCATTTCGCAATAAGAAGTAAGTTCTTCTACCGTATAGGTTTGAAGTTCCATGTCATTCCGCTCGGAAAAAGGCGTGCTGTGATAATTGATGCCGCACATGATTGTATATACGAAGAATAGTCCTCCCACAAGGACAATCACTGTGCCGCATCCTGAAAGAAGTACATCGCTGATTCCTGCTTTCCTGCGAAATATGTGTACCATTCCTGTCACAAGTGAAATCAAAAGCCACACAATCAGACAATATAACAGTATTTCTACAACCGAAAATGGTACAACCGACCAGAACCTTCCAATGGTGTTGACCCAAAATGGATAAATCGTACCGGAATACCAATCTGCAAATCCGGTACTGTTTCTTGCTGCCACCTGCAAGATGACCGCTAATATAAATAAAATAAACCCTATAATAATTTTACGCAAACTGGCTCTTGTAAAGCTTTGCGTAGAACCCGTTTTTCTTAAGTAATTCTTCATGATTTCCCTGTTCAATCATGTTGCCATCCTTCATAACCAATATCATATCCGCCTCTTTGATCGTGGAAAGTCTGTGGGCAACGATGAAACTTGTACGGCCTTCCATCATATGGCGGAAGGCTTCCTGAATTTTAATTTCTGTTCGTGTATCGATGGACGAAGTTGCCTCGTCCAGTATCAACATTGGCGGAAGATTAAGCATCACTCTTGCGATACAAAGAAGCTGCTTCTGTCCCTGGGAAAGATTCCCTCCTTCTTCTGTAATAACAGTATCATACCCATCCTTCATACGTACAATAAATTCATGGGCATGTGCTGCCTTTGCCGCCCGTTCAATTTCCTCTCTTGTAGCATCCGGTTTCCCATAAGCAATATTTTCTGCAATGGTACAGGATTTCAGCCATGTTTCCTGGAGTACCATTCCATAATTGGAACGAAGACTATCTTTTGCGATATGCATAATATCCTGACCACTTAAAACAATTTTCCCTGCATCCACATCATAGAAACGCATCAGAAGATTGATCAATGTCGTCTTCCCACAACCTGTCGGTCCGACAATTGCAGTTTTCTGTCCCGGTCTTACTTGAAGATTCAAGTCTTGCAGAAGCTTCACATTCGGATCATAAGAAAACGATACGTGGGAGAGTTCCAAACTTCCATCCACATGCTGCAGAGAAACCGCATCGTAGGCATCCTCCGTTTCCGGATCTTCTTCTATAAAATCAAACACCCTTTTTGCGCAGGCAAATGCGTTCTGTAATTCTGTCACTACACCGGATATCTCATTAAACGGCTTTGTATACTGATTTGCATAAGACAGAAAACAAGACAACTGTCCCACACTGATCGCTCCTTGCATGGCAGAAATCGCTCCCACGATTCCCACGCCGGTATATACAAGTCCATTGACAAATCTTGTGCTCGGGTTCGTAATAGACGAGAAAAAGATTGCTTTTAAGCTGCATTTTTGCAACTCTTTATTGATTCCGTCAAACCGCTCTAATGCCTTCTTCTGATATCCGAACGCTTGCACAATTTTCTGATTCCCTACCATCTCATCCACAAGCGATGTCATCTGTGCCCGGACCTCCGATTGTTTCTGAAACATCATATACGTTTTCTTAGCAATAAAGCTTGCAACAAATAACGAAACCGGTGTAATACAGATTACTACCAGAGATATTTTCACATCAATGGACAACATGAAAACCAACGTTCCCACAATCGTGACCAATCCCGTAAATAACTGTGAAAATCCCATAAGAAGGCCATCCGAAAACTGATCCACATCCGTAATCACCCGGCTGATCGTATCTCCGTACTGGTGACTATCGATGTATTTTAAAGGAAGTTTCTGCAAATTGGAAAAAGCTCTCTTCCTCACATCTTTTACAACCCGGTATGTGATAGTATTATTGCAAAGATTCATCAGCCATTGGGCTATGCTCGTGATCACAAGAATCACTGCCAGCGATTTCAGAATATGAAAAATCCCTGCAAAATCTACTTTCCCCTCTGCAAGAATCAGGTCTACTCCATCCCCGATCAGAATCGGGGCATAAAGAGTCAGTATGGCGGAAATCAGTGCAAATACAAAAGATAACATGACAAAATGCATATATGGTTTGATTAGTTTTAATATTTTTTTTGTTGTGCTTTTCTGCTTATGCATGTTATTCCACCTCCTCTTTGGATAACTGAGAGTAACAGATTTCCTTGTATACACTACAGTCTTTCAAAAGTTCTTTATGGGTTCCTATCCCTACAATTCTTCCTGCATCCAATACAATGATCTTATCTGCCTGCATGATCGAAGTCGCCCGTTGTGATACGATAAATACCGTCATATTCTCCGTATTCTCACGAATCGCCTTGCGAAGTCTTGCATCCGTTGCAAAGTCCAGGGCTGACGCACTGTCATCCAAAATCAGAATTTCCGGATTTCTTACAAGGGCACGGGCAATGGTCAATCTCTGCCTTTGTCCCCCGGAGAAATTTTTCCCTCCTTCACTGATCATTTCCTCCAGTTCATGCTGTTTGCTTTTCACTACATCTTCCGCCTGTGCAATACGAAGAGCTTGCCAGATTTCTTCATCTTTGGCATCTTCTTTCCCATATCGCATATTTTCACGAATCGTGCCATGAAACAGCACCGCTTTCTGCGGCACAAGCCCGAATTTCTTCCTCAATTCTTCTAGATCATAATTTTTTACATTCGTACCGTCCACCAAAATCTCCCCTTCCGTTGCATCATAAAATCTCGGCAACAGATGTACAAAGGTTGACTTTCCGGAACCGGTACCTCCAATGAGCCCTACCGTTTCTCCCTTTTTCACGGTCACATTGATCTCAGAAAGTACCGGACTTTTATCCCCTTCGTAGACAAAGCTTACATGACGAAATTCCACTTTAGGAACGTCTCCGCTTTCTATGTCTTGTTCTATATTGCCGGTATTTTCATTTTGAATACTTGGCTTCATCTCAAAGATCTCATTGATTCTTCCTGCAGAAGCAAGCGCTTTTGTAAATGTGATGATCAGGTTTGAAAGAGCCACAAGCGCCAGTAGAATCTGCGACATATAGTTGACAAGCGCAATCACCTCTCCTTGTGTCAAATTCCCTGCATACACTTCCTTTCCTCCAAACCAGACAATAAAGATAATTGCCATATTTACAATCACATAGGTGATCGGATTCAATAAAGCGGAAATCCTTCCCACCAGGACCTGCAGTTTCATCAACAGATCGCTCTCGTTTGCAAACTCTTCCTTCTCTCTTCCTTGTGTTCGGAATGCCCGCACAACACGGATTCCCTCCAGATTCTCTCTTGTCGTAAGAAGCACACGATCCAACCCTTTCTGTACTTTCTTATACAGAGGAATGGTAATCATCATGATTCCGTAAATAACAACAGATAGAAGCGGTACTGCGATCACAAAGATCACAGATACTTTTACGCTAATCGTAAATGCCATGATAAGCGCTCCCACAACAATAAACGGAGATCTAAGGAAAAGACGCAGCACGAGATTTACACCGGATTGTGCCTGATTGATGTCACTTGTCATTCGTGTAATTAACGTAGAATTGCCTGCTTTATCAATTTCCGTATACGATAGTTCTCCAATGTGCCTAAACAACTCATGTCGTAGTTCTGTTCCGAATCCGACTGCTGCTTTTGCCGCGAAATACTGGGCAGTCAAAGAGCATGCCAGTCCCAAAACTCCAAACAACACAAGAATACTTCCCATTTTCAAAATATAAGTCAAATCCCTGTTTTTAATTCCTATATCAATGATATTTGCCATGATAAGCGGCACCACCAACTCGAAGCATGCTTCCAAAAGTTTAAACAGCGGACCTATTATGCTCTCTTTCTTATAGTTTTTCAAATATTTTACAAGTTTTCGCATAGTCTTCCCCCATTTCGTCATTATTTTTTTATTATAGCCGTTTCTAATTTTCATGACAAGTTCTATCACAACTATTGTCTTTTTTTCAAAAATTTACTATACTGACTGCATATAAACTATGGAGGAATTGGATATGTACGAATTGTATACAACTGCCCCAAAAGACGGCAACCGACTGGAAAAAGAAATGCGCGTCTATGAATTATTAGAAAAACTAAATATCCCATATGAAAGAGTGGATCATGAAGAAGCGATGACTATGGAAGCCTGCGAAGAAATTGACAAAGCACTCGGCGTTACCATGTGCAAGAATCTTTTCTTATGCAATCGTCAGAAAACAGACTTCTATCTGCTCCTGATGCCAGGTGAGAAAAAGTTCCTGACAAAAGACTTCTCGAAACAACTGGGTGTTTCAAGACTTTCTTTTGCGGATGGAGAATTTATGGAGAAATACCTGGATATCACTCCGGGTTCTGTCAGCGTTCTCGGCCTGATGAACGATACAGAACACGAAGTACATCTGTCCATCGACAAAGATCTGCTTGCAGATGAATATATTGGATGCCATCCTTGCATCAATACATCCAGCTTGAAGATTAAGATGAACGATATACTGGAGAAGTTCTTGTCATATACCGGACATGAAGCCACAATCGTAGAATTGTAAACTATTTCAAGATGAAACTAAGAAAGAATTCTGCTTTGCAGAATTCTTTCTTAGTTTCTGTTCTATTTTAATACTCCCCACACCAACGTCCGGATTTGATTTCCACTACTTCGCCTTTTTCCAGACTTCTCTTCACATCCACAATCCTCTGGTTGGTGCTTCCTCTGTATACAAGTGTCAGACTTCTTTTGTCTTCTTCATATCTGCCATCAATCAAAACATCAATTCTTCTAAGCAAGTCCTGCTGCTCTTTTGTTCCATGATACAGTTCCTCAAATGTATAACCGGAATAACTTGCTACTTCGTATCCATTGTCTTTCAACAGATCTGCAAGCCTGGCAAATCCTGCTGCCTGAGCAAACGGTTCTCCTCCCGAAAATGTGACGCCTTTCGCCAACGGGTTGGACATAATTATTCGGAGAACCTCCTGTTCTTCCATACGAGTTCCGCCTTCAAAGCTCCATGTATTTGCATTATGACAACCTTTGCATCGGTGTGGGCATCCCTGACCGAACACCGTCATCCGAATCCCCGGTCCATCTACAATACTGTCTCCTACCAGACCGGCCAGATTAAGCATTCTGTGCTCCCAAACCATGTTTTACACGGTCTCTTTCCTCTGCTTTCTTGGCGTCATTCCACTTATCCATCGTTCCTACCAGGTAACCTGTAATACGTCGGATTCGTTCAAATCCTACGTCCTGACCTAATTTGTTTCTCTGTTCCATACGTCATTCCTCCTATTCTACTCCGTAAAACTGCGGCATATTCGGATATAACTTCCGAAGTTCTGCCAATTTTTCATCGCTGATCGGTTCTCCTTCACGGCGTCCGCACCGTGGACACACGTCATCGATCACACCTACATATCCGCAAGCCGGATCCCTGTCTACCGGATGATTTACACTTCCGTATCCGATACCTGCATCATGCATGCAACGGATCACACTTTCAAATGCTTCTACATTCTTCGCTGTATCTCCATCCAGTTCTACATAACTAATATGTCCTGCATTTGTTAATGCATGATATGGAGCTTCTTTGTATATCTTGTCATATGCTGAAATTTCATACCATACCGGAATATGAAAACTGTTTGTATAATACTCTCTGTCCGTAACACCCGGAATGCTGCCATAACGTTTCTTGTCCATTCGGATAAAACGTCCGGAAAGCCCTTCTGCAGGTGTGGCAAGAAGTGTGTAATTCATGTTTCTTCTTTCAGATTCCGCATCTGTATATGCTCGCATATGGGAAATAATCTCCAGACCTTTCTTCTGCATCTCGTCGCTTTCCCCGTGATGATGTCCGTAAAGAGCGGTCAACGTCTCTGCAAGTCCGATAAAACCGATAGATAAAGTTCCATGCTTTAACACTTCCCTTACTTCATCATTTGGACCAAGCTTTTCGGAATCCAACCATACACCTTGTCCCATTAAGAACGGATAATTGTATACATGTTTCTTGGCCTGAATTTCAAATCTGTCATATAACTGTTGTGCAACAAGTTCCATCATCTTGTCCAGTTTTTCATAAAATACTTTCTCATCTCCCTTGCTTTCGATGGCAAGCCGCGGCAGATTGATGGATGTGAAGGAAAGGTTCCCTCTTGAGTAGGAAATCTCTTTATCCGGATGACAATGATTTCCCATAACACGGGTACGGCAACCCATTGTTGCAACTTCCGTCTCCGGATGTCCCGGCTTATAGTATTGTAAGTTAAACGGAGAATCCAGAAATACAAAGTTCGGGAATAAACGCTTTGCACTTACTTTGCAGCTCAGACGGAATAAATCATAGTTTGGATCTCCTTCATTATAATTTACCCCTTCTTTCACTTTAAATATATGGATTGGGAAAATACATGTCTCTCCGTTTCCAAGTCCTGCATCTGTTGCAAGCAGTACATTGCGAATGATCATACGACCTTCCGGTGATGTATCTGTTCCATAGTTGATGGAAGAAAACGGTGTCTGTGCTCCGGCACGGCTATGCATTGTATTTAAGTTATGTACAAAACCTTCCATCGCCTGGTATGTTTCATTTTCCGTCTGTTTCGTAGCACGTCTTCTTGTCGTAGCCACCACATGCTTTGCGGTGTGGTAATCCAGACCACAACGTCCAATCAGTTCCTCAATAACATAGGAATCAAATTTTTCCTCATTTCTTTCCAAACGCGGTTTATCGCCTGTGGATTGTTTTGCCTTTTCTAAAACCTCTTCCACAACATCTGATTCATTGTCCGATTCAAGAGCATCTTCCAATGCCTCTGTAAGACGTATCTTGTATAATTTTGCAAATGTCTTCGCAACACCCTCTGCCAATCCATAATCAAAATTCGGGATGCTCTGTCCTCCATGCTGGTCATTTTGGTTGGACTGAATCGCAATCGCTGCCAATGCGGCATAACTCTGGATGCTCTGCGGTTCTCTTATGACACCGTGTCCTGTAGAAAATCCGCCTTTGAACAACTTAATAATATCGATCTGTGTACAAGTAGTGGTCAAAGAATAAAAATCAAAATCGTGGATATGAATATCCCCTTCCCGATATGCCTTTGCCTGTTCTGCAGTCAGTAAATGAGCCTCATTATAATTCTTCGCTCCTGCGGCACCAATCTGTAGCATACTTCCCATGGAGGTATTTCCATCAATATTAGCATTGTCTCTTTTCATATCACTGATACGGGCATCTACATTCGTAATCTCATCAATTGTTTTCATAAGACTTGTATTTGCTTCACGGATATTCGTTCTTCTCGCACGGTAAAGAATGAATTTCTTTGCTGCATTCTCAAACCCATTCTTCATAAGTGCGTGCTCTACTGTATCTTGCACCTGTTCAATCTGCGGTGGCATATCCTCCGGAAGTTTCTCCAGCTCTGTCTGTACATCGTTCGCAACACGCGCAGCATCCGATGCATCTCCTTCTCCTGCCGCTTCCATCGCTTTCAAAATTGCTGAGGCAATCTTACTTTCATCATACAGAACAATTCGTCCGTCTCGTTTTTTAATACTTTTAATCATTCCTTCAACAAATCCCTTCGTTTTCATTTAATACCATATCTAGTGCTCTGCCATTAATTATTGCACTATATATTCCAGAAGTCAAGAAAAAGATTGTACGAAAATACAATCCTTTTTCTTTCACATTTTTATTCAATCTATACATCTGCACCGTCTGTTTCCAAAGTTTCCGGCTCTTCTTCCTCTTCCGTTTCCGCTTCGATCTGCTCATCTATTTCCGGCATTTCTTCGGTCTGAACCGGAGTTTTCCCCCAGTAACTTTCTATCTCTTCACGGTACTCTTCTTCTTCTTCCAACTGGGACACTGCATCAAAAAGAGTCTGTTCCTCCAAATATGTCTGATATGCTATCATTCGTTCATCCAAATGATAGCACATAATATATTCATACACTTTCTTCGGTACAAGAGATCTCCATTCCTGTCCATTCAAAATACATTCTCTTACTTCAGAACTTGTGATTCCCTTGGTCTCAGGATTCTTCTGTATCAGAACTTCTGTCCTTAACCCCATCCCTTCAAGATCAGCTAATAATTTTTCATCATCCTTATCACAAATATTCAGATAAAATTCTGCATTCTGTGGAACGTAATTCAAAATACGCTCCGGGTGGTCTGATGGGAATGGCACAATTTCAAATTCATCACGCCGTATTCCAAAATCAATCAGTGAATCATGTATCATCTCAAAACGTTCGTAATATGTAAACGGATTTATCTCTTTACGAAATATTCTCTCTGGCTCCTCAATCCCAATCAATAGTTTTCTGCAGCGCATTTTTGCGGCTAACACGTATTCCAGATGTTTCAAATGAAATACCTGAAATCTCCCTCGCACGACCCCTATATCTGTCATATATTATGTCACTCCTTATTTTTATGTATCGAATTATAGTATAACACAAATCATGGTAAATAGAAGTACATTTTCTTCAGCCCCACTGAAAAATACTTCATATCGGCAAACTCTCTCTTACACACAATGCGCCATACCCAACCTGCGGATTCGGATATTCTGTAAATCCTGGAAGCTCTCTTGCGCCTCTTCGCAGATATGCCTTTACTTTTTCGCCATATAAATAAGGATCATTTCCTCTTATAATTCCCCATTCCATAAGAAGTGCCGCTCCGCCGGTTACAAAAGGCGTTGCAAAAGAAGTCCCTGTAAAGGCTAAATATCCTCCATCCCTGGCAGGAGCAAGTACATTTACTCCTGGAGCCGCAAGATCTGGCTTCCCAAGAGGAATCCCTTCTATTCCACCTCGCCCTGAAAAGTCCGCATAAACAAATGTAAGACTATCATAAGCACTTACGCTAATCGCTCTTTGTGCGGTAGCAGGAATTGTTAAAGTTCTCGTCTCCACCGGAAATAAAAACCGCGTTCCCTCATTCAACACATTTTCACTTGGAAGCCAAAGTGCATAATTTCCACTTATTATTTTTCTCGGAGTCAGAATAATTCTCCATATTCCACTTGTAATATAAGTATCCTTTGGCAAAAATTCTATATAAATTTCCTGATTTGCACTAAATGGAGACGGTTCTCCATAATATAATAAAATCTCTGTTTGTCCTACCGTAAACCGTTGAGTACCTAAAAGTTCCTGCACAGGTCCTACTCTTGTTCCTGATGGTGCAACAATCGAAATATCCATAACGTCATGATATGCCTTCCAGATCTGTACGCTGAGAGCCTCTTCATTTTCCTGTACCGCAAGTTCAATTACCGCTTCCTCCTGACCGGTAATTCGTCCTGCTGTATGTCCACCGCTTCCTCCTTCATTTCCATTCCCGATACAAATCACATTCTTCCAGTAATTCGATATGTCATCAATAAACCTCTCTAAAAGACTTGTGCCGTCATGGGATCCATATGTATTCCCAAAACTTAAATTCACTGCAACCGGCATCCCCAGTTCTTGTGCCTTTCTGATTACATAATCAATTCCCTGCATAAGCTCTGTTGTCCTTGGGAATCCTTCCTTTCTCGGACTCCCCAATTTCACAATGATCAGGCTGCTTTCCGGTGCCGCGCCTGCCTGACGTCCCGCTTCACTTCCACGCCCGTTCCCTGCGGCAATTCCTGTTACTGCCGTTCCATGACCGGAAGTATCAATACTCGGAACAATAGCAAGCTGTTCTGCTCTTGTCTTCTGACGTAATGCCTCGTTTATCTGCTCTTCCGTAAATTCTGTTCCGAGTTGATATCCTTGCGGCGGCATTCCTTCCACACTTTGATCCCAAAGAGACAAAATTCTTGTAGTCCCGTCCTCTTTTCTGAAATCCACATTGGCATACTCAATTCCAGAATCAATGACGGCTACCAGCACCCCTTTTCCCCATAGATAAGGGGCGGTATTCTGCACAGAATCAATGCAGGATACCCTCCTTCCATTTGCTGTTTCAAAAAATAAACGCTTTGGTTTCTCTATATACTCAATCTGAGGAAGGTCTGCCAAAGCCTCGATCAATGACTCCTGGATCGTTACGATTGCAAATTGATTCTGCATTTCCACAACCTTTGCCGGAAGTTCTCTGACCCTCTCCAAATCTCCTGAATATTTTACGATCAAATCCCACTCCCGGTCAATCGGATCATATCCAACATCCAATTCCAAAGATTTCTCTCTTTCCTGTTCCGTTGCTTCTATCGCAAGATTCAACATATTTTCCAATTTCTGGTTATTCATAGACTACCCTTGATACGGTGCAAGTGTAAGCGGAATAAAATATCCTCTATCATGCCTACATACCGGGCATACAGCAGGTGCTCGTTTTCCAGTATGGATATGACCGCAATTTGTACACATCCATTTACTTTCTTCCGGAGTCTCAAAATACGTACCATCCTCTAACATTTCCGCAATTTTCTCAAATCGATTCCCATGCGTCTTCTCCACCTCTGCAATCTGATAAAAAGTAGCGGCAATCTCCATAAATCCTTCTTCCTTTGCAATATCTCCAAAATTCTGATATACATCTTCGTATTCTTCAAATTCATTATGCTTTGCTGCCTTCAGAAGTTTTCCCAGATCGTCATAGTGATCTACCGGAAATCCACCGCATATTTCAATCGTCTCTCCCGCCATCTCTTTCAAAAGATCATAATATCGCTCTGCATGAGCTCTCTCCTGCTCCGCAGTAAATGCAAACACATCCGCCACCGAATACATTTTCTGCTTTCTCGCTTCTTCTGCCGCAAATGTATAACGGTTTCTTGCCTGACTCTCTCCGGCAAATGCTTTCATAAGGTTCTCTTTTGTCTTACTGTCTTTCAAATAAATAGCCATAATACACACTCCTTTCAATAAGTAGTATGATACTATGGCTAATAAATATACATCGTTTAGTTAAATCCAATAAATCTTCTGGCAACTACATACACAAAAGAAGAAATTTTCTGTCCTGATTTCCCCGGAAGATTAATTGTCTGTCCAAGAATACTGTAACGAATCTTCCAATAGACTCCGTATTGTCTCGTTTTCAAATACTTCCATAATTCCTTCTTCTTCTCAAGATTTTCCTCTTTCTTAGAACGAATGCACAAAATTGAGGATACTGTCATCATGATTGCCAAATAATTAATCATATAGTTTCGAAGTTTTTTATTCGGAATCTGCTTCATCTGATACATATCAATCATCGTCTTTGTCACAAATATCTGTTGGTCCAGCCTTCCGATCATAACTTTTTCGTTGACTGACTGATCTTCCCTCCCAATAAAATACCGGTAAAAATTCACATCCAGATAGTACATTTTTTTCACAAAAGGAAGTGGATAATATACATAAATATTGTCCACATAGAACGTATGCTTTGGAAGTTCTAACTGATTTAATTTCAAAAGTTCCGTTCGGTAAATAACTGAATGCATCAAAATGTATTGGGCAATTCCAAAATGTCCTGCATCTTTCCATCCAAATATCTCGTTCTCCGGAAGTACTCCTCGATAATGAATCACCTTTTTATGCTGCGCTCCTACTTTCTCATATACATAGTTAGATACAAGCATGTCCACTTCCATGTCATGCTCCTTCCATCCTCGCATAAGTTCTAATATTTTTAGCAAAGCATGCTCATCCACCCAGTCATCACTGTCCACTACTTTGAAATATTTTCCTGTAGCATTGCGAAGTCCTGCATTTACAGCATCACCATGTCCTCCATTTTCCTTATCAATCGCCCTTACAATGGTCGGGTATTTTTCTTCAAACTCTTTTGCGATTCTTAGTGTCTCATCTTTTGAACCGTCATTAATAATCAGAATCTCTACATCCTCTCCTCCTACAAGAATCGACTCGATCGCATGTGCCATATACTCTGCCGAATTATAACACGGTATTGCAAATGATATATACTTCATATTAAACCTCCATTAAGGCTTAGTATAAAACATTTTTACACAATTTCCAACATAAATCCAAATTAAAATGTAGTTGTTCATAATTTGTTCATTTATCCTTTAAAAATCTTTCATTTCTTTAACACTATTTCTTCACGGTTCTAGAATATACTAATATTATCAAATGAAAGATGAGCAGATGTAAAATACATTTTGGAATAAACTTTTTCATAATACATGCCGGGAATCGCGGAAGCGGTTACCCGGCATCCTCCCTTTTATGGGGTTGTTTCATTCTTCTCTACCCATATTTTCCCTTCTTCAATATGTATCTTCTTTTCATTCACAAAACTTTTAAAACTTTCCTCCTCCATGATATCTGGATTTCTTGCAATCATCTGCCTAAGCTCACTTAGTTTCTTTTCCTCGTCTACACTTTTTTCATTCCACACCTCTCCTAAGTACTTGATCCTTATCTCCATTGATTTTTTCTTAGCGTCTTTCATCTCTTCCTCTGCCCTGTCACTCATTTCACACAATGCGTCATAGCACTTGACTGCCTCTTCCAAATCTCCGGTCATTTCATAGCTTTGAGCGAGATACCTTTCAAATTCCATCTGAAGTTTAAGTGGAAGCTCTTCTTGCATGCTTTTTGTTTTTTCCATCTCTGTAACTTCCAAAATTTTTAAAATTTCTTCTTCATTACCGCTTACATCATAAGCTCTCATTAATGCCAGTCTCTCTTTCCTACCTCCAATCATTTCCTCTATTAATTCCTCACTCAATTCTCTTTTCAAGCTCTGCAGATCCGTGGCCGTTCGATCTCCTTGCATAAACTCTGCTAATGTCAAATAATAATTTGTCTTTTTTTGTTGAAGGTCTGCTTTTTTTAAATACTGTATACTTTTTCCATAGTCTTCACTTTCTAAAAAATAATCAATTCCTGCCTGTAAAAACATTTCTTTATTATCATCTTGGAACTCTTTTGTTGCTTTTTTCTCTTCATAGACAGCTTGTTCTGTCACTATATTTTCATTCCCTTTTTCTGATGTATTTATCCCAATTTCCGCCTTTCCTTTTACAAAACCTAGCAATCCTATAATTATTAAAAAGACCGCTACGTAAATCCCTGTTTTCTTATTTAATCTAAACTTTTGCTTCTCCACGAAATTCATTTGAACCATATGAATCTCTTCATATCGGCTTTTCGGATTTGCTCCAAGACATTTCTTGACAATTTTCTGAAGTTTATATTCTTCTCTCTTTGAAAGATGTGGCTCACATTGAATATGTGCCATAATGAATTGAATAATTTTCCCAAAACAATATACATCCGCATTCTGAATGCTTTCATTAGGAATAAAATACTTATCTAATGCCCGAACACTTTCTGTCTCCTTATTTGCCAACAATGCAATCGTATTCTTACGCATTATAATAATATGATAGGGATTTAATCTCCCATAATCCGGTGCTCCTCTTTGTTTATGAAACAGGACAAGCTGATGAAGCAATTCTTTAATCCATGCATACAATAATCCCTTCTCGATCTCCTGATGCCCGTTCACCCAATCATACAATGTAATTCCTTCCACATAGTCTAACGATGCATGACAGAAATTCCCACGTTCTATAAAACGAATTACCTCATATCTTTCTCTCTTCGGCAATCTTATCCCTCCTCAATTTTCATACTGGCAGATTTGAGATGAAGTAAAGTCATAATACCTCTTCTTCATTGAAAAATCAATCTGTCTATTTTCACAAAAAATTCAAGTATAGATTACTAAGATATAAAAATATATCTTCTTAAATTATTTTATCTCTTTGACTCTTTTGTTTATACAACAAGATTTATAATGCCTTCTTTTTTATTTCCTTGTGAAGAACTGCGAAATATGATAAAATATTAAAATGTGATGTTTTTAAGAACGGAAAGGGAAAGAGAGGGATTGTGAAAAGAAAAGTTTTGTATTTACTATTATGCATGTTGTTAACATTATCTCTGACAGCATGTGAGGGGAAGAAAAAGAACTCAGGAGATGGCTCATCAGAAAAGAAGAAAGAGACAATAAAACTTGATACTCTAACCGGGCAGTGGAAATCTACGGAAAAGAATGACACATGGATGTCCGCTGTTATTACTGATGACACAATTCAAATTAATTGGATCTCCAATAATGGTGAAAATCAGGCCATCTATTGGATCGGAACTTACATAGAACCTGAAGCCCCGGTAGAAGAATATGAATGGACATCTTTCCGAGACAAAGAACAAACAAAGACTGCTTTTCTTGCCTCCGCAGATGAATCCAAAGTATTCACATATGCTGATGGAACTCTTAGTTTTGAAGTCTCCACTTCTGAAAGTACATCCACCGTAAAATTAGTAAAAGAGTAAAGGAAAACGCGAATTCTTAAATCGAAAGGATTTGCGTTTTTCTTTACTCTCTAAGCAGAGTGAAACACAAAGTTTGTTTTATGCGATAGAATTGCATAGGACACAATTTCCTATGCAATAGAAAAAGCGCAAATTCTTTTAATAGGAATTTGCGCACTTACGTGGGCGAGAAGATTCGAACTCCCGACCTTTTGGTCCGTAGCCAAACGCTCT
>QFCH01002436.1_pt1 | contig 30870 bp, 32 predicted proteins | sample 5346071 | NCBI WGS metagenome assembly QFCH01 (sample SAMN09062255, study PRJNA434731) | Human gut metagenome, whole genome shotgun sequencing project. | isolation source: stool timepoint B chromium assembly | host: Homo sapiens | collected 2015
ACGCCAACTGGGCGTTCTCCGCGCCCGGCACCTACACGGCGACCGTGACCTTCCTCGGGCACGACCACCGCCGGCGAGGCCGTCAGCGCCTCCACCACCCTGCGCTTCGCCGTCGGTGACGCCGCCTCCGCGTCCGAGGCCCTGGCCATGGCCGCGCCCGCCGCGGCGTCCTCCGCTGCGGCCACGTCGTGCTTCCGCTTCTGCTCTGCCGGATCCCCCGGCAGTGCGCCCTCCGGTGCCGCATCCCAGGGGACCGCGCGAGGTATCGAACCCGGGTGCCTCCGCTTCGGGGGCTCGCGTCCGAGTGCGGCCTGCCCGACTGGGCCTTCCTCGTCGATCATCGCCGTCGCCGCGGCTGTCCGCTCCTCGTCATCGGCGCCCTCGTCGTCGCGCGCTCGCGCCGCAGCCGCGCCGAACAGGCCGCCGCCATCGCCGAGGCCGACTCCATCCTCGCGCCCCTGCCCACCGCCCCGGGTGAGGGAAGCGGGGAAGCGGCCCCGGCCTCGTCCGACTCCGCGCCCACCCAGGGTGCGCTCGGGCGAGCGCGGCCCCGGCCTCGACGATCGGGGAGGGGAGCAGTGAGCCAGCTGCGCGTCACCGGACTGGGCGCGTCCCTGGGTGGGCGCAGCGTCCTCGAGGGCGTCGACCTGGAGGCCCGGGCCGGGGAGCTCGTCGGCCTCATCGGACCCAACGGCGCCGGGCAAGACCACGCTGATCCGCTCGATCCTGGGGCTCATCCCCTCCAGCGGGCAGCGTCGAGACCGACGGCGCGATCGGGTACGTGCCGCAGCGGCACGAGTTCGCGTGGGACTTCCCGATCAGCGTGCGCGACGCCGTCCTCCAGGCCGTCACCGTGCGGCGCGGGCTGCTCGGGGCGCGCGCGCACCCCGCACTTCCGCGCGGTCGAGGAGGCCCTCTCCCTCGTCGGGGCATGCGCGACCTCGCCAAGCGTCCCATCGGCGAGCTGTCCGGCGGGCCAGCGCCAGCGCGTCCTCGTCGCCCGGGCCCTCGCGATCCGGCCCGCCGTGCTGCTCCTCGACGAGCCCTTCACCGGCCTCGACATGCCCACGCAGGAGATGCTCATGGACCTGTTCCGTCGCGCTCGCGGACGGCGGGCGGGCCCTCCTCATGACCACGCACGACCTCATCGGCGCGCGGGCCGGCTGCGACCGCCTCTACCTGCTGCGCCGCACGATCGTCGCCTCCGGGCGGCCCGAGGAGCTGGCCGACGCCGACCCGTGGATCCGCGCCTTCGACGTGCGACCCGACAACCCGATCCTCGACGCCCTAGGAGTGCGCGCATGAGCACCGTCATCCACGCGGCCGGCCATGGCCTCGTCCCTGGCCGAGTGGGACTCGTGCGGCGGCCGACTTCCTGAGCCCCTATCGACTTCTTCCGCGACCTGACGAATCCCGCGCTCGCCTTCCTGCCGCGCGCGCTGCTCATCGCGGTCGTCGCCGCGCTCGTGTGCGGCAGCGTCGGCGTGCACGTCGTCCTGCGCGGCATGGCGTTCATCGGCGACGCGGTCGCGCACTCCGTCTTCCCCGGGCCTGGCGATCGCCTTCGTGTGCGGCGGTTCCCTGGTGCTGGGCGGCGCGCTCGCGGGCGTCGTGACCGCCGTGCTCGTGGCGCTGCTGGCGCAGAACCGGCGGCTCAAGGAGGACTCCGTCATCGGCGTGCTCTTCGTGGGCGCGTTTGCGCTCGGGCGTCGCGATCATCGCGCGGGCGCCCGGGTACGCGGGGAGCCTGCAGGACTTCCTCTTCGGGTCGATCACCGGGCATCCCGGCGTCGGATGTGCCCGTGGTGCTGTGCTGGCGCCTGCGTTCGTGCTCCTCATGCTGTTCCTCGCGCACCGGCCCATCGTGGCCGTGACCCTGGACCGCGAGAGCGCCCGGGCGGCGGGCGTGCGCGTGCTGCTCGCGGATCTGTCCCTGTACGTCGCCGTCGCCCTGGCCGTCGTGATCTCCGTGCAGACCATCGGCAACGTCCTGGTCCTGGCCCTGCTCGTCACCCCCGCGGCCACCGCGCGGCTCCTGTGTGACCGCCTGGGGACCATGATGATCCTGTCGCCCGCGCTCGGCGCCGCCGGGGGCCTCGTCGGGCCTGTACCTCTCCTGGGCGCTGGACGTGCCCACGGGCGCCACGATCGTCCTGGTGCTCACCGCGTGCTTCGTGCTCGCCTGGGTCTTCGCGCCGAGGCACGGGCGTCCTCGCGCGGAGCTGCGCGAGAGGCGGGGGTGAGGCTGGTCTGCGGGGGGTGCCGCTGGGCTTTGCGGCGGTAGGTCTCTGCGGGCGCTGCGCGTGTGGGCGTGGGGCGCTGCGCGTGTACGGCTCTGTGGGAATGCGGGTGTGCGGATCTGCAGGAATGCGCGCGGTGTAGGTGTGCGTGAGTGATTGAGCGGGGTGCTGCCGAGGGGTGGCACCCCGCTTGTTGGTATCTGTGGTTGAGTGCGTGGTTGATGCGTGGCTGCGCGTTTGCGGGTGCGCGCGCCTGTAGGCACAGGTGCCGAATGTTTCACGTGAAACAATGCGAGGGTGGTAACGGGTTCGAACCTGGACTTGGGCGGTTGTGCGGGCGGTGCGTGGCGCAGCTTCTGTTGCCTGTGGTGCGAGTGGTGGAGCAATGAAGTGTGGAGCGGCTGTTTCACGTGAAACACATGTTTGTGGCGCTGGCGCCTGTTCCTGTTGTGGCCGCGAGGTCGTGGCGTCGCTTGATTCTATGAATCGTAGATGCATCTATATGAGGCTCTATGACGCAAAAATGGGCTTCTATGAGCTATGAAGGGGCCTCTATGTCATAGAAGCCCCCTTCTATGACATAGAAATGGGGTTCTATGAGATAGAATTGAAGCTATGATCAACGATCTTGAGGGTCTGCTGGGCGCTTTGGCTGTGCTCGAACTGCGCGGTGGCGACACGGACGCAATCGAGGCGAAGACTTTCTCAGAGTATTCGGCGCAGCAGCTGGGGCCGACACTGAGCGCCTTCGCAAACATGCCCGGAGGCGGAGTGATCCTGCTGGGTGTGTCTGAGCGGGATGGGATTACTGTCGTTGGCGTCGACGACGTTCATGGTTTGCTTCAGCGGGTAGCTGATCAAGCGCGGAAGGGTTTTAGCGCGCCGGTTCGAATCGACGCGTTACCCATCGATGTTGACGGTAAAACAGTTGGTGTTGTCAACGTTGAGGGTGCTGACGCGAACGAAAAACCGGTGCGTTGGCTGAAGGATAAGAGGGCGTATCTGCGTCAGTATGACGGTGACTATCAGATGTCGCCGTCGGAGGAGCAGATGCTTCTCCTGCGTCATCGGCGTCCGAGCGCCGACGCGCAGGCTGTGCCCGGTAGTTCTCGGCAGGATCTTGATGAGGACCTGGTCGCCCACTATCTAGCCTCTGTCCGTAAAACTACCCCACGCCTCGTCAATGACAGTGATGAAGCGGTCCTTTACTTCACGGGAGTCGTTGCCGACCGTGAGAGTGGAGAGTTGTCGGTTGCCGGGCTCTACGCTCTGGGCGAGTATCCTCAGCGTCTTCTGCCGCACCTCACCGTCACGGCCGCGGTCGAAGGTGCCGACGATGTGCGAGCCGTTAACCGTCGTGATTTCACGGGGGCGCTGCCCGTGATCTTGGATGATGTCCTGGAATGGGTTGCGCAGAACGTCGAATCGCGGCAGGTTGTCACGCGTGATGGGGACGGCGTGACAGATTATGCAGTGCCACTGTTGGCGGCCCGTGAGGTCATCGCAAATGCGTTGGTTCACCGCGATCTGTCCGAGGCATCACGCGGAAAGGGGATCGACCTGAGAATCACGCGTGAAGGATTTCGCCTGAGTAATCCGGGCGGCCTGTGGGGCATTACGGTTGATCGGCTTGGCACTGGCGATCACCCTGCGGTGAACGAGCGCCTCTATCAGATTTGCCGAAACGTTGAAGGGGGAAGCGGGCGCGTCATCGAGGCAATGGGGACTGGAATTCGTGAGGCTCGTCGGGCATTACGGGATGCTGGGATGGCGGAACCCTGTTTCTTTGACAATGGGGTGTCCTTCACGGTGCGTTTCCCGAATGCTGCACTGATTCCGGATGGGGACTTGACGTGGCTTGGCGGTCTCGGGTTGGAGGCGGCGACCGGTTTGAATAGGCGTCAGAAGGAGGCGCTGGTTGACATGCGTCATGGGCGTACCTGGAGCAACGGGGAATATAGGGAGCATTTTGGTGTGACCGCTGAGGAGGCACGCTCGGATCTGCGCGATCTCATGTCACGAGGCCTGGTGACGTCCACGGGTGAGCGACGTTGGGTGCGTTACATGCTCGCAGGGAAACGTTGATCATTACGCAGCGCTGTCCCGGTCGCCTGTGGGGGACCGGGACAGCTGCGGTGAAGGCGTGGGGGGTGTTCCTTGTGTTGATGGATGTGTCGTCGACGGTGGTGACGCGGAGACGGTCGAGTGTTTCACGTGAAACAATGACGTTGGGGCCGGGGCCCGCGATAGTGGGCTGGGGCTTCAGTATATGGAGTGGTGGAGTTGTGGTGCGACAGCTGTATTGTCGGCATCAATAAAGAGTATTGACTCCGCGGCCTCTCGCAATTTGCGGATGCTGATTTGCGCTGGTTCTTAGTGATCCCAGATGTGGGTGACGATCCATGTATCCCCTCGCTCTTCAAGAAATAGAACGCGAAAGAATGTTTGCGCCTTGGCGCTTTGCTCGTCGGTTACTGTGCTTATGGTTCGGTATTGTTCTGAAGCCTTCTCTGTCGTTGAGGAACCGAATGTCGCCGGCGTTTGCAAATAGGTGAATTCGACACAAATTCCTTGAGTGCCGGCCTTTTTGAGTGAACACTCGTATATGTCCTTTGTTTGAAGGTACTTGTTGGTAAGTGGCGTAACCAGGTAAGAATCTGTGTGCATGAGTTCCAGGTCGTGCGCAAATTCATCGCAATAGCCTGCGACCTGACATACCTTCATGAAGTCTTCTGTGTCCCCGGTATTGAATGCATATGTCCACAGGTCGAGGTACCACTGTGATGTTGCTTGGGCGCCAATTTGGCCACCCGCGTAGAGGTGTGGCGGGGGAGTGGGTTTTGGAACGCTGATGGGTGTGGGTTCCGCGGATTGAGGGGTATCGCCTGACTGACTACCGGATTGTGTGGTGCTGTCTGACTGAGCCGATTGCGCGGGAGTCTCCCCTTCAGCGTGTGCTGTTGTGTTGAATGCTCGCAGTCCTAGTAGGGTTGCCGCGATAATCGCAATCGTCGCGACGATCGCGATGATCCAGGGGCGGAAGCTGCGTTGCTGTGCCCGTATGGTACTCATGGTTCATGCCTCTCCTTAGTGGCCTTGTTTTTCTTCCCAGGTGTCGGTGTTGTTGATGACGAGGTGGGACAGGGGGAACTTGCCGGTGGTCTCGGTGGTGGTGACCAGGCCGTTGATGGTCTGGGTCTCCCCAGTGAAGGGATTGGTGGCTGTTCCGCTCCATGTGGTGGTCAGCGTGATTTCTCGGTCTTCGTGGGGGTATGGGCCATCGAGCATGGAACGCCACCCCTGTGGCGGGGTGTAGTAGTGGCGGATCAACCTTGGGTCGGTGTTGAGGTCCATTCCGTCTTGCCATACCGAGCCGGTGGATGTGGTGACCAGGTTCGGGGTCCCATCACCCCAACTCCACTCGTACTGTGTGGCCGTGAGGGTGATGGTGATGTCGTGACCTAACAGGTTGATCACGTGGGTCTGGGTGGGACTGGTGACCGCAACAATAGAGGGAATGAACTTATTCGTGTACGAGACGCCGTCTGGGCGTTTATAGAGTCCAGCCCCGTCGGCGTGGATGATGGTGGAGGCCATGTAGAGAATGTCGTGCGTGGTGGGAACACGTCCCGGGTCCTGATTTGGCCCACCCTCAGGGTCGGGGGGAAGCTCGCACCGAACGACAGTGGCATCATCAGAGACAATCGGACTGTTGGCAGCCTTCCCGACGAAAACCTCAACGCAACGTTTGAAGGGCTGCGATGAAGCAGCCGGGGTAGCCTCAGCTGTCATCTTTGCTCTCCGATCATTTACAGTTGGCGGTGGTACATTGGGGTCGGAGCTGGGTAATTCTTTATGCGCGTTTTTCCACGCATTTGCATTGACGCCGCCAGGCGTCGTGTCGGCGCAAAAACCAAAAGGGTTGTCGTTAGCAGTCGTGCATGGTGCATTTGCGTCATCTGCAACGGCAGATTGTATATTCGCACACGATATGATCAAGATAATAGAGGTAACATATAATAATGATGCACTAATTCTTAGTTTCATAGTCAATGTCTCCCTCGGTGAGGACCCAGCGCTCATTCTTCCATGTCATGAATAGAGTAAGTTCTGCTTTATATGAGGAGGTGCTTTCTGTTATCTTTTGTCGACTGCATGCAATTCCATTTGTGCTTTCGATCTGAAATGCCACACCGATGGTATTGGGTTCAACATGGAATTTCTCTACTGAGACAGGTTCAACTGCAATGATATTTGTGATCGTGGAAGTATTTCCGTATACCCATCCTTTAGAGTAGATGTTGTCTATATTTTGAATGTAGGTCTCTCGAAAGTTCTCTCCTGGTTCTGTGATGTCTGCGAAGGGCTGTGTGTCTCCGGTGTTCCATGCATAGGTGAAGGTATCGAGGAGGTATTCGGCGGCGAGTTCGGCGCCTCTTTCTGTGTTTTCTTTGGCTTCGTCGGGTAGTTCTGGTTTGGTGTAGGTGGAGGCCGCGTGCTCGGCAGGGCGCACGAGGACGCCGTCGGGTCCGATCTCGTAGCCACCCGACATGGCAGGTTCGCTCGATGCGGACGGCGAAGGCCGAGCGCCGGGGCTCGTGGTGGCCGCAACGGTGGGTTGTTCACCCCAGGCGTGCCACCAGCCGTAAGCAACACCGTTGATGTACAGGGAGTAGGATCCGCCAATGAACAAGAACACGATCGCCACGCGGATCCCCCAGTCCACGGCGTCGGCGTCCATCCACGCCCGAAGCCGCGCCTTGGCTCCCTTGGGCCGGGTGCGCTTCACATCAGCCCGATAATCACTCCACCGCTCCCACAGCGTGTACTTGCGCGGGGTGGACTCGCGGCGGAACTGTTCCTCGTCCTCCTCGGTCACAGGACGTTCAGACAAAGGTGGAACCATCATGATCTATCAACCTCCACGATGAGGTAGGTGCCTCCAACGCACCCCCGCCATCGGAGGTGCGCCCTGTTAGCACGCAAGAATACGCCTTGAACTGATATGAAACATCAAGAATATGAAGTAACTATCATGCACGTTTTCTCGGAAGAGAGTGACAGGTAGCACAGATGTGCAGATGGTAGACGCGCCACCTGCCTGACCTTGTCAAACATCAATCGATATGTGCGACTTGCGTACCGTATACAGGTAAAACTGTGGGCCACTATTTGGACAGTGGTGCTGATGAGGTGAGAAATGATGTGATTTGGCGGCGTACCGGGGGTTCCGTCATAAAGGAATGGAGTGTGCGCGTGCAGTGAGTTCCTTGAGGGGGGAGTGCTCTTGAGTTATCAATTGTTTCACGTGAAACACTCTGACAAGAGAAGCTATGATCCGTGTCAATCTGTGCGCAGTGACCGTGTCGCGCATTTTGTGAGGCATGTGCCGTGTATACCTGTCCCCATGAGGAAGCGCAGTAACCGAGCGGATGCGAAGATGAAGGCTGACCTCCAACGCTGGCTCATTGAATCTGGAGAAGCTGAAGAACTCGTGGCCTTCCTACGCGAGGAGCGGGCGCGACATCCGGTGCCCCCGCCCCGAGTGGCCGTAACCACGAGCCTTGACGTTGATATTTTCGACGCCATGATGGCTCGCGCGTCCAGTGAGGGCATCACGTCACGGTCGGGAGCCCTCCGCGCCGCGGTGCGCGAGTGGGTGCGTGATGTCGAGTGTCAGCCCGAGGCGCACGAGGATTGACGAGGCTGTGGCTGGTCCCCGGGTCGCGGACGACGAGTGGGGTGCTGGGTGTGTCGTGAGACAGATGCTTGACCCTCGTGTACACATATGACTATGACGAAGCGTGACGATACAAGCATGGCGGAACAGAACGCCGAAATCCGGCGGTGGGCGGAGGAGAACGGCCTGACGGTCGGGGCGAGGCTGGGGCAGCAGCCGGACGCGGTGGAGCGAGTCGCTCCTCGAGTGCCGGTCGTCGAGGTCACGGTGCGCATCGACGAGGACGTGTACGAGGCGGCGATGCTACGTGCGACCTACGACGGATACGACAATGCGTCCGAGGTCGTCAAAGCGGCGCTGCAAGAGTGGGTGCGGGGGTACTAGGCTGCCAAAAATTACTCGATGGCGGAATCCGCGATCGGCTGTGAATGCGAATCCGTATCGATGCCTGGTGCATGCTCCTGTCGGACTTTGCTTGCGTTCTGTGGTGACTGCATGGCTGGAAGTCCGCTCATCATCAAGGACCTCGACCTCTACCCGCAACCCTCGACCAACACCCTGTCACTCACGCTCAACTCTGAAGAGCCGCTTTGAGTTCGCTTTCGAGTTTGTTGAGTTCGGCCCCGGCGTTGTTGAGCTGGATCTGCCAGTTCTTCGTCCGACTGTCGTTCTCACCAAACGACGTGGCACTGTTCTGCAACGCCGCGCGGAGGGTTTCGATCTTGGCTTTCTGCGCCTCTGCCTCCTTGCCCAACACCTGATTCCTGGACGTCAATGCCTCGGCGGACTGGTCGTTCTTGTCGAACTGGGAGGCGACCAGCTTCATCTCCGAGCCGAGCACACGCATCTCACGGTTGATGCCCGTGATGGCCCGCTTGAACTCCCGCTCACCCTCCAAACCAACCTTGAGACCAAAAGATGAGTCAGCCATGGGAATTTCCTCCTGTGTTCACGCTCATTCGGGCTGTAGAGTTGGGGTATGTCAACGACCATCGACGTCTATCCGACAACGAGCTTCATGCCGCTCGTGGAGCAGACGCGCGCCCGCACACAGGAGCTTTTCCAGCAGCTCCTTGACAGGCACGGAGTCGGCTCTCGGATCGAAGTCAAGGCGTTCTACCCCTCTGCGGGGGGCTCGCAGCTCCGCTTCGTTGACGAAAGTTTGGCCTGGGAACCAGGTATGGAACTTGGCTTTGGCTACTGGATTAACGGCGAGTGGGACTCCACCTCTTGGCCTAGTTGTTTCGCTGTCGAGGATGATGATCGGATCACTGAAGAAGATCTCGTTTATCCGTTCACCTCAAAACCAGAACATCTTGGACTGTGGAGCATCGTCGAGGAGTTTGAGGATCTACTGCCACCCGAGCAGCTAGCAAAGGTACTTCGTCAAGATCATTACTGGTATGAATACCGAAACATGGGCGGCCCTGCTGTTGCATCGACCGGGTACGGGCTGGTTGCAGCAGCTCTTGCTGAAGCAACCAACGGAGTCATCGCCTCATTCGACAGCGCATTCGACATTGAACACAATGGCGAATCTGCTCAAAGATTCCTCACGTGGTGGGGCGAGAAGCAAATGACTTTCTACGGAACTGAATCATTTAAGAGAAGCCGCGTAGCGTTTAGATCCCGGCTGGGATGATGTCGTCGATGAACCAGATGCGTGCGGGCTTGGCTCTGCCGGTCTCCAGCCGCCAACAGTCGATGAAGTCGAGCAACTCTCCGAACACCATCAGGCCCACCTCGACCCGGCTCAGGTGAAGGTGGGCCTGGGCGATGTAGTTGAGCCTGTAAAGTGTATTATCTATGGTATAATACGGAAAGTGGCATAAGTGTCTACATGCTGTGAGTGGAGATGTTATGGCTGATCTAGTTTGTGTGTGGATGGGAACTGAGTGCTAACAAAGTGCTAGCTGATAAGGTTGTGTATGGGAAAGGTGTGATGAATAGTGAGTATTGATCTATGGGGTCAGTTTGTTGAATATATTTCATCTCCAAGTGTAGGTGGATTTGTATCACTACTTGTAGCTGTGACTCTTGGCGCATTGGGTATTATTAAAGAGTGTCTAACAATCTTACGCAGCTCAAATTCAAGTGGATTGTTTGGAATGGGACGTAGAATTCGTGCGCACAAGTACTTGGGTCTCATTGAAAATGTTGAAGGTTTAGATGATGACAGCTGCAAATCAGTGAACTCGCTGAAAAATGCATTATTTGATGATATGAAAGTCGACATTATTCATGCATACTTAGATGAAAGGTATAAACGATGGATCGATAGATTCACGTCGGAGTTGCTTTCCGTTTGTTTTGCATGGTGTGTTGTGGTGTTTTCTCTGAACTTTGCTGAAAAATTGCTAAAGTCGAGTGAACTTAAGGCGATTGATCAACCTGATGTGAAAACGCTATTCGCTGTAATGATCGTAATATGTGCGACTATACTAACGCTGGTTATATTTTCGTATATTATTGTGGCACTTCCGCTCAGGTTTGTGCGGTGGGTTAGGGCATTGAGATTGCAATCGCGGAAGAAGGTGCATCAGTTGAGTGAAATTGCGATTCTCTCGAACTTGAATCCTGGGCAGCCCTATCTCTTTATTGATGCTTCAGTGCACTCTGGTATTCCGTCAACGCCTGTTATTGGTAATAGCAATGACGTTTCTTTATTAGCTTGCATTCAAGAGCAGCAACGTGAAAATCTTTCTTGGTCTGAGTTCCTGCAAACCTTTAGGAAAGATTCAGATGAGAGGATCGCAGAACTGGTGCCGAGCTTCCTGTGGGAGAAGGATTGTTATGGCAAAGACCTTGTGTATTTCGTGTACTCCAGGTATGGTTTATCGGCTATTCAGGTGACGAGTGCTCTCCAGGATCGCGGTCTCGCGGCGCATTATATCGGGAAGACAGATGGACGGTCCAAGGGGCTTGGTCGTGCAATTAAAGAGGTTGAGTTGTTGCGGAGATGTGGGTTGAAGTAGAGACTGAATATCTACTTGTGTGGAGCTAGCTAGTCATAATATTTTGGTTTGTTGGTTTTGAAAGCGTTTTAGGTTCGGACAATAGCTCCCCTTTTTGCTCATCGTTAAGATGATGCTGCTTGCGTAGTCAGTTCATTCTGCCTCTGCGTAGAATAGCGAGATTTGACTGTTCCATATGCGTAGTCAATGACGGTCTCGAGTTTATCGAACTGTTCACTCAGCTCCTTGCAGAGTGATGCTGAATCAATATATGAAGGATCGGTATCTGCTCGCATACCATATCTAAATTCGGTACTCGATCTATCTGCTTGATGGAGATTATTCAATACTGATTCAATTGCTTTAGGAAACTCTTCTTCGAGCTCGAGTGAATTGAAGTTATTTCTGAATTCGTTAAGAAGTTTCATCAAATTATGTCCACGTTGTTCAATATACTCTAGTGGCTCCTTATTTTCGTAGATTTCGTTCGGATCTGATGCGCAGAATTCTATCTGTGCGTTCTTGAGAATAAGAATGCCATCTTTAAGTACTAACTCGAATGCGTGGCGCATGAGAAATAGATATGGGAGTAGGAAGATGTCTGACTTTGCTTGCCCGTCAAATTGATTAGCGAGAACCAGTGCAGATTCGTAATATGCATATGATAACTCTCCTAAGGAGTATGTGTGATTATGCATGACTAGGGTCGAGGGGCTGGTATTTGGATGGCGGTCGAACAGGGCAATTGAATTCGTTTGCGATGCTGTCATCGCTCTGCGCCTTCCGGAATCTCCAGCTTCGGCAGCGTCGCCAGGAGCTCCTGGGTTCGCATCGAGACGGTCACCAGGCGCTTGATCAGGTCCACGACCGCGTCGGGGCGGCCCTGCTCGCGCAGGAAATCGTTCGGGTCGTTCACGATGCCCGACGCCTTGTCCGTCTTCACGTGGTAGCGGTCGATGATCCACTCGAGCGGGCTGCGGCCCGAAATCGAATACCCCTGCGCCTCTGCAGGAATGCCCGTCAGCGTCACGTAGTCGTTGTACTCCAAGCGCGTGAAGTCCTTATCGCGGCGCCCCAGCTTCGGGAAACGCATCTTGCGCTCGCCGATCCGGTAGCGTTCCCACGGGTCCGCGGGAGCGTGTAGGCTCGCCTCCTCCTGCACCGACGGATGCGGCTCCACCCGCTCGTAGTTCACGTGCAGGTCCGCCAGCTCGCGGCCCACGCTCGCATACGTGTGGAAACCCGCCACACGAGGAATATGCGGCAGCATCTTCTTCAAATCATCCTCGTAGCGCTCCCGATACTCCGGGTGATGCAGCAGCGCGTACACGTAGAAGAAAATGTCCTCCTTCGTGATCCCCGCATCCCCGTAGTGCTCTCGGTACAAGGCCAGCGTCGCATCCGTGACGTTATCGACGCGGCGATACCCGTCCAGGATCACAGGGATCTGGTCGCCGATCGGCCGCGAGAACTCCAGGGACGAGGCCGTGGCCGCCCCATCCGCCCGGCTCTCCGAGGCGGTCGCCAGGTCGGCGAACAGGTCGGGCTCACTCCCGGAAGTGGGGGAGAGGGGTTCCCAGGTGTAGAGGGGGAATGTCTGCGTCGTTCCCATCGTGTGAAGATCCGGTAGGAGATCTGTCATGAGGGATGTCAGTTCCTTGCGAGAATCATCTTCGACGGTGATGGTGAGGTTGCTATGTGCAGCCGTCGGCAAAATCTGGGGGAGCTGGTAAATCATGTCATTCATCTCCCGAGCAAAGTAGACGCTCTGTGCACAGAACGGCCGGTAGATGCCATCGCGGATTGAATCCGCGTCGAATTTGTGACGTTTGTGAGCTGTGAGATCACGGATGAGTTGACGGTTCCAGTTAATGTGCGTGGAATCTGTGTTGATCGCTTCCGCTGTAGTTCCGGCCTCGACCGCTGCATTGTAGTTGTCGATCATACGCCGCATGTTTGACGCGACGGCTTCACGCGAGAAGTTGTAGCACCACGCGTCACGGTTGGTCTTGAGGCCGTTTGAATACTGCCGGAATACTGCGGGCGTTGATTCCTTGCCCTTCAGCGTCTTGTTTCCGATTTCCTGGAAGGTTGCGAAGCGCTCGTCACGCGTGCTAATCCAGTCGCCGTGCTGGTTCGGCGTGATGGAGCGGAATGCGTCTGCCCCGCTGATTCCCTCGATGGATCCGTAGGCGCTGATCTGGTTGAGCTTCTCCTGTCGCGTCGCGTAGTCCTCGGCTTCGGTGTAGAAAACTTCTGCTGTGCCGGAGTACGAGGGATCTTTGACGAGTACGGTAATGGCAACACCTGTGCGAGAACCAGCCTCGAACACGTTTCCGCCCTCACGCCGTCGTCGCTCACCGGACGTCCGGGCATTTCCCTTCAGGTCGTAGATGAAGATCTGGGAGAACTCCTCCTGCAGCGACAGGCGTACGCCATCAGCCGTGGCACCGTCCACGAAAGAGCTGTTGGAGACGAAGGCGATGACGCCTCGTTCCCCGATGCGGTCGGACGCCCAGCGCAGGGCCCGGAAGTAGGAGTCGTAGAGGCTATTCTTGTTTGCTCCGGTTGACTTAGCCGCGTAAGTTTCCGCAATGCGCTCGTCCAGGCGGGGGTACGCCAGGTTCTGGTTGTTGTCGTTCGCGCTGTTCTGACCCGACGAGTACGGCGGATTCATGACGATGACCGTGATCGCCGAGTCCTTCTCCGCCTTCGCGCGCTCGTTGTTGGCGGCCAGGCCCTCGAAGTCCTCGGTGATCGTGCCGTCGCCCTCGTGCAGCTGGAAGGTGTCCGTCAGCGTCATGCCCGGGAACTCCACGTACCCCCCGTCCACGCCTTGCTCGGCGCGCACCTGGTGGTACACCTGCTCGATGTTGATCGACGCGATGTAGTAGGAGAGCAGCACGAACTCGTTCGCGAAGATCTCGTTCTTATACTTATGTTCCAGGGCCTCGGGCGGAATGACGCCTAGCTGCAACAGGCGCGCCACGAACGTGCCCGTACCGGCGAAAGGCTCGATGATGGCCACGCCCGGATCCCCCAGGCTCTGGCCAAAGGCCGTGCGCATCGCGTCATCGGCGCTGCGGATGATGAAGTCGACGACCTCGACGGGCGTGAAGACAATACCCAGGCGCTCGCTCATACGCGGGAAGGCCTGGGAGAAGAAGCGATCGTAGAGCGTGCGCATGATCTCCTGCTTACCCGCCAGGGTGTGCACCGCCTCGATGCGCTCGACCATCGCCCGATAGAAGGAATCCAGCTCGCGGCGCTCGTTCTCGAACATCGAGTGCGACGCCAGCATCTCCACAATCGTGTTCATCGCGCGGCTCACCGGGTTCTGCTTCGAGAACGAATGATCCGGGAACATCGCGTCGAACAGCGGGGCCGTCAGGATGTGCTGGGCCAACATCTCCACCGCGGACTCGTTGTCCACGGCTGGGTTCAGCGTCGCGCGCAGCGCGTTCACGAATTCCTGGAACGCGTCCTGGCGCTCCGGATCCTCCAGCAGTCGGTCGATGAGGTGAATGTAGCGGTCCGCCACCGTCGCGATGTCCTTGGACCAATCCTCCCAGTACAGGGATGAGCCCACCTTCTTCACGATCCGGCCGAACACCGACTCCTTCCAATCCGACGGCAGCAGCGTCAGCTGGCCCTGGATCCCCTGGGCCACCCCATCCGCGCCGGAACCCGAAGACCCGGCCCCGGCCTCGTCCCCATCGGGAGCAGAGCCGCTCAGCGGATCGTCCTGCTTCTTCGCCTTCTCGAGGGACACCTGCTCAACGATGATGTTCTCCGGGCCCTGGCCGTTGAGCTCCATCGAGTTGATCGCCGCGTCCAGGCGTTCGTCGTGCGCGCGCAGGGCCTTGAGGACCTGCCACACGACCTGGAAGCGCTTATTGTCGTCCAGTGCGCGCTCCGGCGCCATGCCCGCCGGTACGGCCACGGGCAAGATGATGTAGCCGAAATCCTTGCCCTCCGCGCGGCGCATCACGCGGCCCACCGCCTGGATAACGTCGACCTGCGACTTGCGCGGCGACAGGAAGAGCACCGCGTCCAGCGTGGGAACGTCCACGCCCTCGCTCAGGCAGCGCGCGTTCGTCAGGATGCGGCACACCGGGACCTCGTCCGTGCCCGCGCCCTCGGTCAGCCAATCCATCTCGCGCGCACGCACCGCCGCGTTCATCGTGCCGTCCACGTGACGGCACTCGACCTGCAGGTTATCCGACGCGTCGTCGTTGCTCAGGTCGCTGAGGCCAAAGGGGCCGTTCACCAGGTCCGGGAACTGCGTCGCCACCGCCTTCGAGGCCTTGATGTCCTTGCAGAAGGCCACGGCGCGGCGCATCGGTGCGCGATCCTCGCCGTAGTCCACGTCCGACCCGCGGTTCTTGCGCTTGGCTAGCGCGTTCCAGCAGCCCGTCAGCTTCGCGGCCGTGTCGAGGTTCAGCTCGCCGCCCATCTCCGCGATCGCCTGATAGTGCTGCGACACCTCCTCCTCGCTGACCGTCAGGATGATGACCTTGTAGTCCGTCAGCAGGTTCTCCTTCACCGCCTGTCCGAAGCCCAAACGGAAGAACACCGGACCGTAGGTGTCCTGATCGTCCATCGAGGTCAGGATCGCGTCCTTCTCCGACGCCCTGTTCTTCGCGTTCTCCGCGAAAATACGCGGCGTCGCCGTCATGTACAGGGTCTTCGCGCGGCGAATGAACTCGTTGCTGTGGATCTTCGTGAACGCGCTCTCGTCCTCGCCCGTCAGCGTCGCGCCCGTCGTGCGGTGGGCCTCGTCGCAGATGATCAGGTCGAAATCGCGCCACTCGTCGCCCGCGATCTCCTGCGCGTGGTGAATGACCTCGATCGACTGGTACGTCGCGAAGACGACCTGCAGTCCCTCTGTTGCGTTATTCGCGTTCAGGGAGTCCGCGAGGCGCTGGCCGTCCGTCGTCGCCGGAATCGGCAGGTCCACCGCCGACTCCTCGGCCGTGTCGTTACGCGCCGACGACGACACCTTCGTATCCGAACACACCGCCCACGCCGTGAACGCACCGTCGGCCTCGGCCGCCCAATCATCCAGCGTCTGCTTGAGGAGCGCGAGCGAGGGAACCGTGAAGAGGATGCGGGCGGTACCGCCCTCCTTCTCCACGAACTCGCGCGCGATCGTCAGGGCCGTGAACGTCTTGCCCGTGCCGCACGCCATGACCATCGTGCCGCGGTCGTGCTCCTCGAAGCCCGACATCACCGCGCTGCGCGCACGCACCTGATGGTCGCGCGGAACCTTGCGCTCGCGGGTCTTCGGCGCCTGCGTCGACCCCAGCGAATACGTGCGCCAATCAATGTCCGAATCGCGCAGATCCGCCAGCGTGATGCGGGAAACCGGGATCTGCTGGCCCTCAATCGCGTCCTGCGCGTTCTTGCCCCACGGCGCGCCCGACGTGTCCACCACAATGCGGCGACCAAACGGCTCCTTGCCCGACGCCGACAGGAACGAGTCAATATCCGCCTTCTGAATGCGGTGACCCAGCGCGTAGAACTTGCACTGAATCGCGACCGGACCTGCGTGTTCGTCGACCGGGATCGCCACCAGGTCAATACCCGTGTCGCCCGTACGGCGCTCCGGCCACTCACTCCACAGGTAGATCTCCTTGAACTGATGCGCGAAACGCGCGTCATGGAGCAGGAACTGGCGCGTCAGCTCCTCAAAGAGCGTGCCCTTCTCGCGCTCGCTCTTCGCGCGCGCACGGTACTCATCCAGCAGGGCGTCGAGAGCGGACTTCGAGGAGGCGTTTGGTGAAGCGTTCGACGAGGTGGTGGCGGTGTTATCTGACAAACGCTCCCGACCGTGGTGAGCGTCGGTGGAATCCGTTTCCATACCGGGCAGAGCCGTGAAGTCGTCGTCGCGCGCAGCAGTCATGCGACCAAGAATAGCGGGTAATCTACGACACACAAGCTAGCCGGGTGCCCGGGTGTGCCTACAAGGGGATTGCTGCGCCGGTGAGCAGCAGCTGCGGGGTAGTGGGTATATGTTTCCGCCGTTTCATTGAGCGTTCCGGCCAACTTTGGGTATATTTCTCAGTAAGTGTTCGGGCTGCTGCCTCGCATGTCCATAATCCAAGGAAGGAAGTAGAGCTGCGATGAGTAATCTTGGGGCGTATCAGATGGTCACTACGGGAATCAAGGCAATGGGCGGGCCAGCTAAAGCTGGTGTTATTGCTATTAGCTGTGTTGTGGGTCTTGTGAGTTCTGCCTACCGCTTTGGTGTTAATCGTGGTGCCAATATGGGTGACCGTCAGACTGTCGAGGTGAAGGTTACTGAATGGGTGCGTTCAAGATTTTCCCAATCCAGCGCTCATGAGCTTTCTGATGTGTATACCGTCTCTGCCGACGTTGAGTGTGGCGGTGGCCTGGTGTTGCACGCAGGTGATCGGTTTCGTGCGGGCAAGGTTATTGATGACATGGTCTATATTGAGGTTGAAGGCAGTGATGACAACCCATTTATTGTGTCGGCTGAACAACTGACGCTGCACTCTGACTATCCCTTGCTTGTTGAGGATGAAGAGGATGATCTAGCGGCTGGCCATTGAGCGCTACTGCAACAAGAGGGTGCGTGATGACAGTCGGTATACATAGAGCAAGCGTGGTCCGGCTCTTGTTCAAGCAATCGGTGCACCAATGGGAGCGGCACTACCAATAACAATCAATAATCCTCAAACGTTTGGTCAACAAAACCAGGCCAGGTCAAAAGAAAGGCATAACTCAAATGGCTGTTTTCTATAGTTTTCACTATGAACGAGATGTTTATCGTGTCCAGTTAATCCGTAATATAGGCAGTGTTGAAGGGCAAAAACTTCTCAACGCTCAAGAGTGGGAAGCAGTACGTGCAAGAGGTACTAAGGCAATCCAAAATTGGATTGATGAGCAGATGAGATGGAAGAGTGCTGTGGTTGTACTTATCGGTGCACAAACTGCTTCCCGTTCATGGGTGCAGTATGAGATTCAGCGAGCATGGGAACTTCGTAAACCTCTTCTTGGGATACGTATTCACGGACTTTCATCTATGGGATCTACAGACACCGAAGGTCCAAATCCTTTCTGTAGTATCGACGGAATCGAGAGGTATAGTTCAATGCCTCCTATCTTCGATCCCACGCAGCGTGATTATTTGGGGAAAATTGACTCTAAGGCTACATATGCTGAACTGACGTCGAACTTGAAATATTGGGTAAGGCAAGGATGTATCAGGTAGTGACTAGCCTACAGTGCTATCCCTGTCCCTTTTGCGCGATTGTTCGAGGAGAAGACGCAGTTGTGCGCGAAGTTGCACGTAATGACAAGGTTGTAGTGTTCTTCCCAACAGAGCCTGCTGTCCTCGGTCACTGTATGGTGATTCCTCGCCGCCATGTTGAAGAGTTCACCGCGTTGACTTCTGACGAGGTTAGCGCGGTGATGGCTTCAGCCCAAGCCGTGGCTATCTGCCTGCGCGAAACCTATCATCCGGATGGAATCAACATCATCCAATCCAACGGTGAGGCAGCTACTCAGAGCGTTCCTCATGTTCACGTTCATATCGTGCCCCGATGGGATGGCGATGCCTTTGGGGAAATTTGGCCATCTAAGACAGACTTCTCTGATGAGGAGAAGGACCGTGCTCTAGCCAAGTTACGCGCAACAACTCTTCTTCCTGATAGTTCCGTTACGCCTGAGGATCGTCGGCAGCACCTGTCCTTTGCTCAAAACGTCATCAGCCGTATGGCGCAATCGTCTTCCAACACGAAAAGTTGGTTGCTTCCTGTAGTGACGGCAGCTTATGGGTATTCACTCACGAAGTGCTCCGTTGCACTTGCTGTCCTAGGCATCGTTGCTACGGTTGTTTTCGCATTCCTGGATGTTGGATACCTGAGGACTGAACGCAAATATCGCGACCTCTACGAGCGTATAGCGGCCGGTGACCCCGATGTTCCTCCATATTCGCTAAATTACCAGTGCTCTGGGGAAACCAGGAGAACCCGATTCTTGGAGCACTGCTCGGTCATTAAAGGGTGGGCGATTTGGCCGTTCTATGGGACTCTGCTTGTTTGTGGGTTTGCGGCCTTAGTCATGGCGCTTTTACCCTGATTTGGCCGTGATGTTGTTTCCAATGCTTCCTGAGTGGTGCATCAGTTCTTCCATGCGGCCTTTCTCTGCCGGTGAGGACGAGAGTGTGTTACAGTTACCATGCCAGAGGCGATGGTGGTAAGTATATCCTCAGAATGCTACGCCAGTGCCTCTGGCTGGGCGTTCAAAACCATGGCCACATGATCCAACACCTCCTACCGGCAAGCATTGCCAGCCTGCGGACAGGCGTAACAGATTCTGGCGACCAGATCAGTCCAGGAGTATATGCGAGAGGAACTGGACGAAACCAGCGCGTAGACGCTCTTGGCGGATCCAGCCGGTACCGCACATGCGTTCTTCTCGTAACTGTAGACATAGTCCCAAACGGTCCCTTACCCCGTTCCTGGCAGAGGTTGCCATGACCCATGACGTGCAGATGGTCATCAGTACCCACTCGCCGGAGCTGATCGACTCCGAGTTGGTGCTCCCCAGTCAGGTCCTGGTTCTGCGCCCAGAGGATGGCGAGACAGTAGGTGAACTGCTCTCGCAGTCGAACGACCCGCGCATCCGCGCTGTTATCAGCGCGGGCCTCCCAAAGTCGGAGGCCATCGATGCGGTTGTCGGGCGAACGATTCCGCTCGGGTGTTGGTCGCGCGACCGGCTCGCGTAACGGCATATAAGGCCGCACAGACGTGCACGTATGAGACGTGTCACCTGACGGATGTGCATGGTTCGGCGCGCACGTATGCGGGTTGGTAAGGGTTCGAGGTGGAAGATGGGGGTTCGTGTGCGCCGCGCACCGAACTGGTCCGACAAATTAGTCCCACCATAACGACATTCAACCCCACAACCCCGCCCCGGCCTCGTCCGTCACACTCCCCAAAAGTGAACGCCACCACTCAAAATGCCTTAGGATGGTGGGCGCGCCGACGTACCCCAACGACGGGGACTACCCGGCACACAGCAGTACCCAACGCAGCAGCAACGCACCAACCGCTAGGCCGCCAGGCCAGCAACGCTCCGAAGCATCGTCGCAGACGAGCAGCCCCGAAGCGCAGCGGGGGAGTGGCACCGCAACCCGGCCAGCCGCACCCCCACCGCTTCTCCGCATCGCCGCCGCGCCGCAACCTCAACACCGACGTTGACCACACCCAGAGGAGTCACGATGAAGTCCAGGCTCGCAGCAACAGCACTCGTCACCCTGTCGGCAAGCGCCCTCGCACTCGGCGCCTGCACGATGGACGGTGGCAGCACGACCACGACCACGGGCGGCAAGGCCGCCGGAGACGGCAACTACACGATCGCCGTCGTCCCCAAGGACGCCACCAACCCGTGGTTCGTCCGCATGGAAACCGGCGTCAACAAGTACGCCTCCGACACGGGCATGAACGTCTTCCAAAAGGGCCCGGCCGAAACCGACGCCACCATGCAGGCCCAGGTCATCCAGGACCTCATCGCCCAGGGCGTTGACGCCATCTGCGTCGTCCCCGTCGACCCGGGCGCCATTGAGCCCGTCCTCAAGCAGGCCATGGACGCCGGCATCGTCGTCGTCACCCACGAGGGCGCCTCGCAGGAAAACACGATGTACGACATCGAGGCCTTCAACAACACGGAATACGGCGCGTTCATCATGGACAACCTCGCCGAGGCCATGGGTGAAGAAGGCGTCTACACGACGATGGTCGGCCACGTCACCAACGCCTCCCACAACGAGTGGGCGGACGGCGCGGTGGCCCACCAGAAGGAAAAGTACCCGAACATGACGCTGCTCGAGGCCCAGCCGCGCGTCGAGTCCCAGGACAACGGTGAGACCGCCTACCAGACCGCCAAGGAAGTCCTCAAGAAGTACCCCGAAGTCAAGGGCATCCTGGGCACCTCCTCCTTCGACGCGCCCGGTACGGCACGCGCAATCGACGAGCTCGGCCTGAAGGGCAAGGTCTTCACCGCTGGCACCGGCATGCCCGCCGCCAACGCGCAAATCCTCAAGGACGGCTCCGTCTCCACCCTGACCCTGTGGGATCCCGCGAACGCCGGCTACGCGATGGCCTCCCTGGCCACGAAGATCCTCAACGGCGAACAGATCGAGGACGGCGTGAACCTGGGCGTCGAAGGCTACGAGAACATGCACTTCTCGTCCGGCTCCACCAAGGTCCTCGAGGGCACCGGCTGGCTCAAGATCACGAAGGACAACGTCGACTCCCTCGGCTTCTGACCCGCTCTCAGGCGACGACCACCTGGGTGCCACGGCCTCGTTCCGCACTCCAATGACGAGGCCGTGGCCGGGCCATCCCCGCGCGCGCAGTGACGCTCACGCACGAACCAACCTCCATGAGCGGACGGCACCCGCGCGAGGGGCGGCCCCGGGGCGGTGGCATGCGTCGGAAAGGACACCACATGGACACCCCAGTGCTGGCGGTACGACACGTCAGCAAATCGTTTGCGGGCGTGCGAGCCCTGGTCGACATCGACCTGGAGATCGCGCCCGGAGAAATCCACTGCCTGGCCGGAGAAAACGGGTCGGGCAAGTCCACGCTCATCAAGGTCATTTCGGGCGTGCACACCCCCGAACACGGGACGGTCTCGATCGGGGGCCGCGACTTTACGCGCCTGACGCCGGCCGCCGCCATCGACGCAGGCGTGCGCGTCATCTACCAGGATTTCTCGATCTTCCCGAACCTGTCGGTCATGGAGAACATCGCGCTGGGCAGCGAAGTGGCCGCCGGCCGCCGCCTGGTCAACCGTTCCCGCATGCGCGAGGTAGCGCGCGAGGCCGTGGCGAAGATCGGCTTCGACGTGGACCTGGACGAGCTGGTCGGGAACCTGTCCGTGGCCGACAAGCAGCTGGTGGCGATCAGCCGCGCGCTCATGGGCGACGCGAAGCTCATCATCATGGACGAGCCGACGACCGCCCTCACCAAGAAGGAAGTGAGCGCCCTCTTCGACATCGTCCGCGACCTGCAGTCGCGCGGCATCGCGATCCTCTTCGTGTCCCACAAGCTCGAGGAGGTCTTCGAGATCGCGCAGCGCTTCACGGTCCTGCGCTCCGGCCACAAGGTCATCACCTGCCCGAAGGAGGACCTCGACCGCGCGAAGTTCGCCCGCTACATGACGGGGCGCGACTTCGCGGAGGAGCGCTACCAGCCGGGCACCATTGACGAGGCCCCGGTCCTCCAGGTGGAGGGGGCGACGGTGCGCGGTGCCTTCGCCGATGCGTCCCTGAGCGTGCGCCCCGGCGAAATCCTGGGCATCACGGGCCTGCTGGGCTCGGGCCGCACCGAGCTGGCCCTCTCCCTGTTCGGGATGCTCCCCCTGGATTCGGGGACCATCCGCGTCACAGGCAAGGACGTCAAGCTGCGCGGCGTACGCGACGCGATCGCGGCCGGCATCGCCTACGTGCCCGAAGACCGCCTCACGGAAGGCCTGTTCCTGTCCCGCTCGATCGGCGAGAACATCACGGTCTCCGAGATGGAGAACTTCACGAAGGCCCTCGGCTTCATCGACAAGAAAGCCATCCGCGACGAAGAGAAGAAGTGGGTCAAGCGCCTCGAGGTCGTCACCCCCGACCCCGCCAACGCCGTCAACACCCTCTCGGGCGGCAACCAGCAGAAGGTCGTCCTGGCCAAATGGCTGGCTACCAATCCATCCGTCCTCATCCTTAACGGGCCCCACCGTCGGCGTCGACATCGGCTCCAAGTTCACGATCCACTCGATCCTGCGCGAACTCGCCTCCCAAGGCATGGGAGTCATCATCATCTCCGACGACATCGCCGAAGTACTCACCAACTGCTCGACCATCGCCATCATGCGCGCCGGGACACCTGAGCGACCCCATCAGCCCCGACACCCTCACCGAGGCTGAGCTGACCCGGCTCCTGTCCGAGGACCGCGCCCCGGCCTCGTCGATTGAAGGGGGAGAAAACTAATGCCCCGACTCCTCACGAAAGTCCTGCGCGCCAACGAATTCTGGGTCTTCCTGGTCATCTTCGCGCTCACCCTCGTCATCCAGGCCCGCTCCGGACAGTTCTACACCCCGAACAACCTGGTCGACCTGGCGGGCGCCATGGTGGTCCCCGGACTCTTCGCCGTCGCCGCGCACCTCGTCCTGGTCTCCGGCGGGATCGACGTGTCCTTCCCGGCGCTGGCCTCCCTCGCGGTCTACGTGACCACGCGGGTGCTCGTCGACAACGGGTGGAACGGGCTCGATCATCGTCCCCTTCCTGATGGCCGCGGCCCTCGGCGCGATCCTGGGTGCCTTCAACGGCATCTTCACCTCCAGGCTGACCGTCCCCACGCTGATCATCACCCTGGGCACCGCCAACGTCTTCAACGGCGTCATGCAAGGGCGCGCTCAAATCCGTGCAGATCAACACGATCCCCGAGTCCATGCGCTCCTTCGGATCCGCGTCCCTGTTCGTCGCACGCAACGAAAGCTCCGGTTTGCAATCCTCGATGCCCGTGTCCTTCCTGATCCTCGTCGCGGTCGTCGCCTTCGCATTCGTTCTCACCCGCTACACGATGTTCGGACGCTCCCTCTTCGCCATCGGCGGCGACGAAAGCGCGGCCGCCCGCGTCGGATTCAAAGTGCGCGCCACCAAGTTCTGGCTCTACGTCATCGTCGGCATCATCGCCGCCCTGGCCGGCATGGTTCGCACCTGCTCCATGGGGCAGATGCACCCGACCAACCTGCTCGGCATGGAAATGATGGTCATCGCTGCCGTCGTCCTGGGAGGCACCGCGATCACCGGCGGCAAGGGCTCACTGACCGGGCGTCATGCTCGGCACGCTCCTCATCGTCATCGTCCAAAACTCCATGATCCTCATGGGCATCGAGACGTTCTGGCAGGGCTTCGCCCTGGGCCTGCTCATCATCGTCGGGAACCGGCGTCTCCGCGCTCCAGGTCATGCGCGGCCGCCGCAACGCAGCATAGGAGGACCACATGTCAACGCTTCTCGCATCCCCGCGCCTCGCTTTCCTCAAGAAGGACAGCTACATGACGCGCCTGGCCATCGTCTTCCTGCTCCTGCTCATCTTCTTCGCTGCCGTGCGCCCCGGCCCCTTCTTCGCCGTGCGCACCTGGCAGTCGATGGCCGTCCAATTCCCCGAATTCGGCCTCATGAGCCTGGGCGTCATGTTCACCATGTTCACCGCCGGCATCGACCTGTCCGTCGTCGCCATCGCGAATGTCACCGGCATCTGCGCCGCCCTCACGCTGCGCGCCACCCTCACGGGGGCCTCGGCCACCTCGTCCTTCGGCCTGGCCGTCCTCATCGCCCTGGGCGTCGCACTCGTCGTCGGGAATCGTCTGCGGACTCATCAACGGCATACTCGTCGCGATCCTCAAAATCCCGCCGATCCTCGCCACCCTCGGGCACCCTCGAACTCTTCGGCGGCGTCGCCCTGGTCCTCACCGAAGGCAAACCCGTCTCCGGCATACCCCCAGCGTTCGGCAACGTGTTCACCGCGAAGGTGGTTGGCCTCGTCCCCATGCCCCCTCGTCGTGTTTCTGGCGTGCGCGGCGCTCGCCGGGTTCATCGTCGCGTGCACGAGCTTCGGGAAAAACATCCTCATGCTCGGCACGAACGAGACGGCGGCACGCTTCTCCGGCCTGAAAGTCACGAGCCTGCTGATCCGCACGTACGTGTTCTCCGGCATCATGGGGGCGATGGCCGGGCTGGTCATGCTCGCGAATTACAACTCCGCGAAGGCCGACTACGGCGCCTCCTACACGCTGCTCACCGTCCTCATCGTCGTCCTCGGCGGAGTCAACCCCAACGGCGGCTCCGGGCGCCTGAGCGGCGTCCTCCTGTCCATCCTCACGCTCCAGGTCCTCTCCTCCGGCCTGAACATGTTCCCCAACATCTCCAACTTCTACCGGCCCCTTATCTGGGGAGGCGTGCTGCTGCTCGTCATCTGCATGAACGAGGGCCTCTTCTCCTTCGCCTCCCTGCGTAGACTCAAGAAAGGACGCTCCCATGCGGACAGTTAAAGACAAGCACGTCGTCGTCGGCGCCGACTTCGCCGGGTTCCCCCTCAAGGAAGCCGTCAAAGCACACCTCGAAGAACGCGGCTGGACCGTCACCGACCTGACGCCCGACGCCGACACCGCGCCCATGTACCACCGCGTCGGCTTCGCTCTCGGCGCCCAGATCGCCGAAGGCACCTTCGAGCGGGCGTTGGCCTTCTGCGGCACCGGCATGGGCATCCACATCGCCGCCTCCAAGTGCCCCCACGTGCACGCCGCCGTGTGCGAATCCGTGCCCGCCGCGCGCCGCTGCGCCGCCGCCAACAACGCGAACCTGCTCGCCATGGGCGCCTTCTACGTCGCCCCGCGCACCGCGATGGCCATGGCGGACGCGTTCCTCGAGTCCTCCCTCGGGTCCGGGTACGAGGCCTGGGCCGGCTTCTACGAGTACCACCGCATCGGGTACGACGAATGCGAAAACTTCGACTACAAGGCCTACAAGGCCAACGGCTTTGAGGTCGTCAACCCGGGGTTTGCTGTCTTGGCGGAGCAGCCCAAGGGGTTGGCGTACTGAGGTTGTGAGCGCTGAACCAGCCCCGGCCTCGTCGAAACGAACGGCGCGTCACGACGAGGCCGGGGATTCCCGGGAGCCCCCCACCGGTGTGACGGGGGTGGCCGGGGGTTCCCGGGCTACGACTATGCGTGTATCCGCCTGAGGAGTTCCGGCCTCGTCGGCCGGGGGCAACCGTTCCTCCCCGAAAACTCGCACGCCCCTACAATGTTGCACGTAATTTCCCTTGGTCAGTTTTCGACGTGCCCTGAAAACGTTGGAATTGCAACGGTCAGATTTCAAAGTTTGAAAGACGTGTCGGGGAATTACGTGCGACATTTGTGGGGAACCATGCGGGTGAGTGTGGGAGGCGGTAGGTGTGCGGGCGCGTCGGGCTGCGGGTGCGTGGTGTGCCGAGGCTGGTGCGTGTCCTGCAGGGCCTGGCCGGGCTGAGCACTCAGGCAATGCCGAGGCCGGAGGTGCGGACACATCCTTACGCGCGTGATCGTTTTTCGAGAGCGTCGAACCAGGCGGTGAACAGACGCATAGCAGTATCTGCAAGGTCGTCGATCTCAGAGATTGGTTTGGGGTTTGCTCGCACGCCTCCGCGGCATCGCCCAAGGATTCATCAACCACCGAAACTACCGCCTACGCTGCCTCCTCCACTCCGGGGGATTCCAACACCTCCTACACCCTTAAATGCGAAGAGCCGGTAAAGTCCGTGATCCATACTCGGTCCAGGGCGCCTTGGTCCCACTGGCGGGCGCAGTGATCCTCATGGGCCACCGGATCCCGCCCGCCGCGCCTGGACGGGCGTGGGTGCGTGTTCAGGCCTGTGAGACCTTGGCGGCGCATCGACGCGGCGACCGCCCGCACCCCCACATCCACACCCGCGCGCGCCAGAGCATGGCGGATGCGAGGAGCCCCATAGGTGCCGCCCGACACCTCGTGTTCCCAGGCCACCGCCTCATCCAAATGCCGCCGCACCAGCGCGCGCTCGCCCCGCTGGGGTGCACGGTTTTTCCACGCGTAATAGCCCGCGCGCGTGACACCCAAGACCTTGGCCATCAAGGTGATTGAGCAGGAAGCCCTTGGGCGCGTCCATCAGTTCAAAGCGCTGGTGTTTTGGTGCACGGAGGCGAAGAAGGCGTTGGCTTTTCCCAAGAACTCGTTCTCCTTCTCCAGCTCGCGCACCCTCCGACGCAAAGCAGTGATCTCAGCTTCCATCTCGCGTGGATCAGGGCGCCCCTGCGCGGCGGCCTGGCGCCGCTCGCGCTCGAGTTTGACCCACCGGCCCACCACCGATTCACCCAGCCCTAAATCCCGGGCCACAGACGCGATCGTAGACCCCGTATCCAACACCAAAGACGCAACATCACGACGATACTCCGGCGTAAAACGACGACGAGAACCCATAACAGGCACCTCACTTTCCGCAGGCACACACACCCGCTTAACGAAGTGTCAACAACACTAGCCTAAGCCCAGTCCCGAATGCTGAGGAGCTACTACAACAATCCAGTTGCGCTATTGCAGCGATTCAAGTCGATCTCTGAGAGTGTTGGTGCAAGCGACGGAGGAACCGCAAAGGACAAGTTCTTTGCAGAAATTGATGGCCCATTGGATGACAGATACGTTGGCCTTCTCACAGGCGGTTCCAATGGGGCATACGGCTACTCGGGCGTTGAGCCTAGCGAAGAAACCAAGAGGGCAGCATGTCAAGCTCTAGCTGAATTCATCTACTGAGTTTGTCATCTGCTTCGTGGCTGGGGCCAGGCGTAAGATACCTGGCCCCAGCCACTACGGAATAAAGTGCCCAAGCACCCACGAAGAAGACCAGGTTTTCCTGCCAGTCCACGACGAGAATCTCGTGTGTGCGAGTACTGTGATAGAACGAGTTCGTGACAACAAGTAGTAATGCTGCTGCCCCGCTTGACAAGAGTCGTATCCACAGTGCCTTCACTCGCGGTTGCGGCCATCGTCGTGGCGGGTCAACTATCAAAAGAACCAGGCCGACGAGGAAGGTTCCATAAAGCGGAAGAACCATCAAAAGAGTGCCAGCTGCGGAGAGTCCCGCGGCGGGGATATAGAAAATCCCGAAGCAGATTCCTATCCATGTCGTATAGGTACGGATCGCGTCCCTGATCGTGTGAGCAGGTGTGCCAAATCGGGCGGAGCTGCTCATGAGCATGTGTCCTGCTACTACCGTGAAGACAATCCAACCGAGACCGAAAGATAGGAGCGTCTCACTCCAGTGTTGAGATCCATAGTGGGTGGAAGCAACTGCATCAAACGCGATGAGCATGGTGGCTGCAAATCCTGCACCCAATACTCGGATCAGTAATGCTCGCCAGAGCGGTGGCCCCCATGTTGTTGGCCGATCAATGACAAAAAGCAGCAGCCCGGCGAAAGGTGCAAGCCACAATGGAGTGTTCACCGGGGCGACTTCAGCAGTGAAGAGCAGAGAACCGGGCACTATCGCGAAGCCGAGGATGAGCCCTACCCAATACACGTAGGTCCGAACGAATAGTTTTAAAGACTCAACCACTCACACCTCCCATGGACTTCAGTACCGATATCATGACGATTCTACGGCGGGGAGGCGACCCATGGTCAAAGATGGCACCAACAGGGGCGGACGCCGCGTGCGCACAGGCCCCGGTCTGCCAGACCTACCTACCCATAGACGAGCACACCGAAATTCTTGTGAATCCGTCGGGTCGGTTCGTTGAGGGCGGGCCGCGAGCCGATACCGGGCTGACGGGCCGGAAGCTCATGGTCGACACCTACGGCGGGCTCGGGTCTCATGGTGGGGGCGCGTTCTCCGGCAAGGACCCATCCAAGGTCGACCGGTCAGCGGCCTACATGGCTCGCCTGATCGCTCGTACGATCGTTGATGCCGGGCTGGCCGCTCGCGTGAGTGGAGGGGGTGTGGTTCCCGGGAGCCCCCACCGGTGCGACGGGGGTGTTGTGGCCGGGGGCAACCGTTCCTCCCCGAAAACTCGCACGTAATTTCCCTTGGTCAGTTTTTGATGTGCTGAGAAAACGTTGGAATTGCAACGATCCGATTTCAAAGTTTGAAAGACGTGTCGGGGAATTACGTGCGACATTTGTGGGGAACCATGCGGGTGTGCCACGCCCTCGCCGGGAACCCCTCGCCGGGAACCTCTACTTCCTCGGCCTCGCCGTGGATTCACGGATCGTGAGGACCGGGCTGAAGGTCTGGCGTTGCTTAGGCTGCAGCGAGGATCTCGTTGACGAGGTTGACACCCTGTGGCGTGGCCAGGAGTGGGCGGTCCTCGGGGTGCTCGTTGAAATGCCGCATGAGGGCGTCAAGGCCGGTGAAGGGGATGCCGATGCGCTCGGAGGAGATGCCCCATGGTCCGTCGTATGTGTCGGGGTCTGCGTGAAGAATAATCGTTGGACTGTTGACGATGTCGATGGTGACGTTATCCTTCCACAGGATGGTGGCCTCCCGGTCGTTTGAGTCTTCCTCGACGGACAGTAGCTCCGGGAAGTGGAAGGAGATTCCCTCGGGGGTCAGAGTTGTCTTTTGCTTGTCGGTCAGGGCGATGACGAGGTCCTTGCCGGGATTGCGGCTGCACTCGAGGAAGGCCATGGACGCAGCGGCGAACACATATATCGCGGCATGGAAGGGCTGTCCGGTCGTGAAACCCGCGGCCATCGTCCCGCCCGCGAAAGCGTACAGCAGAAGTCCGGTCGTGATGAGCGCGATGGACTGGTGGTTGCCCCAAATGACGATGGAGCCGTCCTCGTAATGGGGGCGCGATGACCAGAATGGGCGCACACTCTGTTCGATGAGGTGGGGAAGTGCCGCGCACAGATACAGGGGGAACCAGATGAAGAGCAGCTGTAGTGGGCCGATGCGAATGAACGAGAAAACCCAGTAGGCGCCCACCGCAAAGACGGCGTTAACGACAATGACGATCGCAGTGAGCTTCCACAAGTCTCGCGCAGCCAAGTCCACGCCCCGAGGAGAACTGTCGTGAGGTTTTCTCGCCAAAAATGAGGAAGGACGAGCCACGCTCACCACCCCACCTGTGCGCCGGCGGGCTGCTTCCGAAGGGCGCAGAAAGGCTCGGTGTTCATGATCCGACGCTACCAGGAGTGTGACGGAGGCAGCAAGCATGAGCGCATGAACCAGCCCCGGCCTCGTTGAAACGAACGGCGCGTCACGACGAGGCCGGGGCCCAGCAAGCCACAACCGCGGCAGTCAGCGGCCCGACACGAGCGCCGCCCGGGCGACCTCCTCGAAGGTGAGCGGGTCGCGGCCCGTCACGTCGCGCACGGTCGTGGACACGACGTCCATCTCGCCGCGGGCGATCGACGTGTAGGTCGACACCCACGAGTCGTACTGCCACTGGGCGGCCGGCCACTTCTTGCGCGACTCGTACGCCTCCTCGACGGTTTCGCGCACGTAGGTGACGGGGCGTCCCTGCACGCGGGTGAGGATTGCGGCGATCTCGTCGAGGGTGAGAGCCTCGGGGCCCGTCACGTCAAGGGTCTGATTCTCATAGCGCCCCGGATCGGCCAGGATTCCGGCGGCCACGCGCCCCGCGTCCTCGCGCGCGACCACGCCGACGCGCCCGTCGCCCGCAGGCCCAAGGATGCGGCCCTCCTTGTCCGGCAGCTCCACGAAAAAGTCCGCGTAGAAGTTATCGCGCAAGAACGTGTACGTCATGCCGGACGCCTTGATGTGCTCCTCCGTGTGGAAGTGCGTGCGCGCCAGCGTGAACGTCGTGTCCGGCGCCGCGTTCATGAACGACAAGTACACGATGTGGCGCACCCCGGAGGCGGCCGCCGCGTCGACGAACGCGAGGTGCTTGTCCAGGCGGTCCTCGCTCTCGGGCGCGGACACCATGAAGAGAATGTCGACGCCGCTGAGCGCCTCGCGCGAGGCCGGGGTGTCCTCGTACGAGCACTGGACGGCGTGCGCGCCGGGCAGCTTGGGCGCGCGCGACGGCGTGTTCGCGAGTAGGCGCAGCGGCAGGCCGCGCTCGGAGAGGAGCCGGGCGGCCACGCCGCCGACGTTCCCGGACGCGCCGGTGATCGCCAGGGATGGGAGGGACGAGGCCTGGGCCGGCTCGTTCGTGTGGGCGCGGGGAGTGGGGGTCTTCGTCATGCGACTAGTATGCCGCTGCCAGTGTTGTCTATGCGCACGCCATACGCGGTTTGAGCCGCGAGCGTACCGGGATTGTCGGAGGGGCAAGCGCCAGGTTCGGGGCGGCCCCTGGATGCGGGGAGAACCCTGGATGCGGGGAGACAGCCCGGTCGCACCGCGTTCGCTGGCACGTACTCTCCTTCAAAAGTCGCACGTAATTTCCCTCGGTCAGTTTTTGATGTGCCGAGAAAACGTTGGAATTGCAACGACCCGATT
>QFCH01002326.1_pt1 | contig 30492 bp, 28 predicted proteins | sample 5346071 | NCBI WGS metagenome assembly QFCH01 (sample SAMN09062255, study PRJNA434731) | Human gut metagenome, whole genome shotgun sequencing project. | isolation source: stool timepoint B chromium assembly | host: Homo sapiens | collected 2015
AAATTTCAAGATCAAAGCATTGCATTACACACTAAATAGTACAGACCATTCAGCCAGAGCAATCGCAGATAAAAATCCCAAACCAAAGCATTCTATACATAATTGTCGGCCCAGAAACATCAATCCTTTTTTCTAAAATCAAAGCTTTTCCTCTGATCTTCTTATTTTCGGCATGGGTTTAAATTTTCTATGAATAATTAAAGACATTCGCTGCGTTTTATATTATAATATAATCTATATAGCAAACCTGTATACCGCCAGCCTGTGGCGCTATTATGGTAATTAACGAAGCTCTTTGCTTCAAAACATGTAAAGAAAGGATTTTAAAAAATATGAAAAACAAGATTGTCGATCTGCTCAGCGCGAATATCGAAGGTTTAGAGCGCGAAGAAATTCTTCCTCTTGTTGAAATTCCTCCCAAAACCGAACTGGGAGATTTTGCATTCCCATGCTTTCGTCTGGCCAAGGTTTATCGCAAGGCACCTCAAATGATAGCCCAGGAAATAAAAGAAAAAATCGGCGAAGTCGATTATCTAAGTAAAATCGAAGTTCAGGGAGGCTACCTTAACTTCTTTGTAGATAAAACCAAATTCGCCCGTCAAATTATTGAAACATATCTTCAGGCAAAAGAATATGGCAGCTCTGATGAAGGCTCCGGAAAAACTATTTGCATGGATTATTCCTCGCCCAATGTTGCAAAGAACTTCCATGTTGGTCATTTAAGAACAACAATTATCGGAAATTCGATTCACAAAATATACAAAAAACTGGGTTACAATGTTGTTCGCATTAACCATCTGGGGGATTGGGGAACTCAGTTTGGAAAATTAATCGTAGCCTACAAAAAATGGGGCAGCAAAGAAGCAATTGAAGAAAACGGAATTTCCGAACTCATGAGCATCTACGTAAAATTCCACGATGAGGCCGAAAAGGACCCGTCTCTTAATGACGAGGCACGTGCATGGTTTACAAAAATGGAACACGGCGACGAGGAAGCATTAAGTATTTGGAAGTGGTTCCTCGATATCAGCCTGAAAGAATTCATGCGTGTATACGACATTTTAGGAATAGACTTTGATTCCTACAACGGTGAAAGCTTTTACAACGATAAAATGCAGGCTGTAATTGAAGAATTAAAAGAAAAGGGGTTAATCACAGTAAGTGACGGCGCACAAATTGTTGATCTGGAAAAATATAATATGCCGCCCTGTCTGATCACAAAAAAAGATGGCAGTTCTTTATATGCCACCCGCGACATTTCAGCCGCTTTATATCGTCAGAATACGTACCATTTTGAAAAATGCCTTTATGTGACCGGAATGGAACAGAAACTTCATTTTGCCCAATGGTTTAAAGTCATTGAATTAATGGGCTATGACTGGTACAAAGGCCTGGTACACATCCCTTACGGCCTTGTAAGCCTCAAAAACGGCAAAATATCTACAAGAAAAGGCAACGTACTGTATGCTGAAGATATCCTGAATGAATCCATCCAGAAAATCCGTGATATCATCGAAGAAAAAAACCCTGAGCTTCCAGACAAAGAAACCGTTGCCAAACAGGTCGGCATTGGTGCTATATTATTCAATGATTTATACAATCAGAGAATCAAAGATGTTATCTTTGATTGGGATAAGCTTCTCAATTTTGATGGCGAAACAGGTCCATATATACAGTATACGTATGCAAGAGCAGCCAGCGTAATCAGAAAAATCGGTGAAATCGCTCCAATATATGATTATGACATTCTTACAGACGAAGCTTCCATGGCATTACTTAAAGAAATTTCAAGATTTCCAGCCGTCATTAAGGATGCAGCTGAAAAATACGAACCATCGGTTGTTGCCCGTTACGCAGTTGCGTTGGCTCAGGCCTTCAACAAATTCTATCACGACTGCCAGATTAATGTAGAAGATGACAACACAAAATATACACGAGCCAATGTTGTCGTAATCACAAAAAACATTTTGAAAGACGCCTTAGCTCTGCTTGGCATCTCCTGCCCAGAGCAAATGTAAGATAAACAGCACAAACATATAGCTATCATCCGACTTTCAAACGCAAGAATGTTTCACGTGAAACATTCTTGCGTATAATAAAATATTCGGAGGTTTCAATAAATCTTAAAGTACATAGTCAAAGTGGAAATCAGCATTTTTAGTAAAATGAATTTTCGCTCTCCAAAACTTTCATTTCAAAGTTACTCAACTATTTATATTTCCATAATCAAATGCATTTTATTCTTACATTCAATATCTGAAACCGTCCCGCCAAAACTTTAATTGCTCAATATATTAGTATTGCTTATATATTTTTATCTACAGATTTTTTCTTTCTTCTGAATAATAGCTATTTATATTAAATATATTTTTAATACCGATCCAGCAATACATCCCCAATGAATATTAAATATTTTTACTGTAAATCAAACATTTCAAAGGAACCTTACCTTTAGGTATTGCCATAACAATTTCCTGCTCTTTTGTCGTTTTCTCGTAAAGTCTGGCACTGTCTTTAAAAAACTTTTTCAGGACGAAGTCGCCCAATTTCACATAGGCCTTTTGTAATATACTTTGTTTCTTCCGCTTTTCACCTTTAATTTCGTCAAGCAAAACACCGACAAATTCCCCTGCTACATAAGCAGCAAAAATCTGCGTTGCACGATTAATTTCAAGATACAAAAGTACCGGCCATAGGCATTTTATAAGCACTTATACTTTAAATACCAATCAAAATGCATGTCCTTAATTGCAAATTCTATAGCTATTTATAATCTTGTTTCCCTAAATCTTTAATTTCTATTTCCAATTTAACACCTCATCCAATGACTTCTTTTCAAATACCTTTATTATATAAAGGGCTATCTTTTAAACTTGTAACAACAACACTTTTAACGATCTCAATCGCTTCAGGAGGCCAATTTGGAATCTCTTTCCCCGGCAGTTTCAATATTGTCTGAAACGCGTAAGATTATTTTTTCATATATTATTTTCCGAATCATATATTTTTTTGAAATTTGATATATACTGGCAATCCTCCGTTTTCTTGTTTAATATAATTTATCAAGCGTCCAAAAATTTTTAAATAATTTTTATTGCACTCATCTCTATTTATTCTATGTTTACTATTAATTATTTTGTACTTGTACACCCTATGAATGTTTCACGTGAAACATTATTATAGCTATTTTTTAAAAAACTTCAGTGGAAGTGACCTATTTTAAATTATTAAAAACCTGTTTATGCCAACCAGGTTTTCCTTCCGGTTTTACCTGATATGCCATAGTTTATTATTTAAATTCACAGTACATTTTGAGTCCAGTGCCCATAACAATTCTTATCTTTTTCAGTTTATAATATTGGAACCAAAAGATGCCCAACAAATCCTTTCGTGCTACACCCTCCCGCAATGCCACCCCACTTTTATCCTCATATTGGGGCGGGTCATAAGCCACTTATGTGCAAGCACAACGTGGTTTATGACCTTTTGGCCCTGGCATCAGTTATCGAATACAAAGTTAAAAAATATCCCAACTTTCGCCGAATGATATAGGCAGGCATGAATGACTTTTACTCTCTTAAAGAAACAGACAGCCCGATCAGGTAAATGACACATATTTGAAGAATTTATCAAACACTACATGCGGAGAAATCTGCACACCAGTAGAACAACTACAGACTCATGGTGATAATGGAAAATAAAGCGATGTGTAACAAGAACATTTACATCCATCTTCTACATATTATAATTATACTATAACTGTCATTTAGGGTCCTGTTCCCGTATTCCTATGACTCTATTATGTATATAAATACACGCCACACCTCTTTCATATTTTCCCCATGTTTAAATAAACCCTCTTCCACAACCTACAAATTAAAAGAAAAGAATACTTTTTATCTCCTTTAAACCTATATCCATTATTTCACTGTTTTGCCTAATGTTTCACGTGAAACATTACAATTTTTATGATTCATTTCTATGGCACTTACATTGAAAAAATGTTATAATAAATTCAATTACGAGAAAGGATGGTTTTATGAGCAGAATCATTGCGATTGCAAACCAAAAAGGTGGTGTCGGCAAAACAACGACAGCCATTAATTTATCAGCATGTTTGGCAGAAAAAAACAAAAAGGTTCTTACAATTGATATAGATCCCCAAGGCAATACAACAAGTGGATTGGGTGTGGATAAAAACAACGCGGAAAACACAGTATATGAACTTTTCCTGGGTGAATGTACCCTAACCGAATGTATTGTGAACAGTGTTATGGAAAACCTACAGATCATACCTTCAAATATAAATCTTTCTGGTGCTGAAATTGAACTAATTTCTATGGAGAACAAAGAATTTTTACTTCGTGATCAACTCGAATCCATTCGCAATGATTATGACTTTATCATTATAGACTGTCCTCCATCATTAAATCTTTTAACTGTAAATGCTATGGCAGCATCTGACACAGTATTGGTTCCCATTCAATGTGAATATTATGCGCTCGAAGGTTTAACCCAATTAATGCATACAATTGATTTAATTACAGAGCGTTTAAACCCCAAACTGGAAATCGAAGGGGTCGTATTTACAATGTATGATGCCCGAACAAACTTATCCAATCAAGTTGTTCAAAATGTAAAAGATAATTTAAACAAAAAGATCTATAAAACAATAATTCCAAGAAATGTCCGACTTGCTGAAGCCCCAAGTTATGGTATGCCAATTAATATGTACGATGGTCGTTCCTCCGGTGCAGAGGCATACCGCTTTCTTGCAGAAGAAGTCATAGAAAGGGAAGATGACGAACAATGGCTGTAAATAAACGTGGCGGTCTTGGCCGCGGTCTTGATGCCTTGATTTCACCAGGTACAAGCGTTTCCAGGAGCCCTCAAAAAAATAGCGAAAAAATTATAGAAAAACGGGTAGAAGTTCCCGTTGAAAAGATTGTTGAAAAACGGGTGGAAGTTCCTGTTGAAAAGATCGTTGAAAAACGGGTAGAGGTTCCTGTCAATATATACTTAAAAATCGATGAAATTGAACCCAATCATCTTCAGCCCCGCCGTAATTTTGATGTAGATGCACTTCATGAATTAGCTGATTCCATCAAACAAGTTGGAATTATCCAGCCAATTGTTGTCCAGAAAAAAGATGAGTTTTACGAAATCATTGCCGGCGAGCGCCGTTGGCGTGCCGCCCGAATTGCAGGCCTGAAGGAAGTACCGGTAATCATCAAAGATTATGCACCGATGGAGTCCGTGGAAATTGCCTTAATTGAAAATATCCAAAGAGAAGACCTGAATCCCATTGAAGAAGCCCTTGCTTATCAGAGGCTTATTGAAGAATTTGGTTTAAAACAGGATGAGGCTGCTGAAAAAGTTTCAAAAAGCCGTACAGCTGTTACCAATGCTCTGCGCCTTTTAAAATTAGATGATCGGGTAAAACAAATGATCATTGATGATATGATATCCAGCGGTCACGGTCGTGCAATTTTATCCATAAGCGATCCCGAAGATCAATATCAATTAGCTATGAAAATCTTTGACAATAAGATGAGTGTTCGAGAAACAGAAAAGCTTGTAAAATCACTGACAAGAGAAAATAAACCGAAGGAACAAAGTAAAATTGATCCTGAAAATCAGCTTGTACTGCATTCTTTAGAAGAAAAAATCAAATCAATTATCGGAACAAAGGTTTCTATTAAAAGCAAAACAAATAACAAGGGAAAAATCGAAATAGAGTATTATTCCATGGATGAGCTGGAACGAATCATGGATCTGTTCGAAGCATTAAAATAAAAGGAGGTACATATGGAAGTCCAAAGCAAATTACTGTCAAATCTCTCATTTGATCCTGGCATTCTTATTTATATGTCATTAATTTTATTGCTTATTGCCTTTATCCTTGTTATCGTGCTTTTTGTCCGTCAAAATAAATTACTCCGTAAATATCGCAGCTTCATGCGTGGACGAGGCGGACGCAGTATTGAAGATCTTCTTAAAACACGGATTGATGAAATTGATACCTTAAAAGAAAATGATGCTTATATTTCCAAAAGACTAAAATCACTTGAGCATTCGGTTATCCGCTCATATCAGAAATGTGGCATAGTTAAATATGATGCATTTAAAGAAATGGGCGGTAAATTAAGTTTTGCCTATGCCCTGCTTAATGAAGAAGATTCGGGATATATTATCAATTCAATTCATAGCCGTGAAGGCTGCTATACTTATATCAAGGAAATTATAAAAGGTGAATCTTTCATTGCCCTGGGAGACGAAGAAGCCGAAGCACTTGAAATGGCAAAACAGGATGGTCTTGAAAAGTCTCTACAGGAAGAATTAAAAAACGCAGATGACGATAAATAAGTGTATGTCACAAAAAAATATCCATCTAAGATGGTATGCTCCCTGTCAAGAGGACAATAAAAAATAATAAATTTTTGTATCGTCAGCCATATTATTATGGCTGACGATATTTTATGCTGCTTTTATATATTGCTCATGCTATTCCATTGGTGTCATTATATGTAGTTTTCTTTGAATTCTTTGGTTATTGTAGTAATCTATGTAATTAACTATAGCATTAGCCAAAGAATGTCTATGATAGAAACAATTATACACCTTAATCCAATCGGAGAGTTGTTTGTGAGAACGAATTCCGTATTTTGTGCGGATGTCTTGAAAAGAACCTTTTCCGTTAAGCTAATCATTTACAGCAGACATTTTTAAAGCTTTTGAATAAGCTTTGTTTTTTGTTTGGTTAAGTAAGCCGGTAGGACCATCATGTTGATAAATGGAAATCCAGTTTCGAATAGTATAATGTTTAATTCCCGATTCCTTTTCAACCTGACATATACCAATCTCTCCATCAAGGTATCGTTCAACTATTTTTACCTTTTCTACCGGATCTATCTCACTCTTTCTGGACATACAAATACCCCCATATAGGACTTTTATATTTCATTGTCCTATATAAGGGTAGCATACCAGATGACAAGATCCTGGATGGATATTTTTTGCTTATTAATACATAGATTCATATTCTCATATTTCTGGCCACTTTTATGCCCTACCCGGTATGGTTCTGGCACGGACAAGCGTATTCCTTGATTTGCATCCTGTGCGCATATATTAATATCCACTGTTTTGGCTGCATTCGCAGCACTTATGCACATTTTGCATTGAATATATCATCTTTTTGTGTTCAATTCCTGCATCCATAATCAAGTTATTGCTTTCTACAGAAAATCCACATTTTTCATAAAAACCAATGGCCGAAAGCTGAGCATACAAATAGATCGATTCAGCACCCAGACTTCTGGCTTTTTCAATTAATGCCAGCATCAAAAACCCTGCATAGCCTTGATGCCGCCATGCCTTTAAAGTAGCCACACGGCCAATCTGATATTGAGTATCACTGATTTTAATCAAACGTCCCGTCGCTACAGGTACATCCTCCTCGTTATACACAATATAATGCCCGCATTGTTCATCAAGACCATCAAATTCTTCATCTTCTGTAATTTTCTGCTCTGCAACAAAAACTGATCTTCGTATTTCAAAGCACTGATCAAGCTTATCTTTTTTTCCGTCAAAATATTTTCCGCGAATCATACTAATGGTTCCTTTCCAGGTTTTCCGGCTTTGCGTGGATAAGTCTTTTTTGTAGATGTAACTTTATTTATTACAACAAAACTGCGGCTTATTTCAGAATCTGGCAATGTCATCTTCTCACACTGCATCAGCTGCCCCCCAAGGAGGCGAAACGCCTTCCCGGCCTGGGTAACTTCTTCATCCACTGCACCTGACTTATAGGATACAAAGCATCCGCCCACCTTCACAAAGGGCAGACAATACTCCGAAAGTGTAACCAGATTTGCTACAGCTCTTGACACGCACAAATCATACTTTTCACGATATAATACATCTCTTCCCAAATCCTCAGCCCTTCCGTGTATAGCTGAAATACCTGATAATTTCAGAGTTTCTATGACTTCCTGTAAGAATTTAATTCTTTTATTCAGGGAATCCGCTAAAGTAACCTGAAGTTTTGGAAAAGCAATTTTCAATGGGATTCCTGGAAATCCCGCACCTGTACCCATATCAATTACATCAATTTTTTGATTTAATTTCATAACCCTGGCAAGCATCACACTGTCAATAAAATGCTTCTCCACAACCTGATCAAATTCTGTGATTGCGGTAAGATTCATGACTTTATTTTTCTCAACCAGTAATTCATAATAGGCCATAAACTGTTGAATCTGATTTTCATCCAAAGTCACCCCAAGCTGCTCCAGGCCCCTCTTAAATTTTGTCAAATCTCTCATACTTCACCATCCAATCTTTTCCGATGATTATATTCTTTCATAAAAATCAACAGTACGGACACATCCGCCGGTGTAACTCCGGCAATACGTGAAGCCTGTCCGATAGACACCGGTTTTATGGCATTAAGCTTCTGCCGTGCTTCAATGCGCAGGCCGCTAATCTCATTATAATCCAAATGCTCCGGCAGACGTTTATATTCCAATTTTTTAAACTGTTCCACCTGGTGAAGCTGTCGGGTAATATACCCCTCATATTTAATATTAATTTCAACCTGATCCGTAACCGATTTAGGCAGTTTCGGCCGCTGGGGATCCAATTCAGCCAGCATTTCATAATTTAATTCCGGCCGGCGAATCAATTCATCCAAAGTGGCGGCGGTTTTTAATGATGTACTCTCATGGTTTTCAAGAAATTCCTGAACCTTTTGATTGGCACCAATATGAACATCTCTAACCCTTTGAATTTCTGCCGCGATCATTTCCTCTTTTTCAATCAGCTGATGATAACGCGCATCATCAATAAGGCCTATTTCATGTCCAATCCCGGTGAGTCTCTGATCCGCATTATCCTGTCTGAGCAATAACCTGTATTCAGCCCTTGAAGTCATCATTCGATATGGTTCATGAATCTCCTTTGTTACCAGGTCATCAATCAAAACACCGATATAAGCTTCAGAACGTTTTAAAACAATCTGCTCCCTGCCTAAAGTTTTTAAGGCAGCATTAATGCCTGCCATTAACCCCTGAGCAGCCGCCTCCTCATAGCCGGAGCTTCCATTAAACTGTCCCCCTGAGAAAAGCCCTTCCACCTTTTTAAACTCTAATGTAGGTTTAAGCTGTGTTGCCGGTATACAATCATATTCAATCGCATATGCATTACGGACTATTTTTGCATTTTCCAGCCCCGCAACGGAACGATACATTTTATACTGCACATCCTCCGGCAGAGAACTTGACATACCGCCTACATACATTTCATTTGTATACAATCCTTCCGGCTCAATAAATACCTGATGTCTGTCTTTATCGGCAAATTTAACAACTTTATCCTCGATAGACGGACAATATCTGGGGCCGGTTCCTTCAATGACACCTGCATAAATCGGCGAACGATCCAGATTGGATTTTATAATTTCATGGGTCTGCTCATTGGTATAAGTCAGCCAGCAAGACACCTGAGCCTTCTGAATATCCTCAGGGTTTGTCGTAAATGAAAACGGAACAATTTCTTCATCACCCTTTTGTTCCGCCATTTTTGAAAAATCAATGGTCCGCCGGTCAATCCTGGCCGGTGTTCCTGTTTTAAATCTAACCAGTTCAATACCAAGGCGTTTGAGTGCATCTGTAAGCTGATTAGCCGCCTGAAGGCCATTTGGTCCTGTATATGTAATGGTTTCACCACAAAGGCATCTTGCCTTCAAATAAGTTCCTGTTGCCAGCACAACTGCCTTACACGGATAAATACCATCTGTATGTGTTTTTACACCACTGACATGGCCATCTTCTGTAAGAATATCAATAATTTCAGCCTGCTTTATTGTCAGATTTTCCTGATTTTCTAAAACCTGACGCATCACGCTGCTGTACTGTGCCTTATCCGCCTGGGCTCTCAGCGAATGCACTGCAGGGCCTTTGGAACGGTTAAGCATCTTGGACTGAATAAATGTCTCATCAATTGTTTTCCCCATCTGCCCCCCGAGTGCATCGATTTCTCTTACAAGATGGCCCTTAGAACTGCCCCCGATATTTGGGTTACACGGCATCAGCGCAATACTTTCCACGCTGACCGTAAAACAAATGGTGGAAAGACCGAGACGGGCGCAGGCCAGGGCCGCCTCACAACCCGCATGTCCGGCCCCAACGACTGCAATATCATAAGCTTCATAAATAAATGACATTTTCAAAACTCCATTTCCAGATAAATTTTGATTTTAACCACATTTAAAAGAGACAGAAAAATTCATCATAAAATAAATTTATTTTCCCATACAAAAATCGCTGAAAATCGTATCAATCAAGTCTTCTCCTGCGGCTTCTCCAGTAATACTGCCCAATGTTTCATAAGCATTCATCAGATCAATGGAAAAGAAATCTTCGGGCATCCCATCTTCTATACTCTGAAGTACAAGTTTCAGGCTTTCCAAAGCCTCAGAAAGTGCATTCTTATGACGCATATTTGTGATATAAACCTCATCATTAAAAGACAGATTTCCCTCAAAAAACATGTTTTTCAGACATGCTTCCAGTTCTTCCAGCCCCTGTTCTTCCCTGGCAGAAATTTCAATAACCGGATGATTCTGAATTTTTTCCAGATCTTCTTTTGTTGTGATAAGATTTAAATCAATTTTATTTAACAGCACAATCGCTTTTTTGTTTTCAATCATTTTTAAAATTTCATGATCGTTTTCGTCTAAAGCCGTTGTTCCATCTGCAACGTAAATAATCAGATCCGCATCCGATGCAAATGTCCTGGCTTTATTAACACCGATTTTTTCAACAACATCTTCTGTTTCACGAATACCTGCTGTATCAATAATATTTAAAGGTATACCATGAACAGTAATGGATTCTTCCAGAGTATCTCTTGTTGTTCCTGCAATATCCGTCACAATGGCCCGCTCATCACCGACAAGCGCATTAAGCAAAGATGACTTTCCAGCATTGGGTTTGCCTACAATCACTGTTTTTATGCCCTCTTTAATCATTCGCCCATTATCGGCAGAATCCAAAAGCTTTTGTATATCCTTAATATTTTGTTTAACGCTGATCCCCAGCGTCTCACCGAAATGATCCGCATTAATATGTTCCGGGTCATCCATCGCGGCCTCGATAAATGCAATGTTGCCAATAATATTTTTTCTTATTTCCTTTATTTTGCCGAGAACATTCCCTTTAAGCTGTCTCACTGAGCTGCTGAGTGCATATTCATTTTTAGAATTAATAATATCAATAACGGCTTCAGCCTGTGTAAGGTCAATACGGCCATTTAAGAAAGCTCTTTTTGTAAATTCTCCCGGTTCTGCCGGCCGCGCACCATATTTGATTACTGTCTCCAGCAACTTTTTCATCACTACAACGCCGCCATGACAATCGATTTCCACCACATCTTCTGTTGTATAGGAATGAGGCCCTTTCATAATAAGAACAAGCACTTCGTCGATCAGTGTGTCCCCATCATAAATATAACCATAGTGTATTGTATGACTTGCAGCATCTGTTAAACGCTTTTTTCCGCCTGGACTTCTATAGATTTGATCTGCAATCGCAATTGCCGCATTACCGCTCATACGCACCTTCCCGATCCCTGAATTGGTCATTCCAGTGGATATGGCTGCTATTGTATCTTTAACCATCTGTTTTTTCCTTTCTAAACCTAATTTTTCAGATACTTTCGAATCCGTACATAGACTGCACTGTTACAACTTTCGGCTCTGATGTCCGCATTCGAAAATCCCTGAATCGAAAATTTCCCCCCATCGCACTGACGGGGGGAATATTTGATTATTTCACTTTAATATCTCTATTGTCTTTATGATCCTTGTTATATCTCTTTAATGTAACAATAACCTTTCTGTAAGGTTCTTCACCTTCACTGTGGGTTTCCACATAACGGTCATTCTGCAGCGCTGAATGAATAATCCGTCTGTCATTTGGGTTCATCGGTTCAAGGGAAACACTTCTGCGTGTGCGCTTTACCTTATAAGCAATATTTCTTGCCAAGGATTCCAATGTCTCCTTACGTCTTTCCCGATAATTTTCCGTATCTGTCTTAACACGGATATATGATTCGCTCTCTTTATTTACTACAAGGCTGATGATATACTGAAGTGAATCCAGTGTCTGTCCCCTTTTTCCAATGAGAATTCCCATTTCATCACCGCTGAATGTAATATCCATGGTTCGCTCATCGGCATTATAGTCAATTTCGGATTCCACTGTCATATTCATGGCATTGAATAAATCATTTAAGAAACCTTTCACATTATCAACAAGGTCAAACTTTTTACGGACTTTGATTACAGCCTGTTTAGCCCCAATTAACCCAAACAATCCTGTACTGCCTTTTTCGATAACTTCGTATTCGATTTTATCACTGGTTGTCTCCAATTTTAAAAGGGCTTCCGTAATAGCATCATCTACAGTTTTTGCACTAATTTCAATATAGTCACCCATGAGTAAATCCTCCCCGATTCCTAGTCTTTCTTCTTCAGCATATTCGCATATGCAGCTATGCTGCCCTTACTGCCGCTGTCTTTATCCTTTGTAGCAGCTGTATAGTTATTCGCTTTTGATTTTTTAACATCATTGTCTGAAGAACTATCGGAATTTGAAGAGCTGCCGGCAACGGATGTATTTGCAAGCTCACTGATTGATTTGCGTTTCTTGGCAGCAAGCTCTGCTGCTTCAATATTACGCGTACTCTGTTTTGCATACTCCTCGAATTTCGAAGGCTTATCTCCCCGCTTCTCCGCTTTTTTCTTGGCTTTAGCCTGGCTTTCTGCAATGATCGCATCAATACCTTTTTTATCAAGAATCTTGTTTGCAATAACAGAGATAATGGTACGGAATACAGCACTGGCGATCCAGTAAAGTCCAAGACCAGTCTGAATTGAAAAACAGATAAATACAGAGAACAACGGCATGATCGTATTCATCATCTTCATGGAACCGTTCATTGGATTGTCCTGATTATTGTTATTCATCTGAGACTGTGTCTGTGCCGTTGAAATCTTTACACTTAACCACTGTGTAAAACCGGAAAGCAGCGGAATCATAATACCCGGCCACCATCCATTCGCCATAGGCGTATCTGCAATATCCAGACCACCGATAAACCAGTTGATTTCTTTTAATTGAGGAACAACGGTATTGATCGCATCAGCTACAGCAGGTGTTCCTGAAAATGCCTGCGCAACCGCATCCCATCCTGTAGATTTAACATAGTAAAGCATATCAATGATCTTGGGAATCGTAAATGTAGTCTGATCAAATTCAGTTACCATACGAATACCCAGGTCAGAGATTAACGCATTTGCAGTCGCCATACCATCCGGTGAAGAAAGCATTGGCTCGGCAATCTGCTGATACAGCTCATATACAGGCTCAATATATGCCGGAATATGATAAATTACCTGATACAGAGCAAATAAAATCGGCATCTGGATCAGAACCCAGAGACAGCCACCGGTCATACTTGTACCATATTTCTGATAAACAGCCTGTGTTTCAGCCTGCATTCTGCGCATAGACAATTCGTCTTTTTTGCCTTTGTATTTTGCCTGTATTTTCTGAATTTCCGGGTTGACAACAGCCGAAAGTTTTGTTGATTTCTGCTGCTTGAGTGTCAATGGTAATAAAACCAGGTTGACAAATAGTGTAAATAAGATAATTGCCAAACCGATATTTGGTATACCGATTTTTTCGAGGAATATATAAATATAATTAATAATCCAGCCAAGCACCGTTGCGAATGGACCTAGAATACCCCCCGTTTTTGTCAATAACAGTAATTCCAACGTGTAACCTCCTTGATTTATGGTACAGGATCATATCCTCCTTTTGAGAATGGATTGCACCTTAATATCCTCTTTATCGCTAAGAAGCCTCCTTTTAAAGCTCCGTATTTTTCAATCGCTTCAATCGCATATTGTGAACAGGTGGGATAATATTTACAGGTTGGACCTGACTTAAGCATGGATAAATAGTTTCTGTAAAAACGAATCATACCAATCATTACTTTCTTCAAAATCCCCATCATTATCCCATCACTCCACAATATTATGCAGGCCGGCCAGATGCATGAGCGCACTTTCAATCTCCCCACATCCGGTACCCTTTGCATTTACTCTTGCAATAACAACGATGTCCAGACCACATTTAAATCGTTCTTCATTCAGTCGGTAACTTTCCCGTACAAGCCGGGTAATCCGATGGCGGACAACGCTGTTGCCAACTTTCTTACTGACGGAAACGCCAAGTCTGTTCTTTTCTAATCCATTCTGTATCGTATACATAACCAGATACCGGTTTGCATACGATTTTCCTTGCTCATATACATGGCGAAAATCTTTATTTTTCTTTAAAGATTCCGAAAATTTCATTCGCACATCCTCGTTCTTTATTAATAATAAAGAAAAAGGTCACAAATATGCGACCTAAGCTGATAATTTATGTCTTCCTTTAGCTCTTCTTGCGGATAAAACTTTTCTTCCGTTAGCTGTGCTCATTCTCTTTCTGAAACCGTGAACTTTAGATCTCTGTCTCTTTTTGGGCTGGAATGTCATTTTCATCTCGTACGCACCTCCTTTATTCTGATAACACCATATGCAGCTGGTTATATAAAATCACCGCTGTATGCATATGTATGTTATTTTACTAACTATCTAAAATATCTCCTATATTATATTAGTTAAGTTACATTCCGTCAAGCAAAACTGCATTTTTTTTATACTTTTTTTACGCTTCCCCGATTACAGGCGCTGATCAAATCTGAACTTACATTGAATTTAATACCAAAAGCAAACGATTCACAGTCTCTTTTTATTCAGGCCCAAGCCCAAGCCAAATGAGATGCTATAATAATATAGAAGAGATTTTTTTAATCCACTTTTCCACAATCTGTATCTATCCACTATTTTGAGGCTTAACATAACTTTATCCACAAAATGTGGATAACTTGTGTATAACTTCTGGAAAAACTGTTTATAACTGGTTTTGTTTTTTCAAAAAATGACAAAAATCGTGTATTTTAAGCCTGTTTTAGTGATGTTGATAACTTGGAAAACTTATACACATTTTTTTAACCACAACATATTTTTTAAATTTACATGGATAAGTTATGGAAACCTGTGGATAACTGTCCACAAAATATTCGACAATTTATCCACAATATCAACATATCCACTTTTCCACAGCGTAATTTTACTTTTTTCCTTGTTACTCCATTGTCAATTTGACAGATTTGTTATAAAATGATAGGTAACCAAATTTATAATTAGGGGGATTATGATGATAAACATAATTCAAGATAAATGGGACCAAATTTTAGAGAAAATGAAAATAGAGCATGAGATATCCGACGCGGCTTTTAAAACCTGGGTTCAGCCCCTGACCGTGGACTCCGTCATCGGAAATGTTGTCTATGTCTCCATTTCCGATGAGCTCGCATCCGGTGTCGGAATCGACTATATTATAAAAAAATATAAGCTGCCCCTTCAGGTTACAATCTCTGAAATGCTTGACTGCCAGCTTGATGTCGAAATCGTCACCCCGGATACAATCATTGAACGCAAAGCCCAGACTCAGCCCAAAGTCGAACAAAAACCTCAGTTAACCTATTCTCTGGATAATAATTTGAATCCCAAATACACCTTCGACACTTTTGTCGTTGGCAAAAATAATGAATTAGCCCACGCAACAGCGCTGGCCGTTGCCGAGGATCCCGGTGTTTATGGCAACCCACTGTTTATTTACGGCGGTGTTGGTCTTGGAAAGACACATTTAATGCATTCCATTGCCCATCATGTGCTTTCAAGGAATCCAAATCAAAACATTATTTATGTAACTTCCGAAGAATTTACAAATGAATTGATTTCTTCTATAAAAAATAACCGGATTGATGAATTTAAAAATAAGTATCGTCATGTGGACATGCTGCTTATTGATGATATCCAGTTTATTGTGGGCAAAGAAAGTACACAGGAAGAATTTTTCCATACGTTCAATACTTTATATGAAGGAAAAAAACAGATTATCATATCTTCCGATAAACCACCAAAAGATATTGAAAATCTGGAAGATCGACTGATTTCCCGATTCAAAGTCGGTTTAACGGTTGATGTACAACCGCCAAACTATGAAACAAGAATGGCCATTCTCAATAAAAGGGCTGAACTGGATAATATTAAAGTAGATCAGGACTGTATGCATTATATCGCAGATAATATTAAATCCAATATACGTGAACTTGAAGGTGCACTGAACCAGATTCACAATTTTTCAAGACTGAAAAATAAACCAATCACCCTGGAACTCGTGAAAGAAGCCCTGGAAAATATTATCACACCCGATCTGAACAAGCCGGTAACACCGGAACTGATTATCGATATTGTTTCAGAGCACTTTAATATTACACCTCAGGATATCCGCGGCCAAAAAAGAAGCCGGGATATTGCCTACCCTCGCCAGATCTGTATGTACCTATGCAGAAAAATGACCGATAACTCACTGCAGTCCATTGGAACGCACCTTGGCAAAAAGGATCATACAACAATTATTCATGGTGCTGAAAAAATAGAAAAAGACTTACAAACAGACGAAGCATTAAAAAATACCATTGAGGTATTAACCAAAAAAATTAGTCCCAACCGTCAGTAAAAGTTATCCACATAAAGTTGTCCACAACGATTATGCGGTTGGTTATGCTATTTTTATGCCTTTTTGTTGATAAAATTAAGAAATTCACAATAAAATCCCAAAAGTATCCACAATTCGCGGATATGCGCATTTTTTTACACATTTTTTGTGGATAACTTTGTGTTTTTTATCTGGATATCCTTGGGATAACTTTTTTGGGCAAAAACCGTCATTTTCTGACTGTGGACAAAACATTATCCATCAACATATTTTTTAACATTTATACACACACATTTCCATTTCAGATTTTCTTGATTTTACACGGTTTGTAAGGGTTATCCACATATCCACGGCCCCTACTACTGCTACTGCTGAAAGTGAATAAATATCTATATATGAAAACGCACCCCGGAAGTTATGCACATTTTTTTGAAAACAACCCTCTTCCGGACTATAAAGGAGTATAATCAAAATGAAAATTATATGTAAGAAATCCGACTTACTCCAGGGAGTCAACATTGCACTAAAAGCTGTACCTGGAAAAACAACAATGCCCATTTTAGAATGTATTTTGATTGATACAACAAGTGGTGTTATTAAACTGACAGCCAATGACATGGAACTTGGAATCGAAACAATTATTGACGGCGAAGTTCTCAGCCAGGGAAAAATTGCTCTTGAGGCCAAACTCTTTTCAGAAATTGTCCGTAAACTTCCGGATAGTGAAGTAATCATAGAAACAGACGATCATTATAAAGCTTTCATTCGCTGCGAAAAAGCAAAATTCCATATTGCAGGAAAATCAGGCGAAGATTTTGCTTATCTTCCTGAAATAGAAAAAAATAAATGCGTATCATTGTCGCAATTTTCACTCAAAGAAGTTATTCGTCAGACAATTTTTTCTATCGCTGATAACGAAAGTAACAAATTGATGACCGGTGAATTGTTTGAAATTTCTGACAATGAGTTAAAAGTGGTTTCCCTGGACGGACACAGAATCTCTATTCGTAAACTGGAACTTAAAGAAAGCTATGACTCGATTAAAGTTGTTGTTCCTGGCAAGACTCTTAATGAAGTCAGTAAAATTTTATCCGGCGGCGTTGACGATCATGTGCATCTGTTTTTTACAGATCGTCATATTTTATTTGAATTTGACCAGACCGTTGTTGTCAGCCGCCTGATTGAAGGCGAATATTTCCGGATTAACCAGATGCTGTCCAGCGATTATGAAACTAAAATTACAATTAATAAAAAAGAACTTCAAAGTTGTATTGAACGTGCGTCTCTGCTGATTAAAGAAGGCGATAAAAAACCGATTATTATTAATATTACGGACGGTTCTTTGGAATTAAAGATCAATTCCTTTATTGGTTCCATGAATGAAGACATTGATATCCAGAAAGAAGGAAAGGATATCATGATCGGATTTAATCCAAAGTTTATTTTAGATGCACTTAGAGTTATTGATGATGAATCCATTGATATTTACCTGGTAAATCCAAAAGCACCGTGCTTTATTCGAGATGAGGAACAACGGTATATTTATCTTATTTTACCTGTAAATTTTAATGTCAGTGCCAATTAGTACGTCTCATGCGGACAGCAGCAGGTGCCGCTGTCCGTGTGGAACACACAGGGAGTGTATATTTATGCAAACTATTCAATTAAGAGAAGACTTTATAAAACTGGGACAGGCCTTAAAGGCTGCAGGGCTGGTGGGCTCAGGTATAGAGGCCAAGATTGTGATTCTGGATGGTCAGGTCAAGGTGAACGGACAGATCGAATGTCAAAGAGGCAAGAAACTGTATGATGGCGATCTTGTGGAGTTTGGCTCGGAAACAATTAAAATTATTAAATAAACAAGTAAAATGGTAAGCCGATTCGCTGGCATCCATGCTGTGAATGATAGATAGGTGTATAATTGTGATTATAAAGTCGCTGGAATTAGAGAATTACAGGAATTATCAGAATCTGTTCATTGAATTTAGTGAGGGAACAAATATTTTATACGGTAATAATGCCCAGGGAAAAACCAATATTCTGGAGGCTGTTTATGTCTGTGCGACAACGAAGTCTCACAGGGGCAGTAAAGACCGGGAAATTATTAATTTTAACCGTGAAGATGCACATATTTGCATGAAAATACAGAAAAAAAATGTTATACATAAGATTGATATGCATCTTAAGCGCTCGAAAACCAAAGGGGCAGCCATTGATGGCTTGATTGTAAAAAAGTCCAGTGACTTATTTGGTATTGTTAATGTGGTTTTTTTCTCACCGGAAGATTTGAGTATTATCAAAAACGGGCCGTCCCAGAGACGGCATTTTATCGATCTGGAATTATGCCAGCTTAATAAGGTTTATCTGTTTAATCTTACAAATTATAATAAAATTGTAAATCAGAGAAATAACCTGCTGAAGCAGATTCCTGCCAATCCCTCATTGAAAGAGACTCTGGATATATGGGATATGCAGTTGGTGAATTATGGGCGTCAGGTGATCGATCAGCGGCAGGCGTTTATAGAAGAACTCAATGGACTGATTGGTCCGATCCATGAAAAACTCACCGGCGGCAGAGAATCTCTGGAAGTCAAATATGAGCCAAGTGTGGAAATTTGGGATTTTGAACGTATGCTGCGCCAGAAAAGGGACAGTGATATCCGTTTGAAAACAACCAATATCGGTCCCCACAGAGACGATATCAGCTTTTTTGTGAAGGGTGTAGATATTCGCAAATTCGGTTCTCAGGGACAGCAAAGAACAGCGGCATTATCTCTAAAGCTGGCGGAAATTCAGCTTGTGAAGCAGATGATTCATGATACACCGGTTTTGCTTTTGGATGATGTTTTATCTGAGCTGGACAGCTTCAGACAAAACTATCTTCTGGACAGTATCCAGGATATCCAAACGATTATAACCTGCACCGGTCTGGATGAATTTGTAAACAACCGTTTTAATATAGACCGGGTTTTCAAGGTTGTTGAGGGTACTTTAGAGACGGTAAATGAGTGAAGATCATAGATTTTAGGAGGAACATTATGAGTCAGGAATACAATGCGAGTCAGATTCAGATTCTGGAAGGACTTGAAGCTGTAAGAAAAAGACCAGGCATGTATATCGGAAGTACGTCATCGAAAGGTCTGCACCATTTGGTATATGAGATCGTGGACAATGCGGTGGATGAAGCATTGGCCGGGTATTGCGATACAATTCGTGTGACGATTAATAAAGATAATTCCATAACCGTTGTTGATAACGGACGGGGAATTCCGGTTGATATTCAGAGAAAAGCCGGAAAATCGGCTCTGGAGGTTGTATTTACGATTCTTCATGCCGGTGGAAAGTTTGGCGGTGGCGGATATAAGGTGTCCGGAGGACTTCATGGTGTCGGTGCATCGGTTGTAAATGCACTTTCTGAATGGCTTGAGGTTACTGTCCATCATCAGGGAAAGAAATATTTCCAGCGCTATGAACGGGGGAAAGTTGTAACACCGGTTCAGGAGCATGGAGATACGACTCGGCGTGGAACAACGGTGACGTTCCTTCCGGATAAAGAGATTTTTGAAGAAACGGTGTTTGATTTTGATGTACTTAAACAGCGCTTGATGGAAATGGCCTTTTTGACTAAAGGTATAAAAATCGTTTTGACAGATGAACGTGAGGAGACCAAGAGGGAAAGAATTTTCCACTATGAGGGCGGTATTAAAGAGTATGTCGAATATTTAAATAAAAATAAAGAGCCATTATATGAAAATGTGATTTACTGTGAAGGTGAAAAAGATGGCGTCTATGTGGAAGTGGCCATGCAGCATAACAGTTCATATAATGAGAATTGCTATAGTTTTGTCAATAATATTACCACTCCGGAGGGCGGCACCCATCTTGCCGGATTTAAGAGTGCGCTGACAAAAACATTTAATGATTATGCAAGAAACGGAAAACTTCTTAAAGATAATGAACCCAATCTCAGTGGCGAAGATATCCGTGAAGGTCTGACTGCCATTGTCAGTGTTAAAATTGGCGAACCTCAGTTTGAGGGACAAACGAAGCAAAAACTGGGGAACAGTGAAGCCAGGGGGGCTGTGGATGGCCTTGTCAGCGATCGGCTGATGATTTTCCTGGAGCAGAATCCGGCAGTTGGAAAACTGATTGTAGAAAAAGCGGTGATGGCTCAGCGGGCCAGAGATGCAGCCAGAAAGGCAAGAGATCTGACCCGGCGTAAATCTGCCCTGGAAACTATGAGTCTTCCCGGGAAACTGGCAGACTGTTCGGACAAGGATCCGGCAAATTGTGAGATTTATATTGTTGAGGGTGATTCTGCCGGTGGTTCGGCAAAGACGGCACGTTCACGGGCAACTCAGGCGATACTTCCGCTGAGAGGAAAAATCTTAAATGTAGAGAAGGCAAGGCTGGATAAAATCCTTGTGAATAATGAAATTAAAGCGATGATTACAGCCTTTGGAACAGGTATTCATGATGATTTTGATATCTCAAAATTAAGATATCACAAAATTATTATTATGACTGATGCCGATGTGGACGGTGCCCATATCAGTACCCTGCTTCTGACCTTCCTTTACCGTTTTATGCCGGCGCTGATCGAGGGCGGTTATGTCTATCTGGCTCAGCCGCCGCTGTATAAAATTGAGAAAAATAAAAAAGTATGGTATGCTTATGATGATAAGCAGTTAGAACAGATTTTAACTGAAATCGGACGTGACCAGAATAATAAGATCCAGCGTTACAAAGGTCTGGGTGAGATGGATGCCGAACAGCTCTGGGAAACTACAATGGATCCTGAACGCCGTATTCTGCTGAAGGTGACCATTGATGATGCAGAACGTGCCACAATCGACCAGACATTCAATACTCTGATGGGTGATCAGGTTGAGCCTCGAAGAGAATTTATTGAGGCCAATGCAAAATATGTACGAAATCTGGATATCTGATATATCTGTCAACATAAATCCGAATGGAGGAAATGTCAATGGATGACAAAAGTAATATTTTCGATAAGGTTCATGAGGTCGATCTGCAAAAAACCATGGAGCAGTCCTATATCGATTATGCCATGAGCGTTATTTCATCCCGTGCCCTGCCTGATGTCAGGGACGGGTTAAAGCCTGTACAGCGCAGAATTTTATATGCCATGATTGAGTTAAACAACGGTCCGGATAAGCCGCACAGAAAATGTGCCCGTATCGTCGGTGATACCATGGGTAAATATCACCCCCATGGAGACAGCTCTATTTATGGAGCATTGGTAAATCTGGCTCAGGAATGGTCAACAAGATATCCTCTTGTAGACGGCCATGGAAACTTTGGTTCTGTAGATGGTGATGGCGCTGCTGCTATGCGATATACAGAAGCGCGTCTCAGCAGGATTTCCATGGAAATGACAGCAGATATCAATAAAGATACTGTGGATTTCAGATCAAACTTTGATGAGACTGAGAAGGAGCCTGTGGTTCTGCCTTCCAGGTTTCCTAATCTGCTTGTCAATGGAACAACCGGTATCGCTGTTGGTATGGCGACAAATATACCGCCGCATAACCTTAAAGAAACGATTAACGGTGTTTTGAAAATTATTGAAAATAAAGTTGAAAATGATCGGGAAACCGAGATTGAAGAACTTCTGGATATTATTAAAGGGCCGGATTTTCCTACCGGAGCGATGATTTTAGGACGTCGGGGGATTGAAGAATCTTACCGTACAGGCCGGGGAAAGATCAAAGTCCGTGCGGTAACCGATATTGAGCCCATGGCTAATGGCCGCCAGAGAATTGTAGTTACCGAGCTGCCATACCTTGTGAATAAGGCTAAATTAATTGAAAAAATTGCCGAACTGGTCAGAGATAAGCGTATTGATGGAATTTCTGATCTGCGGGATGAATCTGACAGACAGGGGATGCGTGTGGTTATCGAGCTGAAAAGGGATGCCAATGCCAATGTCGTGCTGAATCATTTATATAAACATACACAGCTTCAGGATTCATTTGGTGTAATTATGCTGGCACTTGTTAATGATGAGCCTATGATTCTCAATTTGAAACAGATGCTTGAGCTTTACCTGAAGCACCAGGAGGATGTGATTACAAGACGCTGCCGGTATGAACTGAATAAGGCAGAGGAAAGGGCCCATATTTTAGAGGGGCTGCTTAAAGCGCTTGATCATATTGATGAGGTTATTCAGATTATTCGTTCTTCAAAAAATGTAGCTGAAGCTAAAGAACGTCTGGTTGCCAGCTTCGGACTGACAGATGTTCAGGCTCAGGCGATTGTGGATATGCGTCTGAGAGCGCTGACAGGTCTGGAAAGAGAAAAGCTGGAAAATGAATATAAAGAGTTAATGGCCAGAATTGAGGAATTAAAGGCAATTTTAGGTAATGAAAAGCTGCTTCTTGGTGTGATTCGGGACGAAATTACAATCATTCGTGACAAATATGGCGATGACCGCCGAACATCCATCGGTATTGATGATGATGAAATTACCATCGAGGATCTGATCAAGAGAGAGAACACAGTGATTACGATGACACGTTTAGGTTATATTAAGCGGATGACTGTTGATAATTTCCGCAGTCAGAACCGGGGCGGCAAGGGTGTGAAGGGAATGTCCACCATTGATGATGATTTCATTGAAGATCTTTTGATGACATCCACACATCATTACATTATGTTTTTTACAAATAAAGGTAAAGTATACCGAATGAAGGCTTATGAAATTCCTGAGTCTTCCAGGACAGCCAGAGGGACTGCTCTTGTGAATTTACTTCAGCTGGAACCCGGGGAGCGGATTACAGCCATGATTCCTATTGAAACTTATAATGAGGATGCCTATCTGTTTATGGCGACAAAGAATGGTATGGTGAAAAAGACCTCTCTGACGGAATATCAGAATATTCGAAAATCCGGTCTTGCAGCCATTAATCTCCGGGAAGATGATGAGTTGATTGAGGTTAAATCCACAACCAATTCCAATGATATTTTTCTTGTTACGAAAAATGGTATGTGTATTCGGTTTAATGAAACCGATGTGCGCCCTACAGGACGGACATCTATGGGTGTGATCGGTATGAATCTGGATCTGGATGATGAGATTGTTGGTATGCAGTTGGATACCCAGGGAGAGGCTCTTCTTATTGTTTCTGAAAATGGCCTTGGAAAGCGTACGGCTTTGGAAGAATTTGTGGTTCAGAGACGTGGCGGAAAAGGTGTAAAGTGCTATAAAATTACCGAGAAAACGGGAAATGTGATCGGTGTGAAGGCGGTTGATCCCCATCGAGAAATTATGCTGATCACAACCGGCGGTATTATTATCCGTATGCCTGTAGACGGAATATCTATGCTGGGTCGGATCACTTCAGGGGTTAAACTGATTGACATGGATATCGAAAAGGATATAAAGGTTGCAAGTATTGCCAAAGTCCGTGAGGATGAGGAGATTGAGGAAACAGAAGAAGTCGATGAAACTGATCATGAAGAAGATAATGAATAAGCATCGCTGTTTTTAAATACGTCAGATAAAAGCTGCCGGAGCTGCGCTGTCACAGCCGATCCTGGCAGCTTTTATCTGTATAAGGCGTTTGAAGTCTATTTTGCATTGCGATCGATGAATTTGGTTCTGTATTTGGAATAAACGATTTTCTGTTCACTATAGAGCCCATAGTAGCCGGAAAGCATATAGCTGACGGAAACAGCAACAAGATAATAGGGCATGCCGTCAAAACCGAACAGTTCAAATCCAATCAGCAGCGATGTGATCGGGCAGTTCGTGACACCGCAGAATACGCCCAGCATACCACAGGCAGCACTTAGCTGGGCGGGAAGACCGACCAGCGGCCCTACAACACAACCAAAGGTGGCGCCGATAAAAAATGAAGGGACGATTTCGCCGCCCTTAAAGCCTGCGGCTAAGGCCAGGGATGTAAATACCATTTTAAAGAAAAAGTCCCATGGATCAGCGCCCTCACTGAAGGTGGCCTCAAGAATATTTGTACCTGCCCCCATATAATCCGAGGTGTGAAGCACAGCTGTTAAAAGAATGATAATCAGGCTGGCTACAGTAATCCGGATATAGGGATTTTTGAAGAATCTGGTGTAAAGCTTTGCTGCAGTGTGCAGCATAAAACAAAAAATAATACTCAGTGCGCCAAATAAGATGGCCATAAAAATCATTTTAAATAAATAGACCAGCGTAAATTCAGGGATAATCGGTACTCTGAAGGATTCACCGACAACACCGCAGGCTCTGGAAAGGGTGTGGGCGATCAGAGATGCAAATACACATGGAACAAGGGCGGAATAATGCATAATTCCAACGCTGATAACTTCCATTGCAAAAATAGCCGAGGCCATGGGAGTTCCAAAGATGGCTGAAAATCCGGCGCTCATGCCGCACATAATCACAATATGCCGATCTTCCTTATTGACATGCATCAGTTTGCCCAGCTGCGCTGAAATGCTGCCCCCCAGCTGCAGTGCCGCACCTTCCCGCCCTACAGATGCTCCAAAAAAGTGGGAAATAACAGTAGAAATAAAAATCAGCGGTGCCATACGTCCGGGAATGAGTTGTTCCGAGTGAATGGCCGAGAGTACAACGTTGGTGCCGCGGTCATTTTTTAAATAATGGTACAAAAAAACGATGATCAATCCGCCAATGGGCAATCCCAGAATAATCTGGGGATGGGTTTCGCGGAAACCGGCGGCAAATTGAAGGCAGTGATAAAAAAGTGTGCTGATACCGCCGACCACGACCCCGGTCAGGGTACCAAACAGAATCCATTTAAAAAGCACCCGCAGTGCAAAAACAGATGAAAGACAGATGTACTTGAGTTTGATCATTAATTTTTCCATATTGCTCCCTCTTAAGCTGCTGTGAACATAAAAATACAGCGTCAGACCAAAGGCCATCATAAAATATGCGATTTAAATCACAGCGATGAAATGATATTGATAAATTTATTATAATATGTGTCAATTCATTAGGGCAAGTATGGGATTAAAATTAATGGTTAGAAGAAGGAGGGAGATGGGGATGCCCCGGGCATCCCCGTATTATGAAAATGAAAAGATCTATAGTTAAAGTTAATAACAAATAAGGGAGGTTGTTTATTAACTATGGCCTTATTATAAAGGCTGAATGTGTTCAAACTGTGGCGATCTTCTAAAGTCCTTATAAATTAATTCTGAAGATAAATTAAAAAATGTTTATAAAATGTAAACATGAAAGTGTGATGCATAAGAGAAGTATATAAGGGGACGTATAGATGATGTTTGCCCGATCAGATGAAACAACAGGGGTGGTTGAGATGGACTTATTGCGAAAGAAAATTGTGGTTTATGGCCGGGTGCAGGGCGTGGGGTTTCGATATTTTGTGTGCGGTGCGGCAAAAAAATATAAGATTTCCGGCTATGCTGAGAATGCGTATGATGGCAGCGTATTGATTGAAGCAGAGGGTGAAAAAATATATTTAGAGGCATTTATAGATTGGATCAGACAGGGAGACCGATATATCGATGTCAGAAAAATGGATATATCGGATCTCCCTGTTTCAGGAAAAAAAGGCTTTATGGTTCGTTATTAAATTTTTATTCCAATTCCAGAGCGTCCTTGTATGCATCATACATGGTATCAGCGTCTGCGGCACCCTGAGATACATGGGTCACATAGCCTTCTTCATCAATTAAAATGGTATACGGAATACCATTGGCCGGATAAAGCTTTTGAACTGTATAATCGGGATCAAGTCCGATGGGGAAGGTGTATTCATTTTTTTCAATGAAAGAATTTACAGTCTGGGCATCTTCGGCGCAATTAACAGCCAAAATGGCTAAGGTGTCCGGGTATTCCTCGCTTAGCTTCTGAAAAGCCGGCATTTCGGCAACACATGGACCGCACCATGTTGCCCAGAAGTTGAGAATAACTTTTTTGCCCTGATAATCAGATAGCTTTACGGTTTCTCCGGTTGTCAGCTGTACTTCAAAGTCTGGGGCCAGAACTGGGTCAGCTGCTGTCTCTGTTTCCGCCAATGTTTCGTTTTTATCGTCAATGCTTTCATTGTCTGCGCTTGGGCTGTTTGAGACAGATTGGGATGGCGCTGTGGCGTCCCTGTCCGCACCGCCACAGGCAATGAGCTGAGCGGTCATTGCAGTGATTGCAGCTGTTAAAATAAATATTTTACCGATTTGCTTTAACTTCATATATTTTTTGATCTCCTTTTTTGTGTTTTATTTTTTTCCATGAAATCGCATCAAAATGACAGACCTCACGGCAGGAACCGCATTGAATACATTCCCGATCCCCTACTTTTTTTATGTCCATCATACAGTGGTGGATGCATTGATTACAATGTGTACATTTACTTTCATCGACCTGAATTCCGAATACAGCGATTTTGGAAAACAGTGCGTATATGGCGCCAAGGGGACATATAAAGCGGCAGAAGCTGCGATAGATGAACATGGCACTGACAAGAATTATCAGCATTAGTGCTACTTTCCAGGAAAAAAGAAAACCTGCAAGAGATCTGAGGGAAGGATCTGCGATCAGGAGCGGGAGTCCGCCTTCAAGGGTACCTGCAGGACATATATATTTACAGAAACCGGGCAGGGGATAACCGTCACGGAAAGCATAAAATAATGGGATGTAAATCACAAAGATGACTAGAATGACATACTTTCCACAGGACAGAACGCGAGTTATCCGGTTTTTTTTAAGTTTTGGGACCGGAATTTTATGCAGTAATTCCTGAATCAACCCAAAGGGGCACAAAAAACCGCAGATGATCCGTCCAAGTAATAGACCGAACAGCAGCAGAATTCCTAAAATGTAATAGGGCATTCTGTAAGTAACGCCGCTTAAAGCGTTTTGCAGGCTTCCAAGAGGGCAGGAGGCTACAGCTCCGGGACAAGAATAACAGTTAAGCCCCGGTACACATAATCCTTTGAGATTCCCCTGATAAATCTGACCCTCAGTGAAACCTTTTAAATGGGCATTATAAAGAAGTGCGCTGGCCAGTTGAATCAGCCGGCGTTTAAAAGGAAGCTTCAATGTTGATCCGGCAGTCAGCCGATACCGATGCATTCCAGACAGATTCGAATGGCTTTATTCATAGTGATGCCGTAGCCGCCCTGAATCAGTCCGACGGTCACAAGAGCAATGCCCAAAACTCCAATGACAGCCCTGCAAATGTTTTTTTTAGTCATGGCTGTTTGTTTCCTTTCTGTAATGATTTTATATCCGAGGATGGATTCAGTTTACAGGAAGTGAAAACGTTTCGCAATAGTATTATATGTATATTTTTCGGATTTATAATGATCAAGGCTGTGGAAGATCTATGGTTCATCATTGTCAAGCCAGAAAAAATCATGTACAATAAAATACATGACAGACTCAGCTGTCACATGACAGGAGGAAAAATCATGCAGTGGATTGATATGACTACATGGGACAGAAAGCCTTTGGTTGATAAATATGCGTCATATGATTTGCCGTATATTAATTTAGGGGCAGATGTAGATGTGACTGGATTATACCAGTTTGCAAAAAGAGAAAATATTTCATTTTATTGTGCGGTGATTTATGCGGCAACTAAAATTGCGCTGGATATTAAAAATTTCAGATATCGTATGATCGATGGTAAGGGGATATATTGTGATAGAATGACCCCTGTTTTTACATATCTTCCAAAGGGACATGAACAGTTTTATCTTGTAACACAGCCATTTGAAGCGGATATACTTACATTTTGCCGTAAAGCAAGAGAAAATGCTGAAGCACTTAAAGACAGGGATGCACTGTCTTTGAAGCCTGAGGAAAATAATGTGGAAATTTTATATATGTCCTGTATACCTTGGGTGAAATACACACATTTTGTTCGTACAATTGAGCACGGAGGAAAAGATAATATTCCGCGTATTTCATGGGGAAAATTTGAGCCGGATTACAGGGGACATCTGAAAATGCCCTTATCTGTTCAGGTTCATCATGCCATGATGGATGGCTACCATGTAGGAATGTATTTTCAAAAAATACAGGAATATCTCGATTCATTCCCTGTTCATCAGGTGCTGTCAGAATGGGAAGGCATGTAAATTAAAGTGGATGATAAAAATATAAATGTGAGGGAGATGGAAAAATGCGGATAGTTGAATGCAGACAGATTACGGACAGTCTGAAAGAAATGTGTATCGAAGCTACCCATTTTCTTTCAGAAGATATGCGTGAAGCCTTAAACAGGGCCATTCAGGAGGAAAAATCGCCTCTGGGGAAAAAAGTTTTGGATTCACTGGAAGAAAATCTAAGTATTGCAGGTAATGATATGATACCAATATGCCAGGATACGGGAATGGCAGTTGTTTTTATGGAAATCGGTCAGGACGTCCACATTGTAGGAGGAAACCTTGAGGAGGCCGTCAATGAAGGTGTGCGTCAGGGATATGTGGAAGGATATCTTCGAAAATCTGTTGTTGAGGATCCAATTTACAGGAAAAATACCAATGATAATACCCCTGCAATTATTCATTATAGTATTGTCCCCGGAGAACATATTAAAATGACATTAGCACCCAAAGGATTTGGTAGTGAAAATATGAGCAGGGTGATTATGCTCAAGCCTTCCGATGGGATTGAGGGGGTAAAAAAGGCTGTACTAGATACTGTAGATGCTGCAGGACCGAATGCATGTCCGCCGCTGGTTGTCGGTATTGGTCTTGGTGGTGATTTTGAAAAGTGTGCGATTATGGCAAAACATGCGCTCACTCGTCCGGCGGGAAGTCATTCGGAAATTCCGTATGTGAGAGATCTTGAGATTGAATTGCTGAATAAAATTAATGATTTAGGCATTGGACCAGGGGGGCTTGGCGGAACAATAACAGCGTTGGCAGTGAATATTGAGACGTTTCCGACACATATTGCCGGGCTTCCGCTGGCTGTAAACATATGTTGCCATGTTAATCGCCATAGCGTTCGAGTGATATAGCAGACGGGAGGTTATTGGATGAATAAGGTGATACATGCGCCGATGATACAGGAAGAAATCGATCAGCTTCATGCCGGAGATTATGTATACATCAGCGGAAAGATTTATACGGCCAGGGATGCGGCACATTTGCGGATGTTTAATGCAATGACTGACGGTCAGGATATCCCAATGGTACTGAAGAATAACATTATTTATTATATGGGGCCATCTCCTGCAAGAGAAGGCAGGCCTATTGGTTCTGCTGGTCCAACAACTAGCAGCCGTATGGACAAATATACGCCTCTTCTTTTGGATCATGGTCTGAAAGGAATGATAGGCAAAGGTAAACGATCGAACGAAGTGATTGAGGCTATTGTCAGAAATAAGGCAGTTTATTTGGCGGCAGTAGGCGGTGCAGGTGCTCTTTTATCTAAAGCAATTGTATCATCCAAAGTGATTGCTTATGATGATCTGGGGACAGAAGCGATCCGGGAACTTGAAGTTGATGCGTTTCCTGCAATTGTTGTCGTAGATTCAAACGGCAGAAATCTATATGAGGAAGTGGTTGGAAAATATAGATTATAAGTAAGAATTTTCATCTGGAGCGGCATTTTAAACGATGCGTTCCAGATGAAAATAACTTATATCTGCAGGTTATAAATAAATTTAAGAAAATTTATAAAATCCCATTGACAAACGTCCGGGAATTAGCTATAATTGTCCATGCACTGAGTAAGTGCGGTAAAAATTAACAAAGTTTTTACAATTCGGAGAAATACTCAAGAGGCCGAAGAGGCGCCCCTGCTATCCCATTGACAAACGTCCGGGAATTAGCTATAATT
>QFCH01002183.1_pt1 | contig 30211 bp, 30 predicted proteins | sample 5346071 | NCBI WGS metagenome assembly QFCH01 (sample SAMN09062255, study PRJNA434731) | Human gut metagenome, whole genome shotgun sequencing project. | isolation source: stool timepoint B chromium assembly | host: Homo sapiens | collected 2015
CCCGATCCAGCTCATGTATGTTTGTATGAATATGTTCATTTTCTTTAAATGTAATATCTGACAGCCGCTTAGGAAGCGCATCTCCATTTTGCCGCTGGATTACTGCAGCACCGTTTTTTTTGACAACAGGTTCCTCCACAAAGCTGTTCCATGTCTTACAAGACGGGCACTGTCCCATCCATTTCCCGCTTTCATAGCCACACTCCTGACAAAAAAATATTGTTTTTGCCTTTGCCATTTTTCCTCCTTAATTTAAAAACGGAGACCGTCACAGTCTCCGTTTTATCTTATCTATCCTTTATTATATACAACTGTGATCAGATCGTTTTTATACCACTCTGATTTTTTTAGGTCTGTCTCCCAGTTCCACGCTGAAAACCAGCTTACCGCCAAGATTCGTAACGGCACCGCCAACATCTATACCATCCACGTATACGCGATATTCCTTTTCAGCCTCAAGACCAAGGGCAATCTGTGTGTCCGCAAAACCTTCAACTGTAAACGCCACCTCATCATTCTGCATGGTGAAATTCTTTACAACAGTTCCGGGTACAGATTCATATACAAATAAATCGTTGCACTCCAGCTTTGTGATCTCCTTAAATGTTTTAACCTTATAGCTGTCACCGAAATGGTCGAAATCCGATACCTTAAACTTCTTATCCAATTCATAATTTCCAAAGCTTAAGCTGCCACCTGCTTCATTACAGATTAACCCCTCGATTACTGTCATCTTGATTATCCTCCTGATTCATTTCTTATCTACTACGAAAATCCCGGACGGCTGTCATGCCTGACGGGTATGTGTAATTTTGTTCTTTTATTATATCAAACTCCCCAGTAACTTTCCAGACATAACTGGATTATTTCACTAAAAATTTAATTTTACCGTCCTCCATATCCAAAGCCACCGTATCCGAATTTTTAATTTTTCCTTCCAGAATCTGCTCGGCCATCTGATCCTCCACCTCATTCTGAATTGCCCGCTTCAGAGGACGCGCTCCATAATTCTGGTCAAAGCCCCGATCTGCAAGGTAGTTATAAACAGCCTCCGAAGCTTCCACACGGATATTCATCTGCTCCTGAATCCGTGATGTAATCTCCCCGAGCATGATTCGTACAATCTGACGTATATTTTCTTTTGTCAGCGCATGGAATACAATAATATCATCAATACGATTTAAAAATTCAGGTTTAAATATATGCTTCACCTCATCCATTACGCCATCCTTCATATTCTGATAATCAGCCTGGGCATTTTGTGCTGACACAAATCCCAGTTTTTTAGGCGAAATAATGTTGCCTGCACCGGCATTTGAAGTCATGATAATTACCGTATTTTTAAAATCAATCCGGCGGCCCTGAGCATCGGTAATATGGCCGTCATCCAACACCTGAAGCAGAATATTAAACACATCCGGATGTGCCTTTTCCACCTCATCAAACAAAAGTACCGAATATGGATTTCTGCGGATTTTTTCACTAAGCTGACCGCCTTCTTCGTAACCTACATAGCCAGGAGGGGATCCGATTAACTTTGATACACTGTGCTTTTCCATATATTCAGACATATCCACACGGATAATGGCATCTTCCCTGCCAAACATGGCTTCTGCCAGAGCTTTGGAAAGCTCTGTCTTTCCCACACCGGTAGGACCAAGAAACAGGAAAGAACCAATGGGACGTTTGGGATCCTTCAGCCCTACACGCCCCCGACGAATGGCACGGGCAACTGCACTTACAGCCTCCTGCTGGCCAACAACCCTCTGGTGAAGAATCATTTCCAGATTTTTAAGTCTCTGAGCTTCCCCCTCTTCCAGTTTTTTTACCGGAATCTTTGTCCAGCCAGACACAATGTCCGCGACTTCATTTTCACCAACAGTCAGCTGAAGATCTTTTTTATCCCGCTCCCACTGATTATTAAGACAAATCAGCTGTTCCCGGATAGAATTCTGTTCTTTTTTAATTTCACCGGCGCGTTCATAAGCTTCTTCCTTGATCGCGGTCTCCTTTTCCTCGTCCAACTTGGCCATCTTATTTTCCAGATCTTTAATCTCCGGCGAAGCTGTATAAACTCCAAGACGCACCTTGGAGGCAGCCTCATCGATAAGGTCAATAGCCTTATCCGGAAGGAAACGATCATTAATATAACGGGCAGACATCTTCACTGCTGCTGTCAGCGCTTCATCTGTTATGCGAACATGATGATGCGCCTCATAGGCCGGACGGAGTCCTTTCAGAATTTCCACAGCCTCGCTCTCCGATGGCTCATCCACCATAACCGGCTGAAAACGCCGTTCAAGAGCCGCATCCTTTTCTATATATTTGCGGTATTCCTCAATCGTTGTTGCACCGAGAATCTGTATTTCGCCGCGGGCCAGGGAAGGTTTTAAAATGTTGGAGGCATCAATGGCTCCTTCAGCACCTCCGGCGCCGATAATCGTATGAATTTCATCGATAAACAGTAATATATTGCCGTCGTTTTTCACTTCGGAAATTACCCGTTTAATCCGCTCCTCAAATTCGCCTCGATATTTGGAGCCTGCAACCATACCAGACAAATCCAGCGTGAGCACCCGCTTATCCTTAATCGTATCCGGAACATTGCCCTCTACGATTTTAGCTGCCAAACCTTCGGCAATAGCCGTTTTGCCCACGCCAGGCTCACCGATTAAACATGGATTATTTTTCGTTCTGCGGCTTAAAATCTGAATAACTCTTGTAATTTCATCGTTACGGCCAATCACCGGATCCAGCTGTCCATCCTTTGCCATTGCAGTCAGATCTCTGCTGTACTGATCCAGTGTCGGCGTATCTTTTTTAGCCTTTGAACGGCCGCCCTTGGCACCAAATTCACTTTTGGCAGAAGATGTGTCCATCCCCATGGCTGCCAGTATGTCGCTGTAAAGCTTCTGAATATTTACCCCGAGGGTTGTCAAAAGCCGGACAGCTACACAGTCACTTTCACGGAGCAAAGCGATCAGCAAATGCTCTGTGCCAATAGCGGAAGCCTTAAATCGCATGGCTTCTCTGCTGCTTAATTCTATAATTCTGCGGCTGCGCGGCGTGTAATCGATCACATCCGCCACTTTCACATTGCCGCTGCCAATCAACTGAGCAACAAGTCTTAAAATCTTCTCCTCGCTGATGCCATGCTGATTGAGCACCTGACTGGCAATGCCTTCTTCTTCACGAAGCAGGCCAACCAGAAGATGCTCTGTACCGATATAATTGTGCTGCAGCTCTGACGCGGCATCCGCGGCATACTGCATGGCATTGGCAGCCATTTGAGTAAAACGATACTGCATAAACTTCTCTCCTTAAACATTGATCATTTCTATAATAAATTTATATTCTGCAAAGTCTCCCGAATACAGGAAGCTCTGAAATCATCCAGTTCTTCCGGTTTGGGACGCTCATCCAGTTTCTGATGCGCATAAAGGCTCAGGCCTGCCGGCTGAATCCTTACCATAAGCGCAAATATATTGGGGCGCATACCATTAGCCATCGGGAGGATGCCCTCATTAAAGCCCATACGCACATTAGACAAATATTCCATAGCCTGTCCCAGACTTAATCGGCGGGCATATTTTAAAATGCCATAGCTTTTATAAACAATATCCTCCAATTCCCGGTAACGCTTTTCCATATGTCTCTGCCGAAGCTGCCTTTCATGTTCAGTGACTTTACCGGCCATAGCCTGAAGAGAGTTTAGGATTTCCTTCTCCGACATCCCCAATGTCTTTTGATTGGAAATCTGATAAATACTTCCTTCACCCTTTGTGCCTTCACCGTAAAGCCCTCTGATCGTAAAACCAAACCGATGCATCTCATCAGACAAAGGTTTAATCAAATTTTCCTGTTCCAGAAAAGGCAGATGCATCATATAAGATGCCCGCATACCCGTTCCCAGATTTGTTGGACAGGATGTGATATAGCCATATTTATGATTATAGGCGATCCGAAATACACGACTAAAAAGATCGTCCAGACGATCGGATCGCGCATAGGCCTTTTCCAGATCATCCCCTGGCTCTAATCCCTGAATTCTTAAATGGTCTTCCTCGTTGATCATCACGCTGTCGGACTCGTCCGCAGACATAATAACCGCTGTCGGCTCCTCCCGGCCAGCCAAAAGGGGGCTGATCACATGATGCTCCACCAGACAATTTTTTTTATCTTCATTCAGCTGATTCAGCCGATGACAGCCATAATCCGCATTCAACTCCGGAGCAATCCTGTAAAAGCCCTGAATCACCTCGCCGACCAGCACGTCTGCCCGGGTTTCATCCAGTTTCATCGAAAACGGAAAGTCACACAAATTCCTGGCCAAACGCACACGACTGGATATGATAATCCCCAAATCCGACGTCTCCTGTTCAAACCATTTCTTCACTGGATTCACCTGCCTTTTCCCGGTTTTCAAGGGTTCGAATCTCATCTCTGAGCTTTGCCGCCAGCTCATATTCCTCTGCCTCTACTGCCGCTTTGAGCTGATCGCGCAGTGCTTGTTTTCTGGAAATACTGTCTCCATTTTTATCCTCTGTCTGCACGCTGTCTGACTGTAAAAATGAAGCCGATATCTTTTCTGACGCACTGTTTTCCTCAGGTTCCAGGACCCTTAAAGTCACTGTTTCCGGTCCGGGATACTGTTTTCCACAGTGTTCACAGCTTCCCTGAATTTTTTTCAGATAGCCGTCCAGCACAAATCCAAAGGTACGAACACACTGACTGCAGCCAAACTTACTGTATTTTAAAAATTCATTATAAGTCATCCCGCATTCCGGACACTTCAGGTTGGTTTTCTGAATTTCACTATCGTCCAGCCCATCGTCGGTCTGTCCTAAAACACTGGCTAAAAGCCCGGCCAAAAGTCCTGCCGGGGACGAAAATCCCATCCCGGATCCCCCTGCAGTATATTTTTTAGCGCATTCGCTGCACAAAAACTGCTCCTTTTTTATGCCATTAATGACTTCCGTATAGCTGATCACCGCATTATTCTTATGACATAGACTGCACAGCACATGTATCATCTCCAATCCTGTATGCCCCATCATTGCTTTTTTTCATAAATATTATAAATCTGATCCACCAGCTGATGGACCTCATCCCGAGTTATATTTTTACACATGGCTTCCGCAAGAACAATTCTCAATGTCTGCAGCAGTTCTTCCGTTGCCAGGCACTTATCATAATCCACAGCAACAACGGCACCCTTGCGTCGGTCCAGCTTTACAAAACCATCCTGACGCAGTACGGTATATGCCTTGTTCACTGTATGCATATTAATTCCGATATGATCAGCCAACTGGCGTACGGAAGGCAATGGTTCTCCTTCCTCAATCTGTGCCATGGCAATCCCCATAACAATCTGATTGCGAAGCTGAATATAAAGCGCTTCCTCGCTGTTAAAATCAATTTTAAGAACCATATATCCTCACCCTATTTCTTTAATCTCTATGTATAATAACATTCTCTGGTTATTATATACTTTTATCTTCTGTTACACATATAATATAACAGCTGTCTCTTTTTGTCAATTACACATTTTTCCTTGTTTTCCTGAAATTATATGCTAAAATAAAAAAATACAGAAGACATTCTCAGTATACACAGCAAAAGTATGCCTTTGTACACTGAGCGTCATATAAAATGTGAAAACAGGGAGAATTATTATGAAAATTATCATTATCGGATGCGGAAAAGTCGGCTCCACTCTGGTAGAGCAACTCAGTGCCGAAGGGCATGACATTGTTCTTGTGGACACATCCGAACAAAAACTGGCAGTCGCAGCCAACACTTATGATGTTCTGACATTGGTAGGCAATGGATCCAGCTTTAATACCCAGTTGGAAGCCGGCATCGAAAAGGCTGATCTCTTGATTGCCGTCACAGGCTCAGATGAAATCAATCTGCTTTGCTGCCTGATTGCCAAAAAAACCGGACATTGTGAAACCATTGCCCGGGTACGCAACTCTTTATACAGTAAGGAAATCGGTTTTATTAAGGAAAAGCTGGGCATTTCCATGATTATTAATCCGGAGCTGACCACAGCCATGGAAATCTCCAAAATTCTGCGTTTTCCTTCCGCAATTAAAATCGATACTTTTGCCAAAGGACGGGCAGAACTTCTGAAATTTAAAATCAAACCCAAATTTGGTCTTGACGGACTTCGCGTTTTTGATATTACCGAACATCTTAAATGTGATGTTCTTGTGTGTGCCGTTGAACGGGGCAATGAAGTTTTCATTCCCAATGGAGATTTTGTACTTAAAAACAATGATAATATATCCATCATGGCTTCCCAGCAGCACACCGCCGAATTTTTCCGTAAAATCGGGGTTCACAGTCATCAGGTTAAAAATGCCCTGATTATCGGCGGTGGAAGGATCGGCTATTACCTTGCTCACCAGCTTTTGGAAATGAATATCCGTGTCCGTATCATCGAACAGGATACAAAACGCTGTGAGCAGCTTTCAGAACTTTTGCCCAAAGCCACCATCATTAACGGCGACGGCACAGACCAAAAGCTGTTGCTTTCCGAAGGTCTGCCTGCAGCACAATCGGTGATTTCCCTAACTGGCTATGATGAGGAAAATCTTTTACTTTCGCTGTTTGCCATGAAACATTCCGATGCAAAAACCATTGCCAAAGTGAATCATATTGCCTTTAATGATATTATCAGCGGTCTGGATATCGGCAGTGTGATTTACCCCAAATATCTTACAGCCGGAAAAATTCTCCAGTATGTCCGTGGGGCTCAAAATTCCCGGGGCAGCAGCATGGAAACCCTTTATAAAATCCTGGACAACAGAGCTGAAGCTCTGGAATTTTCAATCAAACCGGACTGCTCAGTTGCAGGGATTACCCTCAGCCAGCTCAATCTGCGTGACCATCTGCTGGTCTGCTGTATTAACCGCAAAGGCAACATCATTATTCCCCGGGGACATGATCAGATTCTGCCCGGCGATACAGTCATGATTGTTACAACCGAAACTGGTTTAAGTGACATCAATGATATTATAAAAAAATGAGTGAAAAAGGAAACCGAGGAAAAAGACAATGAATTATTCGATTATACGTTATGTTCTGGGATGGGTTTTCACATTTCAGGCGATCCTTATGTCATTGCCCGGCCTTGTAGCCATCATTTATAAAGAATCCGACGGTATGGCATTTGTGGCTGCGATTTTAATCTGCCTGGCATTTGGCCTGCTTATGATCAGAAAAAAACCGGTCAACAGCGCATTTTATATGCGGGAGGGCTTTGTGGCTGTAGCCCTAAGCTGGATTCTGCTCAGTATTACCGGTGCCCTTCCTTTTATTTTCAGTGGATGGATTCCCAATATTGTGGATGCGCTTTTTGAAACCGTTTCCGGCTTTACAACAACCGGCGCCAGCATCCTGTCTGACGTGGAAAGTCTTCCAAGATGTATGTTATTTTGGCGAAGCTTTACCCACTGGATCGGCGGTATGGGTGTCCTTGTATTTTTGCTGGCAGTCCTTCCCATGCAGGGCGGCTATCACATGAATCTGATGAAGGCAGAAAGCCCCGGACCGTCTGTGAGCAAGTTTGCTCCAAAGGTACGGACAACTGCGCTGATTTTATATGGTATTTATATTACCATGACATTGATTCAAATCACCCTGCTTATTGCCGGCGGCATGCCCCTGTTTGATGCCTTGACAACAGCGTTTGGAACAGCAGGAACCGGCGGTTTTGGCATTAAAAACGACAGTCTGGGCAGCTATTCTTCATATATTCAGGTTGTGACAACGATTTTTATGATTCTTTTTGGAGTAAATTTTAATGTTTACTTTTTATTTCTTATTAAAAAGCCAAAGCAGGCGTTAAAATTCGAAGAACTCCGATATTATCTGGCAATCATCGGAGTAACAACCGGAGTCATTACTTATTTTATCGCCGACAACTATGAAAATATCCTTATAGCGCTTAAACACGCAGCGTTCCAGGTGGCATCCATTATTACAACAACCGGTTATGCCACTACAGATTTTAATCTCTGGCCTCAGGTTCCCAAAACCATACTTGTTCTGCTTATGTTTGTGGGGGCTTGTGCCGGAAGTACCGGCGGCGGTATCAAGGTATCCCGTTTTATTATTCTGCTCAAAACCGTGGGCAAGGAACTGCAGCAATTTATTCATCCGAAAAGCATCCGTAAAATCCAGATGGACGGTCATGTCATTGAGCATGAAACCGTGCGCTCCGTCAATGTTTTTCTGGCCACCTATGTTTTGCTGTTCTCATTTTCTGTGCTTCTTGTCGGTTTTGATAACCAGGACCTGATCACCAACTTCACTGCCGTGGCCGCAACCTTTAACAATATCGGTCCTGGCCTGGAGCTTGTAGGACCCACACAGAATTTCGGAATTTTTTCCGACGGCGCCAAGCTTGTCCTCATCTTTGATATGCTTGCCGGACGTCTGGAAATCTTCCCTCTCCTGCTTCTATTTACAAGAAATACATGGAGAAAATTTTAATCACAGATCCCAACGGCAAAATAAGCGCTGTTTTGAACTTCGGTTCAAACAGTGCTTATTTTTTACGCAGATTTCAAACATTATTTTTAATCTATTGACATCTCCACCCCTCCATGGTATTATACATCCATAGTTAGTTACTCAAGTAATTAACCATCTAAATAAGGAGGTGATGACATGAATCTGGACTTCAATTCAGATAAACCGATTTTCCTTCAGATCAGTGAAGGACTGGCGGATGATATTCTATCCGGAATTTTTCCAGAGGAAAGCCAGATTCCATCGATTACGGAATTTTCTCTAACCTATAAAATCAATCCGGCCACTGCGCTGAAAGGAATTAATCAGCTTGTGGATCGAAACATTATTTATAAGAAACGGGGGATTGGCATGTTTGTAAGCAAAGGTGCCGTAGAAAAATTGGCCGAAAGTCGGCGGCAGCAGTTTTTTGACACTTATATCACACGCATGGTTGACGAGGCCAGAAGGCTCAAACTTTCAGAATCAGACATTACAGCACTGATTCACCAGGGGTTTTCCATTCGCCATGATGATTAAAACAGAACAATAAAAAGAGGGATAATATGATGAATGATATGTTGACTCATAGAGGAATTGAAATTAAAAATATTACAAAAACCTTTGGCAGCGCACCGGCGCTTTCAGATATTACACTGACCTTTGAACCTGGGAGAATCTATGGTTTGCTGGGCCAAAACGGGGCCGGAAAATCCACACTTTTAAACCTGATAACCAATCGCATTTTCCCGGATCACGGCACGATTACCGTTGACGGTGCATCCGTTATTGAAAATGATCGGATGCTGGAAAAAATCTTTCTGATGAGCGAAAAAAACTGTTACCCGGAAGATATGAAAATCAATCAGGCACTGCGGTGGAGTGAGATGTTTTATCCTCAATTTGATAAAACCTACGCCTATACCTTACTGGATCAATTTAAATTAAATCCAAGAAAAAAGATAAAATCCCTGTCCACAGGCTATACCTCCATTTTCAAACTGATTAATGCGCTGTCCACCAATGCCCCATACCTGCTTCTGGATGAACCGGTGCTGGGGCTGGATGCCAATCACAGGGAGCTCTTTTATAAACTTCTTCTCGAAAAATACATTGAACAGGAATGTACCATTATTTTATCCACACATCTGATCGAAGAAATTGCCCATATGATCGAGGACATCGTTATTATTAAAAACGGACGCGTCATCGAAAATACATCTAAAGATGAGCTTTTAGCCAAAGGGTTTACCGTTTCCGGAAAAACTTCAGATGTGGATGCTTATATACAAAACTGCAAAGACAAACAGATTCTGGGATTCGATACCTTAGGAAGTCTTAAAACCGCTTATATTCTCGGCTCATCTCAAGACGTTCCGGCCACGCTGGAAATCTCAGGCATGAATCTTCAGAAACTTTTTGTACAGATGACGAATCAGACATTCTAAGGAGGGATAACTATGAAATTGAAAAAATCTTTTTGCTATCAGTTTTCAGATCTAAAAAAATCACTGATTGTTTTTTATTGTGTCATTATTGGCTTGTTTTTGTTTTTGGCACTGCTGTTTGCCCTGCTTGACAATTCAGCACAAGTCCATACCATCAGTGGTTTTGAGACATCCACTTTTGTTTTCTTCATAGTCACCGGTATCGTTTTGTTTAATCCGGCCTTTCTACTTTTAATTCAAAACGGTATTTCACGGAAAACAATGTACGTCGGTAAACTTGCAGCCTTTGCATTGACCGCCGCTATTGCGGCCCTGTTTGATCTTCTGCTCCGTCTGACCACAGAACTTCTCACAGCATTACCGGTTAAATTTTCCATCGTTGAAATCGTTTATGAACACCACTTTAACTTCAATGCACCGGAAGGAATTTTGTTTTCAATTCTGTTCAGTTTTTCTGTCTATATGACACTGCTGGCCATAGGTAATTTCATTGGTGCCATGTACGCAAGAATGAGCAAATATACTGCAATCCTTGTAAGCATCACAATTCCGGTTGTCATTATCGGTGTTGTTATTATTGATACAACCTTTTGTAATGTATGGCTGATCTCTCATATATTCAAATTTTTTAATTTTATTCTGGGCCTTGGCCTGCTGGAAGGCACAACTTCTGCACCATGGCGAGCCCCGATAAGCTTTATTTTGATTGCCGCACTGATCTTTGGCATTGCCTGGCTGATCATACGAAAAATTGCCGTAAAAAAATAAGATCAGAGATTCAAATCAACCAAGAAATTTCTCCTGAAACAGAAATATCCCCGTCAGCGACGGGGATATTCTTACTCACGTATTTACATTTACCGTTTACAGATCTATTTTTTATCCTTACTTCTCGCTATTACGCCTCATCGATTGCCTTTCCGATATCATGGCGCATATATTTATTGGCAAAATCGATCCATTCCACAGCCTTGTAGGCATTGGCTCTGGCTGCCTTCAGATTTTCTCCTTTGGCCGTAATCCCCAGCACTCTTCCGCCGTTTGTCACAATCTTTCCGTCTTTAAAGGCCGTACCCGCATGGAAACAATAATACCCATCCGACTCATGGAACCTATCAAATCCCCTGATTTCAAAACCTTTATCATATTTGAGAGGATATCCATCGGAAGCCAGAACAACACATACGGCCGCATTATCTTCAAATTCCAGATGCAAAGACTCAAGACGGCCATCAATACATGCCTCAAAAGCCTCTACCAGGTCTGTCTTCATTCTTGGAAGCACAACCTGAGTTTCCGGGTCACCAAATCGGGCATTATATTCCAAAACCTTTGGGCCCTGAGCAGTGAGCATGAGGCCGACAAACAAAATACCAACAAAAGGGCGTCCTTCAGCCTTCATGGCATCCATTGTAGGCTGATAAATGTGTTTTTCACAGTATTCCTGAATTTCCTGAGTGTAAAAAGGGCTTGGAGAAAAGGTACCCATACCACCGGTATTCAATCCCTGATCGCCGTCCTGGGCCCGTTTATGATCCTGCGCGCTTGTCATAGGCACAATGTGCGTGCCGTCGCAAAAACACAGCACCGAAACTTCTCGTCCGGTCATAAACTCCTCAATAACCAGATGATCGCCTGCACTTCCAAACTGTTTATCTGTCATAATAGATTTGACACCAGCTCTGGCTTCCTCCAGAGTCTTACAAATTAAAACACCTTTTCCCAGAGCCAGACCATCGGCCTTTAAAACAATGGGCATCGTGGCATTTTCAATATAGTCCAGTGCAGCCTGGGCATTATCAAAGGTTTCATAAGCTGCTGTGGGAATATGATATTTTTTCATCAGATCTTTCGAAAACGCCTTAGAGCCTTCAATAATCGCCGCATTTTTACGTGGTCCAAAAACGCTTAACCCTGCAGCCTCAAAGGCATCCACAATCCCACCAACCAGGGGATCATCCATACCAATCACCGTCAGGTCAATTGCCTTTTCTTTGGCAAAAGCCACAAGGCCGTCAAAATCCATAGCTCCAATGGGCACACACTCTGCCACTGATGCAATTCCGGCATTTCCCGGAGCGCAGTATATTTTATCGACTTTAGGACTCATGGCCACCTTACAGGCAATGGCATGCTCCCTTCCGCCGCTTCCGACAATAAGTACTTTCAATGGAAAGCCTCCTTTTTCATTATTACCCTTATATAAATCCCTTAATATCCTGTTGTCCTATATTTGGTGAAAAGATGATGCTCTGGGCAAAACCGTGACAATATTTCCCTTTTGCTCCACCCGGCCATTGGCGATAGCGTCGATCACCTCCGGAAGGATCACCCACTCAGCCTCTTCCATAATCCGCTGCTGAAGGGTTTTCGGTGTGTCTCCAGGCAAAACCGCCACAGCCTTCTGCATAATAATAGGGCCTGTATCCGTCCCCTCATCTACAAAATGCACTGTGGCGCCACTGACCTTCACACCACGGGCCAGCGCCGCTTCATGAACCTTAAGACCATAATAACCGGTACCGCAAAAAGATGGAATCAAAGACGGATGGATATTAATCATCCGGTTTCTGAACCTGGCAATCACCGGTTCCGGTACAACGACAAGATAACCGGCCAGTACAATCAGGTCCAGACCGCAGCCTGTCAGATAATCATACAGGGCCTCGTTAAATGCTGCTCTTGACGGATAGTCTTTCGGTGAAATGCATTTGGCCAAAATCCCATGGGCTCTGGCCCGCTCCAGGGCATAGGCATTTTTGTTGTTACTCACAACCGTTTCAATTCGGGCATTCGTCACCGTACCGTCTTCGATCCGATCAATAATTGCCTGCAGATTTGTACCGCCGCCGGATACAAGAACCCCAATTTTTAACATAATGTCACTCCCGTTTCTCCGGCCTTTGTTTCACCGATCACATAGGCAGTCTCACCGGCAGCCTCAAGAAGCTTCACGGCTTCATTTGCACATGCCGCATCCACGCCGATGACCATACCGATGCCCATGTTAAATGTATTATACATCATTTTTTCTTCAATATCTCCGCGCTGAGCCAGTAACTTAAAGATCGCCGGGACCTCATAGCTGTTTTTATGAATCACTGCATGAACCCCTTCAGGAAGCATGCGGGGAACATTTTCGTAAAAACCACCGCCGGTAATATGGCTGCAGGCTTTAATCTTAACACCGCCGTCTTTTAAGGCATTCAGAGCCTTTACATAAATTCTTGTAGGCGCCAGAAGTGCTTCCCCCAGAGTTTTTCCAAGTTCGTCATAATAAGTATCCAGGGACGGTCTGGACATATCAAAGACTTTGCGCACAAGAGAAAATCCATTGCTGTGTACACCGGATGAAGCAATACCAATCAGCACATCTCCCGGTTTTAAATCTTTTCCGGTAATCAGATCTTTTTTATCAATTACCCCAACCGCAAAACCAGCCAGATCATACTCATCCTCAGCCATAAGTCCTGGGTGCTCCGCAGTTTCACCGCCGATCAGTGCTGCACCGGCCTGCCGGCAGCCATCGGCTACACCGCTGACAATCTGAGCAATCTTTTCCGGATAGTTTTTGCCACAGGCAATATAATCCAGGAAAAATAAAGGCTCAGCCCCTGCACAGGCAATATCATTGACGCACATGGCCACAGCATCGATACCAATGGTATCATGACGGTCAAGCACCATAGCCAGCTTTACTTTTGTACCGCAGCCATCGGTTCCTGAAACAAGGGTTGGTTCTTCCATATCTTTAAATGCTGTCATTGAAAATGCTCCGGAAAAACCGCCGATATCCGTCAGCACCTCCGGCCGCATTGTGCTCTGAACAAATTTTTTCATTAATTTTACAGACTCATATCCTGCCTCAATATCTACTCCGGCTTTTTTGTAATCCATGACAATTCCTCCTGTGCTTTCACTCATATTTATATGTCTCCTTCGAGACGTGGTATTTAAAGGCTTATTTCTGAGCCATATACGCTTTGTAGCCGATTTCCTGAAGTCTGGCATCTTTTGCTACAACCTGATCTTTCATTTTCTCGGAATATTCTTTCAGGCGTCCAAGCAGGGCCTCATCGGATGTTGCCAGAATCTTGGCTGCAAGAATACCTGCATTGGCACCGCCGTTAATTGCAACCGTAGCCACAGGAATACCTGACGGCATCTGAACAATAGAGTACAGAGAATCACGGCCGCCAAGGCTTGTGGTATGCATAGGAATACCGATCACCGGCATAGGGAAAATTGCAGCGCACATACCCGGAAGATGAGCAGCCATACCTGCACCGGCAATAATGACCTTTAACCCCTTCTCTTCTGCTGTTTTTGCATAATTAAAAAATACATCAGGCTCTCTGTGAGCGGAAATAATTGTCATTTCAAATTCCACGCCCAGCTCTTCCAAAACATCGGCTGCTTTGCTCATGACAGCCATATCGGAATCGCTTCCCATTACAATGCCTACTTTTGCACTCATTTTCAAATCCTCCTTATCTGGTCATGCCCTTCGGGCAGTCTGCGAGTTATTAACACATCTTATTAATTATAAAACTTATTACCATCCGTATATTCGACAGCTACATTTTATGCAGCAATGACTTCTAACACAACCATTGTAACCAACCTTTGTTTTTTCGTCAATAGAAACAATTAAAAAAAGACCATATTTTGTATGGTCTTTTTTGGATTATCATTATGTCTAATTGCAATTAATTAGCACAGCTTATCAATATAGCTTTTAATATTGTTTTTCTTCAAAGGGTGCATTCAAAGACTCGGTTCCCGGCAGTACAAAACGTCCGTCTAAAATCAAAGGAACCTTACTGCCGTCGGCCATCACGGCGGATATTTCACCGATCTCATCATATGGAATTGTAATATCCGTATGACAGTTAAAATATGCCGCCTGAGGATTCGTATGGCGAAGGGCCGAGATTTCGTTGTCTCTGGCAATAATTTCCTTGCCGTCAGGATTATAAACCTTATGCGCTTCACTTCTCGCGTAGCACGTATCTCCCAGAGCAAAATGGGGGCCCATTTTCTCCACAATCAAAATCGGCAGTTTTTGTATAATTTTATACTTTTCAGCCATCACATAAGCCGTTGTATTGGTACCGATAGCAAACTCGCCAATAGGCAGCGTTTCATGATTAAAAAGAATATTTTCCCGGATATACTGGCGGTTTTCTTCCTCCCGTCCAAAATTATCGCAGCTGTATTCCACTGCCATACCGTCCTTAAAAACAACAGTCAAATTGTTAAAATTATAGCCTTTCAGATACACAGAACTTACATTGAGCCTGCCTGTTGTTCCTTTAAGCACAGGGCTTGTAAAAACTTCGCCGGCCGGGATATTTACATCAGCCACACAGTTTTCAAACTTTGTCTCCTGGGCAGGCTGTGCCAATGGCCGAAGGGTCACGTAAAGATCCGTACTGTTTTTTTCCCTGGCTCCCCGGATCCAAACGCCCTGAGCCTTATCCAATGTATCAATCATCGTCTGCTGAATACGGGTATAAAGCCTGTTATCCAATGTATTCACCTTGAAAATCTCATCAAATATAGCCTCAAAATCATCGCCGATTTCAGGAATGGGATAGGCAATAATTGTAAAACTTGTTTTGGCAGAATCGATATACTGACTCTGAAGCAGTCCGGACTGACCGGCGTAGTCTACGGACAGCTTCTGCTGTTTTTCGCTAAGTGTCAGCCCATATTCACGGCGCAGGGGAACAAACGGCTCCTCACCAAACACCTCCATCACCGCCGGGCCGGCATAGCCATCCAATTGTTTTTTATATTTTTCATAAACAACACGCAGTACCGCAAGACGGCGTTCATTGAGCGCCTTATCCAAATACAGCGCCTGATCCTGCCGATGGTCATAATCATACTGAGGATTGGGACTTGTTCCGAGAAATCCGTAGCGCATACTTTTTTTGCAGCAGCTGCTCACAGGATTTCTGAACATATGCACCGTTAAACCCATGGCTTCAAACCGGCGTATGCTCTCTTTAAGCACGCGTTCAAATCCGATATGAGCGCGAATCACAAGATTATTTTTAGGAGCTAAATCTACGCCCATAACTTTAAAACCCCGGATATAGCCATCCACAAAGGTGTCCGAAAGGGCCAAAATCCGCTCCTTAGGCTGTTTGTTCAAATACAGGGCTGTTTGAATTTCATTTTCGCCGACATATTCGCCATAACGATAGAGATAGCTCAAATCCCCAAGATCGCTTTCACATATAATATCCTTAATAAATGTACGCCGTTCATCCACCTGATCACAGATCATATCCTCCAGCATCATATCACTGTAATCACTGATATACCAATAAATCGCCTGTTTCAAAAACCGGCTGTCCGGCTGTGACGCATCTTCAAAATAATTGTAAATCTCAATCAGCAGCTCCATTATAATGGTCATCTGTGTTTTTCGACTTTCATAGGCCCAGGCAATCATTCCCCTTAATTCGGTATATAAAAATGAAAGCAATGGACCATAGTCACTGCCAAGCTTTTGTGCTGCATAGTCAGGATTGGCATAGCTTGTTTCATAATTTTCAGGAAGAATATCATTGTACAAAGAATCGTTATGGGCCTTTAAGGCCTCCATGGTCCAATCTTCCATAGCCTGCTGCTCCACATCCTTATACAGTCTGTCCATTTGAGCTACAAAATCGGCCATTTTATGAAAATAATCCCTGAACGGTTCGCCAACATCCCCGGGAATATTTGAAATCCGCTCTACAGCCAAATCATAACGTTCGGCCACAGCGGCATTGTCCTGTGCAAATAATTCACTGTATTTCATTATTGATCTGTCACCTTCTTATTTACTTTTTCAGCCGGACACTTTGCATCGGCTGATCACATAATGATCGTAAATATACCGGTCATTATAACAAAAATATGCGCAATAGCTGCCGCTCCACAGCTCATATATCCCAAGCGGAGAAATGGGCCATATGTATCATCGTCCTTTCTGGCGGATTTTGCCCCCAAAAATCCGGCCAGAGATAATATAAATGTCGCACAACCAACACCGCCGGCCCAGGGTGCCAATGCGCCCTTCATGACAAAGGCTGCCACAATCAGCCCAATCAGTCCGCCAACAGATAAAAAGCCCGCTACAGTGGTATACAGCCCTGCATTTGTCCGCTTCTTTTCTATTTTAGTAAAACTATAAACCTGCTTTGCCAAAAATCTTCCTCCTGATCACATTTACAGTCTGGTAGATGATAACACCTAAAAAGCCGCCGCAAGTATTTAAAATCAGGTCATCCACATCAAAGGAACCGACTTTAAATACAAACTGAATCACTTCCACCACAAGGCTTAATAAAAATGTGCAAAACACGGCATCAATCACCTGATGTCTGCCCTGCCAAAGTATAGAAACCATAAAACCAAAGGGCACAAAAGCCAGGATATTGCCAAATAAATTGATGATAAACGCCTTAACCCCTATCAGTTCCCTGTAAATATAAAACCTGGATATTTCCCTAAAGGGCTGCAGATTATAATGATGGGTATCACTGACCACTCTGCCGTACCTTTCACTGAAAAAGCAGACATAGGCTAATACCATCATATAGATCAGCATAAAAACAATCGTCACTACCCTGATCTTTCTTTTCATATCAATGTTCAAATCCTGCCTCCATTAATAAAACAGGCGCTTTGGGATCGTCCCCGCTGCGCCTTATCATAATCTTAACCTTTCGGGCACGCCTGCGGCCCGCACATCATCAAAACAGAATATTGGACTTGCTCTTTAAAAGCTTGGCCCCATTGATGATCGACATAACGCCCACTGTAATACCGGCCACGATAATAATAATCCCAAATACAAGGTTGCCGACACCCACATTTTTCATTGTACCGTAAATCTTTTCGTGCATCGTTCTGCCTCCCTTTTTGTTGAGCATAGACATCTCATCTTCAAGATCCATGTTGATTTTATCCATATTATTTTGCTCCATACTGTTCATAATAGGCATCGATGGCCGCCTTTAATGTATCATCGATAATCACCTTGCCCTTATATGGACGGTTATACAGATGTTCCACAACCTCAGCCATGGTTACAATAGCTGTTGTGCGAATACCGTATTTTTCTTCAATCTCCGCAAGGGCACTTTTTTCTCCTTTGCCCCGCTCCATACGGTCCACAGAAACAACAAGTCCCAACACATCCACATCGCCCTGAGCCTTAATAATCGGCAGCGTTTCTTCGATCGAAGTTCCTGCTGTGGTCACGTCCTCGATAATGACAACCTTATCCCCGTCAGCAATAGGGCTTCCCAGAAGAATACCTGTATCACCGTGATCTTTGACCTCCTTACGGTTGGAGCAGTATTTAATATCCTTGCCATAAAGGCTGTGAATAGCCATGGTTGCCGCAACGCTCAAAGGAATACCTTTATAGGCCGGTCCGAATAAAACGTCAAAATTAAAGCCATACTTACCTTCAATGGCTCTGGCATAATATTCACCCAGTCTGCTTAACTGACCGCCTGTGCGGTAAAATCCTGTATTTACAAAAAATGGGGTCTTTCTGCCGCTTTTTGTGACGAAATCTCCAAATTTTAAAACATTACAATCAACCATAAACTCAATAAACTCTTTTTTATATTGTTCCATGATTCAGACTCCTTTATCATATAGTATATGAACTATTATCGTTGATAATCCATGATATTTCAATACATAAATTATAAAATTTTTTTTAATGCCCAACGTTTTAGCGCCTTATCTTTATTGTTTACCTGACAATGTTCGGCATTATAGACTTGACTTTAACATTGTAGAAAGATATACTTTTTACCGTACAAAAGACTACATTATAGAAAGGAACAGTATTATGATTCTCTCCTGTTTTTTACTGATCATTGGATTTATCCTTCTGATCAAAGGTGCCGATATGTTTGTGGACGGCAGCTCCTCCGTCGCAAAGCTTCTCAAAGTGCCAAGCATTATTATCGGTCTCACAATCGTCGCCATGGGTACAAGTGCGCCTGAAGCGGCTGTAAGCATTACCGCAGCTATCGGCGGTCAAAACGATATTTCCGTGGGCAATGTGGTTGGGTCCAACTTTTTTAATCTTCTGATGGTTGTCGGTATATGTGCACTTATACGTCCCATGAAGGTGGAAAAAAACATTCTTCGCAATGAATTTCCTCAGGCTATTATCATTCAGCTGCTTTTGCTGGTTATGTGCATGGATATGTGGATTTTTGGTTCAGACGCCAACCAGATCGGACGTATTGACGGCCTGATCCTTCTTGTTTTATTTTTTATTTTTATTGCACTGCAGGTTCGCAATGCCAAAAAAGCTCTGACCATTCAAAATGACGCCATTCCTGCACCTCAGGACGACATCAAAACCATGTCGCCGGTAAAAAGTATTATTTTTATCGTTGTCGGTATTGTTCTGGTCATCATCGGCGGACAGGTTGTTGTCAACAGCGCCACAGAGCTGGCCAGAGCCTTTGGGTTAAGCGAAGCTTTTATCGGTCTGACCATTGTAGCCGTAGGCACCTCGCTTCCGGAATTGGTCACCTCAATTGTAGCTGCCAGAAAAGGAGAAAACGATCTGGCTCTGGGCAATGTGATCGGATCCAATATATGCAACATTCTTCTGATCCTTGGTGCATCCGCTGCCATTCATCCGATCACGGTAAGTATCTTCTCTGTCTATGACCTGATCATACTTTCCGTTGTCAGCATTGTGGCCTATTTGCTTGCTTTCAGAAAGCAAAGCTACAACTGGGCCAAGGGCGGCGTCATGATCGCCATGTACGTAGCCTACATGGTTTATATCGTTATGCGATAAACAATACTGTGTCATATCCTCCCATTTTTCTGTACCGGATTTTTATGAAAAAATCTGGTACAGAAATTTTGTAAGTATGGGCACCATAACCGAACATGCCACGCCGTTAAAGACGGCCAGAACAACAACCTCCTCGGAAGTATATTTCATGATCATGGGTAGCGTGGTATCTTCACTGGTCGCTGCTGCCGGTGCAATGGCCGCATAAGAATTCAGATGTCGTGCAATCCACGGAATCGTAAGAAATGAAGCAATCTCCCTGAGCAAACTGCTTAAAAAAGCAATGGTTCCCATTTTAGCACCGGCCAGGCTTGTGACAAGCACACCAGACAGACTGTACCAGCCAAGTCCCGAGACAACGGCCATGCTTTCATTCAGTGCTGTTCCCAGAATCTGGCTGCACACAAAACCGGCCAGAATACTTCCGCATATGATTCCTGCCGGAATTAAAAAAATCTTAATGTGATATTCTTTTATTTTCTTAAAAACAGATTTATTCAATCCCACGCTGATTCCCACAGAAAACATCAGTATATAAAGAACATAGTCCGAATAATTGCTAAAAAAATCCACAAGGCTCTGAGGAAAAATAAAATGACCGCAAAGAATGCCGGCCACAAGTGCCACAATTGCAATGATCACCATCACTTATGCCCCCTTTCTTCTATCCATCAGCCATTTTGTCAGAAGATAAACAGCAATGACGGAAAAAGCAATCGGTATAATGGCAAATATTGCACTCTCTATCCCTAAAGACGCAATTTCCTGAAAAAAGTTTTCCCTGTTTCCCAGAGATACACCCATTGAAAAAATAAGAAGCGCTGTACATACAATCTGAAGCCGTGCATTAAACCCTTCATATTTTTTCGGTGAAAAAAAATAGCCGATCAGCACACCGGCAAACATAATCAGTGTTTCTAACATTTTAATTTTTCCTTTCTGTATTGTGCAGGAGATATACCATATGTTTTTTTAAATTTCTTATTAAAATGACTGGCATCAAAGCAGCCCACTTCCTGACTGATCTGTGCAATCGTCTTTTTTGTATTTTCCAGTAAAAGGGCTCCGTTTTTCATCTGCAGCTCAAAAATCAGCTGAGAAAAAGTTTCCCCTGTATATTCTTTCAGCATTTTTGAAAGATAATTTTCACTGTAATTAAAAAATCCGGCCAGCTCTCCCATCGTCACATGACTGTAATTCACATGAATATAATTAAGAACCGCCACAATCTGATGATTCAGTTTTGTATTCATAGGACTGGGAACAACGGCATACATTTCATATCGGCGTAAAAGCACCAGTATCAATTCCTGAAAATATGTAGTCATAAAATTTTGATAGTATCTGTTTCTGCAATAATTTTCGTCATACATAACCTCAATCAGATGTCGGATCTGGCCGTCATCCGCTGTAGGAAAAATCAGATAAGGACTGGCCGTGCTGTGATATAAAATATCATTAAAAAATCCAGCCAGCAGATGCTTTTCCTTAAGGATTTCAAAAAAAGCGCAGTTAAACAGGCTTTTTTTAATCAGTATATTGATAATAATATTATTATCCTCATAAGCAAGCACACAGTGCGGGGCATCCGGGGAAAGAATACAAAAGTCCCCTCTATGAAGCTCTATCGTTCGTCCACATATAAACTGCCTGCAGTCTCCGTCATAAACATATAAAGCTTCCACATAATCATGGGTATGAATCACCGGATAGCAATAACGCTCATGTCTTGAAACATAGATCGGAGAAGCTTCTAAAGACTGCGCTGCGGGAAGTCTAAACTCAGACGGATGCCTGGCCATTGAAGAAAAAAACGGATACAGCTGAGGCAAAAACGGATAAATCGTAAGCATCTGCCGCAGCTGCTCCATGGATATGGGCGCAGAAATCAAATGTCCATACTTGGAATAATATATTTTTCTAAAATTCTTCTCATTTTCGGTAAATTCATAAAAGTCCCTTTTAGATTCCGGAAAATAACGTTCAATTTCATCATATTTACACTCACTCAACAGGATCACCTCCAGCTACTGCATTATCCTATCACAAATGGAGATTTTTTTCAATTTTGACTTTACATTCAAATCATGATATGATTCATGAAAAAAGAAAGGAGCCATTAATTTTGAACTTTTTTAAAACCTTTTTGAAGTTTCTTTTAAAGCCTTTAGCCTTTGTGCCGGCTTTGTTTATGATGTATATGATCTTTCAGTTCTCTGCGCAGCAAGGCGAAGCATCTGCGTCCTTAAGCCTTAGGATCAGCCGGGAAATCGTCTCTGTATTTAATGAAATCACAAATCAAAACTGGGACATGGATCGCCAGGATCATTATGTGGAGAAAATTCATTTTTATGTCCGCAAGGCCGCTCATATTACAGAATATTTCCTTTTGGCAGTTTCTCTCACTCTGCCTTTGTACATCGTTTTCCGGCTGCGCCACGCCTGGCTGTTTTTAATTTCTGTTTTTCTTTGTTTTCTTGTCGCCTGCAGTGACGAATTTCATCAATCCTTTGTCAGCGGCCGCTCGGCCTCTGCCCGGGATGTCCTCATTGACGGCATTGGAATTATTTTAGGCGTCTTTGTTACCCAAATGTTCTGCTTTGCAGGACGGAAAAGTATTTTTAAGGCCCTTGATACGCCTAAACGCCATTAAGGCTCAGGCTGCTTATATTGATTGACCGGTGTCCTGGATTATTATATAATAAATTACGAAAGCAGGGTGAAATTAATGGATGAAAACAAACAAAACGAGGCCTTGGCGGATTCGGGACATCCATCCCCTCATCTGACGCAGCTGATTGAACAGCTTCTGCAGCAGATGAAAAACGACAAGGCAACAATGGATTATATCAAACCGGAAATGCTTCCCGGCATTGATCTGTATATGGATCAGGTCACCACATTTATGGATGAACACCTGGGAAATACAAAGCGTTATGACAATGATAAAATTCTTACAAAAACAATGATCAACAACTATGCAAAAAATAATTTGCTTCCACCACCGGAAAAGAAAAAATATTCCGGAGATCATCTTCTTTTATTGACCTTTATTTATTACCTGAAAAGTATGTTGTCCATGGCAGATATTGAAATTCTTCTAAAACCTGTACGTACACAATATTTTAAAAACAGCAGCAGTGACCTGGGACTGAATGATATCTATAATGAAGTTTTTAAACTTCAAAAAAGCTTTCAGCCGGAAATTATGGATGATCTTTTCAAAAAATTTAAACTGTCACAAAATAGTTTTTCTCATACCCCTCCGGATCAGGCAGACACCCTCCACAGTTTTGCCTTTGTCTGCTCTCTGTGCTATGATATTTTTCTCAAAAAACAGTTGGTAGAAAAAATCATTGATACAATGAATCGCTTGGATGAACCGGAAAAAAAGAAGAAAAAGTAGAAGTCTTTTAGGGCAGCTTAGCAAAACAGTCTCATTCGAATTTATAACGAATCAATATCATAAAACAGAAAGCACCGTCAAGGATAGACGGTGTGCTGCCCATCCTTGACGGTGTTTTCTGCCTTTGTTAAAAATCACTATTCTTCATCTTCCATACGTCGGATCACCATGTCGTAACCGTCATTCCCATAATTCAGTGAACGGTTTACACGGCTGATCGTTGCAGTAGAAGCTCCGGTCTTTTCTGCAATTTCAAGGTAGGTTCTCTGCTCTCTGAGCATCCGTGCCACCTCAAAACGCTGAGATAATGAAAGCAGCTCATTAATCGTACAGATGTCTTCAAAAAAGTCAAAACATTCATCCATATTTTTCAGACTGAGAATACCTTCAAACAGTTTTTCTACAGCTGGTGTTTTAATTTTCTTATTCATCTAATATTCCCCTTTAATCTGTTACTAAGTTAAATAAATATTTTAAATCAACATCATTATTTTAACATTTCACCGGAATAAAGTCCAGATGTTTTTACAATTTCATTAAAATCACCAAACAAGCCATACAAAGACAAAACAAGATTGTTGTCTTTGTATGACGGACGTTTTTATCCTCTAAATCTTCCGACCCTTGTCAGTCTTTTTGGGAGCTTCGGTTTAACACTGCCCACAACAATAATCGCATCCGCCTCGCAGACCGGAACGCACTTCCCACACTTTTCACATAAATCATTATCAATCATATGAATATATCCTTTTTTGCCCTCAATGGCATCCTCAGGGCATACATCTATACAGGCCTCACAGCCTGTACATAAATCCGGAAGAATGGCCATTGTCATCAAACGTTTGCACACTCCGGCTTCACATTTTTTTCGCTTAATGTGATCTTCAATTTCACGCCCCATAACCTCAAGAGCCGTTTCCACCGGTCTGACCATATGACGGCCAAAAGGACAGAAAGCGCCCCATCCAATGGTCTGAGCCAGATCAGAAAGCAGTTCCAGGTCCGAAACCTTTGCCTTGCCATTGGAAATATCATTAAAGATCGTATAAAACTGATGGCTGCCCTCCCGGCAAAGGGGACATTTGCCGCAGGAATCCGCTTTGACCTGTGACATAAGATGTTTTGTCTCATCCACTGCACAGACAGTTTCATCAAAGATCTGAACAGCCCCGGTAAACATATCGTTATCCCTGTCAATTACCGTTGACGCCACAGCATTCGGCGCCACAAAGCACCCCAGCTCGCCACCGACTAACACAGCCTTCATTGACGCTTTGTCCTTTACACCTCCGGCCAGTTCGATCAGCTGAGCCAGCGTCTGACCATAGGCAATTTCCACAAAGCCTTCTTTTTCCACACTTCCGGATACGTAAAAATATTTACGATCACCGCGTCCCACATAATCACGCCATAATGGCTCCAGGGCATAGATTTTTTTCGCCACACCGTCATTGCCGCAGAAAGTATCCCTGTCTTCAATATAAAAGGGACGAATCAGTTTTTGATTAAAGGCACTGATGAGTGCAGTTTCCTCACGGCATACCGGACTGTCTTCTCCGGTAATAAGCCCAATACCGGCTTCTTTCGCCGGTCCGCCAACCATCTGTATTGCCTTTTCATAGGCAGCAGGAATATAAATATAAGCCTGGTCCACGCTTTTAGACACTGCCCTTACAGCTTCCACAACCTCCCGGGCATGGTTTTCCAAAATCATACGGCAGACCTGGGCATTTGGATCATCACCGGCCGCAGAACAGATGACGATTGTTTTATTGATTTCACTCATTACAGTATTTCCATCCTTTCCTCCGGTCTCAGTGAATCGGATAATCACTCCAGAATTTCTGAGGCGCCAGCTCTAATCGCAGATCACACTGAAGACAGCGCGAAGCTTCGCGGCAGGCTGTATCCTTGTTAAATCCATGATCGTTCAGATCAAAACCCTGACAGCGCTGTTCATCCTGAATCTGGTCGGTTTTTTGCCGGGGGATTTGTGCAAACCCCTCAATTTTACCGATCCACGGATTTGCCTTTTGTTCCGGAGCCAGATGTTCCGTCAGATCTCCATCCTGCCCCAAATATCGGTCAATCGCAGATGCAGCCTTACGTGCGGCGGCAATGGCCTGAATCACTGAGGCTGTACCTGTGACCACATCACCGGCCGCAAACACACCTGCCCTGTTTGTCTCATAATTTTCATTAACAACAATCCGATTGCCTCTGCCCAGCTCAACACCAAAAGAAGCATCCAGATCCGGTCCCTGTCCCACGGCAAAAATCACCGTACAACAAGAAATCACATGCTGGGAGCCTTCCACCTTTTCGATAACAGCCTGACGGTTTTCATCGAAGGTAAAGGATTTCACTTCTGAAAATTGAACCCCCGCCACTTTACCATTTTCGGATACAATCTTATCAAAAGTCACACCCGGATGAACAATCACGCCGTCTTTTTCCACAGCTTCCAGTTCATCCTTTGAGGCAGGCATCGTCTCACGGCTTTCCAAACAGGCCATATGAACCTGAGAAGCGCCAAGACGTCTTGCCACACCTGCACAGTCACAGGCCACATTGCCACCACCCAGGACGACAACCGCATCTCCCAGCGCCACCGTTTCTTGCATGGATACTGCTTTCAGAAAATCCACGTTCACAAGCACACCATCCAGATCATTGCCTTCCATGGGCAGTCTGACGCCTTTATGTGTTCCCACTGCCACAAAAACAGCATCATAGCCATCATCCAAAAGCTGATCAACGGATGTAATTTTTGTATTCAGACAAAGCTCTATGCCCAATTCTAAAATATGATCAACCTCTTCCTGGATGATTTCTCTGGGAAGCCGGTATTGGGGAATGCCAAAACGGGGAGTTCCGCCGGCACATGATTTTTCTTCGTAAATGGTAACCTCATGCCCCAGCTTTTTAAGAAAATACCCGGCTGTCAGCCCTGCCGGGCCTGCCCCCACAACGGCCACTCGCTTTCCTGTGGCCGGCTTCATAAAGGCCTTGCTTTTCCAAGCATCATCTCCATGTTCACAGGCATATCGTTTCAGATCACGAATAGCCACAGACGCATTGACAAAACGTCGCTTACATTCTAATTCACAAAAATGACTGCAAATATAGCCTAATATTTTAGGCAGCGGTGCTTTTTCACGGACAACAGCAGCAGCAGCACTGTAGTTTTCTTCTTTTAAGAAACGAATGTATTTGGGCACATCAATATTGGCCGGACATCTGGCCGCACAGGGCACCAGTGCCTCCTGACGCGGTTTTTCAAGGTCAAAAACACCGACCTGATCTCGAATAGAGCCGGTAGGGCACACTTCCACACACGCGCCGCACAGCCGGCAGCCGGCATCTTCAAGGGTGTCACCGTTAATCACAACTCTGAGCTGTCCGTTGACCTTTTTAAAAGTCAATGCACCCACACCGCGCACCTCCTCGCAGACACGAACGCAGCGGCCGCACAGCACACACCGGTACATTTCATGAAGCATCAGCTTATTTCTGGCATCTGAAGCAACATTATTTGTACGATGACGAACGCCGCTTCCCGATACCCCCACATACTGAGATAAGGCCTGAAGCTGACATTTTAAATATTTAGGGCAGCCCACACATTCTTCGGGATGCGGCGTAAACATAAGTTCCAGAGAAAGCCTTCTCACTTTTTCGGCCTTAGGCCCATGAATCGTCACTTTCATCCCCGCCTGTGCTTTTGTTGTACAGGATGCCGCCACACCATCCCTGCCTTCAATTTCCACGGCACACAACCGACATGACCCCGATGGATGAAGGTTATCATGGCTGCATATATGCGGGATATAAATACCGGCCTCAAGAGCTGCCTCGAGGATGGTCTGACCAGGTCTGGCAAAAACCTCATGCCCGTCAATGGTAAATTTAATTTTATCCAATCTATATCACTCCTAATTTTCCAGCTTGTATTCTTTGACGATGGATCCCGTGAAGTTTAAGACGGGCTTTTACATGAAGTAAAAAGCCCGTCCCAAAACGTCACTGAGTCATTTTATATTTTGCAGCAATCGATTATTCGGCATCAAGCACATATTCAGCAGCACTCATGCCTGCAATACGCCCTGTATTTACCGCAAATCCCATTGTGTTTCCCGGAAGCAGGAACATATAGCTGTCATCGTAAATATTGCAGGCGTCCGTTCCTGCCACATAAACACCTGGAATCGGATGAAATTCCCGATCCAGGACTTCACAGTTTTCATTCATCTTTACACCGCCCAAGGTGCCATAAGCACCGGGACGCAATCTTGCCACATAAAAAGGTGCCTTGACAATAGGCTTCATATATTCACGCTTTTTAAAAAACTGAGAATCCACGGAATCACACATCTCATTGTATTCGTCCACAGTGTCCAAAAATGTATCTACATCTTCAATACCGCACCACTGAGCAATTTCTTCCAGCGTATCGGCCTTAAAAATATCCGTATTATGACTGGCTACCGCATGTTCCACTGTTTCATCAAAAGCATCCAGACTTTCGGGATTATGGACAAAGCTAACCACATCCAGGCCATTTCTTTTATATCCCTTTAAAATAGCGGAATCAAAAATGGCAAAGCCCATCATATCCTTTTGTCTGGAAATGGCATTTCCTGTAAAAGTTGTATTCTGCATTTCTTCTTCATTAATAAAACGCTTGCCCAGTTTGTTCACCATAAGATTTGGCTGATTAAAGGTGGATGGAATCGAAGGATCCAGTTCATTGGACTGCGGAAGGAAGGTGATCATCTCCATACGCATCTGTGTCGGTGCACCGCCCACCGCGCGAAGCATTTTAATACCATCGCCTTTAAGGCCGGGAATGGCAAAGTTAAACATATTCACCCCGTACTCAAAGCCAGTTTCCTCTTTAATAACCTGAGGATTGTCTCCGGCACCGCCGGTCGCTACGATCACGGCTTTACAATTGATCCGTACTTCTTCTCCGTTTTTATCCTTTGCCATCACTGCAGCCAGTCTGCCGTCTGCCATCACAAGGCCGGTCCCCGGCATTTCTGTATAAATTTCAACGCCCAGTTCTGATGCCCGGCCAACTAAAGCTTTAACCATATAAGAAGCGGCACCACGTCCGATGCCATGCTCAGTCATACAGATATGCCATGTCTGTTCGGATTTGGGAAAATAACGGAAAGCACCTGCAAACTGAACCCCCATATCTTCAAGCCATTCAATCGTTTCACCGGACATACCAAAATACCGGCGTACAAGATTGGCATCCGCCTGCCAATGGGTATATTCCATAAACATGTTAAATGCCTTTTCAACAGTTACATCCACCATCTGGTTTTTCTGATACTTTGTTCCGATTCCTAAGGGGCCCATTCCCATATTGGCGGCGCCGCCTGGAACCGGGGATTTTTCAAGGACAATAACCTTTGCTCCATCCTCTGCGGCCTGAACTGCAGCGGCCAGGCCTGCCGGTCCTGCTGCCACCACAACAATTTCTGTTTCCATTGTTCTCATAAGAAATACCTCCGTCTTTTCATATAATGACTATGTTGTTAATTTTTCTACAAATTTCTATGAGCCCATTATAGACGCGAAAAACAGATTGCGCCAATATTTATTTTTCATAACAGTAATGCCTTTTTGTTATAATTTCCCCACGTCTAATGCTTTTTTGTTATGACTGTTATTCCCGCCTTCCCGCTCCGCTTCCACTGCGGATTCCATAAAAATACTGTAATTTTTCCGGTACTGCAAAGGTGTGCTGTTTTCATGCTTCTTAAACACATAACAAAAATACTCCGCATTAATAAAACCACACTCCCTGGCAATCTGAGCGACTTTTTTCTGCGTGGATTGAAGAAGATTTTTCGCCTTTTTAACTCTAAGCGTATTCACATAGGCAATGGGGGATACATGAAACTCCTCCTTAAAAGCTCTGCATAAATAGCTGACACTTGTACCATAAACCTCTGCCAGCTTGTTCACATCAATATCCGAACAATAATTTTCCATGATATACCGGTTCAATATCTCCATATTTTTACTTAGGCCGGAAATAACCCTTGAGCTGAAAATTTCATAAATGATCTGCTGAAAATCCAGTGCCGCCCTGTAGCCATACTGCATCCGCACATTAAAGCTGATATGCCTGTAGTCAAACTCGAAACGCTGTAAATCCAGTCCGAACACCATCATATGTCGCAGCCCGAAATAAGTCATAATCTGTTGTGCACCGCTCCCGTCAAAAATAATAATTTTCAGATGGCAGCCGCCAAAATCCGCACAAAGTCTGTACTTTTTATTCTTACAGCACAAAATTCCCATCTCACTGGACAGATTTACACATTTTTCATCATCTTCCATATGGACCTTGCCCTGGGTACAGCATATAAAGGCATACCGGGTGGATGACACCTCAAACTGCTTGTTGGAAGGAAGTGTTTCATCCAGGGTTTCCGTAATATACAACGGAAGAATCTTTATCTTTTCATCTCTGTTTATAAACGCCGATGTATTTTCCATTTTTTCACCTCATAGTTCAATATATCATAATTTTTCCAATTATTCCATATATAAAATTTTTATAAAATTTTGTATAATATAGGTGGTTGTTTGTTAACACTATAACAAAATAAGGGAGGATTTTAGAGTATGTTCAAAAAGTTTACAAATGGATGTGTAAATCTTGTACAGCGTTTCCTGCCGGATCCGTTTATTTTCTGTATCATTTTAACGGCCCTGGTATTCATCCTTGCCATGCCGCTGACAGGTCAGAGCCCTCTGGCCATGGTCAATCACTGGGGCGGCGGTGTGTGGAGCCTTCTGGGCTTTTCCATGCAGATGGCTCTTGTCCTTGTTCTGGGTACTGCTCTGGCTAACGCACCGGCAATCCAGAAAGTATTAAAAAGACTGGCTCAGATTCCTAAAACACCTAGCGCCACCATCGATCGGGTCACTGTTGATCCCAAGGGCGCCGCGTGGGGAAACTGGGTATATCTC
>QFCH01000240.1_pt1 | contig 30172 bp, 30 predicted proteins | sample 5346071 | NCBI WGS metagenome assembly QFCH01 (sample SAMN09062255, study PRJNA434731) | Human gut metagenome, whole genome shotgun sequencing project. | isolation source: stool timepoint B chromium assembly | host: Homo sapiens | collected 2015
AAGAGCGGCACGTTAAACGCAGGACTGGGCGGTTACTACATTGCGACTCCCAAGAACGCGGCAAACCCGGATGACGCCTGGACCTTTATCGAGTATTTCCTGTCTAAGGAAGTGCAGGAGTATTTCCCGATCTCCTTCCCGGCCAACTTGAAGGCAAGGGAGACGGACCGGTTTGACGATCCCATTTCCAAGGTATTTGCGGAGCAGCTGACCCATACCCAGAATTTCCAGCCCCTTCCGGACACCCCGGGAGCCCAGCAGATCATTCTGGATGCGGTGCAGTCCGTGCTGACCGGGATGAGCACGCCTGAGGAGGCGCTGCAGCAGGCCAACGATTCGCTGAATGAGACGTTAAAGTAACTGTTTTGAGGGTTCTCCGGTACGCTTTGTGCCGGAGAATCTTATATACAAGGGAGAGACCATGGTACAGACAAAGAAACGAAAAAAGAGGGAGCATCCGTTGATCTATCTGCTGCCGACATTTGTGATTCTGACCCTGCTGGTGGCATATCCGCTGGTCAACAACCTGATCAACAGCTTTTCCCAGGGGGGAATCTTCCCAACGGTGAAGAATTACCAGAAGCTGTTTGCGGACCGCTATTTCCGGTCCGACCTTAAGAATACATTTCAGTGGCTGCTCTACACCGTGCCCTTTGAGATGGTGTTCGGGCTGATTATCGCCATTCTGCTGAACACCAAGGTCCGCATGAAGAAGCTGTTCCGCACCCTTTTTATCGTGCCCTGGGTGATTCCGTCGGTGGTGGTGTGTATTGTGTGGAAATGGATCTACAACGCGGATTACGGGATTCTCAACTATATTTTGCAGCTGTTCGGAATCATTCAGAAGAACCAGCTCTGGGTCTCGGACCCCAACCAGGTGCTCAAATGCATCGCCGTGGTCTACGTGTGGAAGATCGCGCCTTTTGTGATGATCATGTACTTAAGCGGGCTCCAGTCCATTTCCGAGGATATTTATGAGAGCGCCAGACTGGACGGGGCAAACTGGCTGCAGCAGATCGGCTACATCACGCTGCCGCTGCTGTTCCCGGTGATGCGCTCCGTGATCCTGGTGTCGGTAATCTGGTCCCTGAACTCGTTTGTTTATGTGTACAGCATCTCGGGCGGCGGTCCGGCGAGAGTTTCGGAGATCGTCCAGATCTTTATCTACAAGACCGGTATCGAACAGTATAACTTTGAGTATTCCGCGGCTGCGGCAAATATTTTCCTGATCATCGTCATGGTAATCGCCTTCGTGTACATTTCCATGACGGAAAAACGGGAAAATGAGATGACATAGAAGGGGGTGCGACGGAATGAAGAAACTGAAAAAAGATATGCTCTACGTGATTCTGACCGCCCTGGGGATTGTGATGATTTTCCCATTCTTCTGGATGATTTCCTGCGCGTTCAGGCGGCCCAACGAGCTTTTGACATCCCCGCCCCGGCTGCTTCCGGCCAGCCCCACGGTGTCCAGCTTTATCCACGTGCTGTTTGAGACCGAGGTGCCGCGGTATTTTATGAATTCGGTGATCATCGCCACCACAGCTACGGTGTTGTGTATCTGCGTGGCGATTCCGGCCGCTTACTCCTTCGCCCGTCACAATTACCGGGGAAAGAATCTGGTGATGGTGTGTATTCTGCTGTGCAATATGATTCCCCAGGCGTCTACGCTGGTTCCGTTGTACCGGGCCATGGACCGGCTGCAGATCATTGACACCCATTTTGGGATCGCGTTCACCCATCTGCTCTGTATGCTGCCGTTTTCCATTATCATGCTGAAAGGGTTTATCAGGACCATACCGCCCACGCTGGAGGAGGCGGCCATGATCGACGGGTGCACGAAGCTTCAGGCGATTTTTAAGATTATCGTACCGGTGTGTTCGTCGGGGATTTTCGCCACGGCCATGTACGCGTTTATGATATCCTGGGAGGAATTTTTGTACGCAATGACCTTTTCCACCAGCAGCCGGGCCAGAACCATTTCCATCGGACTTAAAATGTTCTCGACGGAGTTTAAGGTGGACTGGTCGTCCATATTGGCGGCGGCCACGCTGATGACGCTGCCGATTCTGATCCTGTTTTTTATGATTCAGGATACGTTTATCAAGGGCGCTACAAACGGGGCGCTGAAGGAATAGAGAGGAGCTTTGAGAGATGGACAGGAAAGTGAGATGGGGCATCCTGGGTTACGCCGGGATTGCCAGAAATCATGTGATACCGGCTATGATGAAGGCGGGAAATGCCGAGGTGGTGGCCATTGGCAGCCGGAGCCGGGAAAAGCTCAAGGAGGCGGTGGAGCGGTTCGGGTTCCGCAAGGTGTACGAGAGCTACGACCGTCTGCTGGAGGACCCGGAGATCGACGCGGTGTACATTCCGCTGCCCAACGCCCTGCACAAGGAATGGGCCATAAAGGCCGCAAGACACGGAAAGCATGTGCTGTGCGAGAAGCCCCTGGCCCTCACCGCGGCGGACTGCCGGGAGCTGGAGGCGGTGTTTAAGGAGAACCGGGTGAAGCTGATGGAGGCGTTTATGTACCGGTTTCTGCCGGGGATAAAGGCGCTCAAAGGGGTTCTGGAGAGCGGAGCCATCGGGGAAATCTGCCACATTTATTCCACTCACAGGTTCTATCTGCAGGACGACGGGGACGTGCGGGTGAACCGGGAGCTGGGCGGCGGTTCGCTCCGGGACGTTGGATGTTACCCGGTGAACCTGATCGGATGGCTGTTAAATGATTACCCCCAGGCAGTTTCGGCGGAAAAGACCACGTTTCAGGGGGTGGAGCACGCATTGGTGGCCAGTCTTAAATATAAAAGCGGTGTGACGGCTAATATCAGCTGCGGGTTTGACGGCTGCAGCAGTATGCTGACCGAAATCAATGGCACAAAAGGGAGTATTTTGATCCGGGATACCTTTATCGATACCCATTTGCCTATTCTGGTGACGTCCGCGGATGGCCGCACGGAGGAGGTGCCGGTGGTGGACAGCGATTGCTATATGCTGGAGGTGGAGGAGTTCTCCGACGCGGTGCTGGAGGACCGGGAACCGGCCCTTGGACTTCAGGAGACGATCCGCAACTGCCGGCTGATTGAGGCGATCCTCAAGGCCGCAGAGCAGGAGGGGAAATGTTTCGGTTTGGAATAATGGGAGCGGGCGGCATCGCGGTTAAGTTCTGCGACGCCGTGAGACGGCTGGAGGGCGCTGAGGTGGCGGCCGTGGCCAGCAAGAGCGTGGAACGGGCGGAGTGCTTCGCCCGGGAGAACGGGGTGGCGCGGTTTTATGGGGATTATGAGGAGATGCTGGAGCAGGAGAAGTTGGATGCGGTGTATGTGGCGACAACCAATAATTTCCATTTTGAGAATGTGATGTTGTGCATCCGGCACGGAGTGCCGGTGCTGTGCGAGAAGAGTATGTTTATGACCCTGGCGGAGGCAGAGAAGGCGTTTGGCTTTGCGCGGGAGAGGAAGGTGTTCTTGATGGAGGCCATGTGGTCCCGGTTCCTGCCCTGCGTGCAGAAGGCAAGGGAGTGGGTGGCAGAGGGGCGGATCGGGACGGTTCAGATTGCGAATTATACCGGAGGGATCAACGCACCTGAGAGTCACCGGATTTTTAAGCCTGAGCTGGGCGGCGGGGCAATGTATGATCTGACGGTGTATCCCATTGAGATTCTCACGTATCTGGTGAATCAGCCCTTGGTTGATGTGCGGGCGGAAATCGGGTGGGGGTGCAGCGGCGTGGACGAGGACAACAGCCTGCTGCTGAAGTTTGAGACTTGCCGCGGGACGGTTCAGACCACCACCCACGCCCGGATTCCGTCGCCCTGCGGCCTGTATGGGCCCAAGGGGTATATCCGTCTGGAGCAGACCCACCGGGCTTCCGCGGTGGAGCTGTATGACGGGGAATTCCGGTTGGTGGAGCGGTTTGAGTCTGAGGTTGAGAATGGATTTGAGTATGAGGCGGCGGAGGTGATGCGGTGCGTAAAGATGGGGGAGTTGGAGAGCGCGGTGATGCCGCATCGGGATACGCTGGAATGTATTGGGGTGTTTGAGAAGGCGTTGAAGGGTGGGGAGAGGTGATGCGAGGGGCGTGTCGCAGTGGGGTGCGCGGATATGCGGTATGTAAATGTGACGCAGCCGTGTGAAGCGGGCAGACAACATATCCGGTAAAGCGCCGAGCGCCTGGGAAAACTATGTAAATTTCCCCGGGCGCTTTTGGCATTTCGGGGAGGTATAGTGACAGTTTAGAAGGCGCTGAAAAAAGTTCGAAAACTGAAAAAAGGCTCTTGACATTTCTGCGGATTTGCTACATAATATAAAAATATTCAGTCGAATGGTTCTAAGGATCAAAGCAATATCATTCTTTTAGATGTATTTGCCCGGTTCGGGCGGGATTCAGGACAGTTTTGGTTTTTGTTTCAAGCGGTGTATTTCTTGCACCCTTTTTCTGGAAAATTCAGTGGTTTCATGCCTGTTTCAGGCAAGTGATTCAATGAGGATTTGAACTTGAAAATGAGTTTCAGCCCTTGGGGCAAGGGCGCTTTCGATTGAGAGAGGAGAGGTGACGGCCCGGTATGGAACGGATTATGGCGGTTTACGACGTGGACCCGGCGTATGGCGCGCGGTTTGCGGATTTTGTGAATCAGAGAGAGAAGACGCCCTTTACGGCGGTTCCCTTCAGCAGTCTGGCGAAGCTGAAGGAATTTGCAAAGGAGCACACCATTGAGATTCTGCTGATTGACCGCGGAGCGCTGCGGGAGACCGAGGGGATCCGGGCGCGGCAGGTCATCACCCTGGCGGACGGGGAGGTGGTGGAGCTGGCGGAGGAATGTCCGGTGGTTTATAAGTACCAGTCCGGCGACAGTATCATGCGGGAGGTGATGGCCTGTTACTGCAGGCAGCCGGTGGAGACGCAGGCCGCCCTTCTGGGGGCCAAAGCGGTGGTGATCGGGATTTACTCTCCGGTGAACCGCTGCCTTAAGACCTCCTTCGCCCTTACCATGGGGCAGCTCCTGGCCCGGAACGAGCGGGTGCTCTACATCAATCTGGAGGAATACTCCGGGTTCACCCGGTTGATCCAGGCCCGCCATGAGCAGGATCTGTCGGATGTGCTGTACCTGTACCGCCAGGGGGCCTACAACTGGCTGAAGCTCAAGTCCATTGTATACTCCTGGGGCGGTATGGACTATATCCCGCCGGTTCGGTACGCGGAAGATTTAAATCAGGTGTCGCCCGAGGATATGGCCTGTCTTTTGGACCGCATCGCTCGGGAGAGCGGGTACGAGAAGCTGCTGGTGGATGTGGGGCAGATGGGAAAGGGCGCGCTGCCGATTTTGGAGAACTGCGACGCGGTGTATATGCCCGTGAAGGACGACTGCATTTCCGCCGCCAAGGTGGAGGAGTTTGACGAGTATGTGAAAGCTGCCGGTTCGGAGCTGCTGCAGGGGCGTATTCACAAACTGAAGCTGCCCTACCACAATAGCTTCGGACGGCGGGATACCTATATGGAGCAGCTTTTATGGGGAGAGCTGGGAGATTATGTGCGGCAGCTGCTGAGGGGCGGGCGGCCGGAGGCGCGCGGATAGCGGGGGGGTGCAGAGGGAGGAGGCAGGCAGCGGGGGTACAGCTGGCGTGGGAGAATTTTTTACCACGCCCGGAATGTATTTTCAATGGCGGCGTAGGAAGGAGGATCCGGTATGCGGACGGAGAATGGGGAAAATGAACGGGTGGGCGTCAGGTCCGGGCTCAGGCATCGGATTGTGGAGGAGTTGAATGGACGGCGGGAGACCGGGGACGAGGAGCTTTTGGAGATTATCGACCGCTCCATCCGGGAGATGGGAAACGAGATCTACCTGCCCCTCAAGGAACGCCTGTGGCTGCGGACCAGTCTGTTTGACAGCTTCCGACGGCTGGACATTTTGCAGGAGCTGATCGATGACCGGGAGGTGTCGGAGGTTATGGTGAACGGTGCGGGCCGTGTGTTTGTGGAGCGGAACGGGCGCATGGAGCTGTGGAACCGGAGGTTTGAGGGCGAGGAACAGCTGGAGGACATTATCCAGCAGATCGTCAGCCGGGTGAACCGCACCGTCAATGTGGCTTCCCCTATCGTGGACGCCCGTCTGGAGGACGGCTCCCGGGTGAATGTAGTGCTGCCGCCCATCGCTCTGGACGGGGCCGCGGTGACCATCCGCAAATTCCCGGAGCCCATTACCATGGAAAAGCTGCTGGGGTTCGGAGCGGTGACGGAGGAGGCGGCGGATTTCCTGCGGCAGGTGGTGGAGTCGGGGTACAACCTGTTTATCAGCGGTGATAACGATATAATAGGACTAAGTCAAGTGACTTCCAGAATTGAGAAGGCCACAGCGGCTTAGCCCATTTTAGTTACCGAAGGTTTGATTTAAGACAAAAGGAGGCAATCTATGACGAAGAAGAATAGGAGCATCAAGGTGTATGGCATGAGCGGTTATAAGTACCAGTCAACACTTACGATCATGCCCAAAAGAAACTGGCTGAAGGAACTGGGATTCGATATTGGAGATTATATCTCCATCAGCTGTGAGGATAGCAAGCGGATCATTGCTCCGTATACTGAGAGAACCGCTCTTGAGAAGGCTGAATCCGAGTTCATGGAATGTCAAATGAAGTTTTTGCAGAGAAGATTTAATGCGGAGAAGAAAAAAACATTTATAGTTCGTGGCGGAAGGAAAAGCCGAGTACAGTGTCTGTGAAGGGTGGATACTATGGGGAAAATCATTATAGTAGGAGCAACAAAAGGCGGTGTTGGAAAGAGTGTCAGTACATATAATCTGGCATATTCACTGGCAAGCGTAGGGAAGAAGGTCCTGGCTATTGACTTTGACAGTCAGGCAAATCTGACTACCTGCTTCGGAGTAGAGGATACGGCAGCAGTTCCAGTCACGATCGGGCATCTGATGATGGCGCAGATCGATGATGAAGAGCTACCAGATCCGTCAGAATATATCATGAACCGCAACGGTGTGGATTTCATTCCTTCGTCAATGGTTTTGTCGGCGGTGGATGCAAAGCTTAGATTGGAGATGGGCGCGGAGCGGATGCTGGCGAACATTTTGGAACCACTCAGGGATTTATATGATTATCTGGTCATTGATACCTGTCCGGCGCTTGGGGCGCTTACAATCAACGCTCTGGCAGCAGCTGATGGGGTCGTGATTACTGTCAATCCGCAGTTATTGGCAATGATGGGGTTGCAGGAGTTCCTGAGGACTATCAAGAAGATCAAAAGCCGCATCAATCCGAAGCTGGAAGTGGAGGGCATCCTGCTTACCATGTGTGAGGCACGGACGAATCTCTGCAAGGTGATATCGGAACAGGTAACGGAAACTTTTGAGGGGCAGATCAGAATATTTGAAAGCAAGATTCCGAGTACCGTGAAGGTAGGTGAGAGTGTGTACTACAGTGAGCCGCTTCTGGAATATGCACCGCAGACAAAAGCATGCAAGGCTTATCTGGATTTTGGAAAGGAGTTGATCGGATATGAAGGCAAATCAGCTTAAGAGAAAAGTCTTCAATGACGCGATTGATCTGCTGACCGGCGATGCCCCTGAGGATGGAGTTCAGATGGTTCCGGTGGATAAGATCGAGCCGTTTCATGAGCATCCATTCAAGTTGTATCAGGGGGAGCGGCTGGATGATATGGTGGAGAGTGTTAAGGAACACGGCATTCTGACACCCGTGATCATCCGGAAGACTGCGTCCGGGTATGAAATGCTGGCAGGGCATAATCGACAGAATGCGGCAAGGATCGCAGGCATAAAAGAGATTCCGGCTATCGTAAAGGATAACCTGACGGATGAAGAAGCATGGGTCTATGTGGTGGAGACAAATGTGATCCAGCGGTCCTTCAATGATCTGTCTGTCACGGAGAGAATTGCGGTTCTGGCGACAAGATACGACAAAGTCTGCGGAACAAAGAAGCGAGAAGAGATCATGGAAGAGCTTCATCGCCTGAGTGGGACTGGTGGACATCATGTCCACCAGCAGGCGAAGTCCAGGGAATTGATTGGAAAAGAGTACGGGATGACCGGTCGGAATATCGCAAGGTATGTCCGCTGTAATCAGCTGATCCCGGCCTTCAAGGAAATGCTGGATGATGGATCCCTGACAATGGTGGCAGGAGTCGAGGTTTCTTTTCTGTTTCCAGAAGAACAGACACTTCTGCATAGAGTAATGGAGAAGAGTTGCATTAAGCTGAAAAAGGATACCGCCAGAAGACTCAGAGCAGCGGCAGGCACAATTACCGAAGAGTCTATACAGATAATACTTGGTTTAGATAAACCCATGTCGGAGATAAAAAAGCCGGTCAGTGTAAAACTTCCGGCGAAAGTGTATCACAGATACTTTGCTAATGTGGCGACAAAAGATGTGCAGGGTATACTGGAAGAAGCACTTGACTTGTATTTTGAGAGGAGGGGAGCATGAGTCATGTATACTGGCTGCTGTATCGACTCTGTTTCTGGACAGAGGAGGGGAGCATCTGCAGCATAGGATAGAAATATCAATGTCGAGGAATATGCGCCACGCTTCGGTTTCAGTACAGGAATAGAAGAAGGATGGCTCCGTGTGAGGGGATTCGTGGATGGAAAGTATGGAGACGAATCGGTGGAAGACGGCCCCAGGATTTCCCCCAAGTGTCGCCTTGCATGGGGTGTTCTACGGAAACTTTTTATGGGTAGAGAAAGCATATTAAGTACTGAAGCGTCGCATAACATTGCGTTTCGATCTTTTGCTTTTCTTTTCTGAAAGGATATAGGAGTCAAAATTCGGAAGATATGGTCAAGCTTTATTTCTCATGATATAGGCTTGCTTTAAGAATTTATCTGCGTCGTGGGAAGTACCGTCATCCAAAAGAGTCAGCTGATCGCTATTCGGAAAATACTTACTGAGAAGCCGGCTATTTAATTCCTTTTGTTTTAGCAACGAACCATCCTTTAAGAACTTTCTTTCATCATCAAGTTGTTGTTCCTGGTCTAGCATTTGTCCTAAAAAGATACGAACCTCGTCCATGGCGCGAAACAGTTTTTTCTGCTCGATTTGATAAGGGATATTTTCGTTGCTCTGGAATTCCCACAAGGTAAACATCTCGCTGTGGTCATCAATGTAATCCGTAAGCAGCATATCAGCTCGATTTTCTTTTCCGATCCGTATTAACTGGTCGATTTCATACCTTTCGTCCGGGTATTTGATGTCTGCCTGTTCTAATTGGTATTTCATGCAGAACTCAACCGTCTGCTGCAGGTAATGTCCGATGAAGTTGAAATAGTGGCTGTCGTTTTTCCAATAGTTCATGAACAGTTCTGCCGCATGGTAATTGCTGACTGCTTTGTCAAGCCAGGTTTCACGTTCCATATATGTCGCCACCTTTCTGATGTCCTGATGCTTGGATTTTACTATATACCGCATTTTTCTGCAATCCTTGTTGATTAATTTGCCCGCTCATACATATGCTGGAAAAGATGCTTCATTTCAAGATGCATTTAATCTGTTTTGTGTATAGGCTCTTTATTTTTTGCAGATAGAAGCCTGCGTATCAACTTCTGTTTGATCTTCTGGCATGAGGAGCCATCGAACTTCTCTCCCATGTAGTCGTATACCAAGCTGGCTCTCGGGGAATTCCGGTTTCCACAGGTTTCAAAGATTGGCCTATATTTTTATATCAACTCATCCACTCGTGTAATAACCAGTAGCATGCAGTGCTGAATTTTACATCCACAACAAACCCTGGTAACGGAGTGATAGGGGGGAAGCAATGGACAGGAAGGGCCCTCTGTGCCCTGCTCTACGCAGTATCCTTGCCTGGATACGCCGTTTCTGTGAGGGAATACTATGGTATTCCTTACAACAGGCATGATGTAAGGAATACGGGCGTCTGCCTATATACGCCGGGCATTCTGATCGTAAAAATAGATACGAATATACCTAAAAAGATACCGGATACGGATTGGTGCAAAATGGATATCAAGTAAAAACAGCCCTCCACCAGGGAATGGCAGAGGGTTGTTGGGGTTCCGGACAGCCTCTACGGGAACAGGTCGTCATACATGGCAAGCGCAATCAGAAGCTGGGTCCGTCGAAGATTGTATCCTTCGATTAAATGAAAGAATGGTTTTCCTGTCTCTTTGACGTAAACCGCTTTGACCTTTCTGCATATCGCCATAAAGTGATCGATCAGGTCGATTAGATCCAGAAGGATCAGGAGCCTGCCCCCGGTCGGGACGGTGATGTCAGAAGTAAGACTCTGCCAACTGTCATGGATACGAAACGACAGATGTTCCAGCTGGTAATGCAGATCTGTATGGGCGGCTTTTAAGTACTCCAGATTCTTGGGATTGTAGTAATTCTGCTGCATACACATCCTCCTCACAACGTAAAAAATACAGGCCCGAACCGTAATTGCTCTATGCCTGTGTGTTGTTCTTTGCTACATTGTAATTATGGAAATGGCTATCATGTGAAAAAGATATAAAAACAGGAGATCGTCAAGCTGATATGCAAAAGAACGAATATAAAGGTGCAAAATATTTATTCCCATGAGCAACGAGACAGGTGTGCATGCTTGCATGCACATTTGGCGACTGCCGCGAGGAGTGCTATGCGCGTGTGGCGCATGGCCAGCACCGACCGAAACGGAGTGTAGACCACATACCTTGCTGTTCTGTAGCACTGCAAAATTGATGCCCCGTTGCCTGCAGTGGGGTTCGACTAAAAACGGAGGCAGAAATACATTCAAAATTAGATTGACAGTCCAAACGGAATCCATTATACTGAAAATGCAAATAAATACTTTATAGAAAACACCACTAGGGTGCAGTTTCTGCTTAAGGCGTGTGCCAGCAGAGGCTGTACCCTTTTGTGCGTTTATGAGCCGAAAGGAGGATGGAAAAGATGCTGGGAATGGCAGGATTTAAGCCTGATGCAGTACGGGATATGATCACAGAACAGATGGTATGGAGTTTCCAGAGGATGTTCAGGATTGACTGCAGAGGGAAACCTGAGGAAGAAAAAGTCAAGGATTTCCTTTATGGGACGCAGCATATCAATACATATGGCGGCATATTAGAAAACAGTCTGTAGGGAATTGTCAGGCGACGAGAGAATATGTACAAGAATCTAGCAGATAGGGAGCATGAATGTATGTTTGACAAGTTTGGGAAGTTTTTAATGGATGAATGTCTCCGGTATTTCGGAGAGCAGATCAGCGAGGCAGATTGGAAACTTGAGGGGAAATATGTAAATGAATAGATGGATATCGAAAAAAAGAACAGGGGAAAGGATACGCTCTTTACTGGCAGAAAGAGGCCTTAGCGTAGCTGAAATTCAGGACAAGATGGAGTTGGAGTCTCCGCAGGCGGTCTATAAGTGGCTGCATGGTATTAGCCTGCCATCCATTGCTCACCTCCACGAACTAAGCTGTATTTTGGGGGTTTCAATCGAGGAAATTCTGGCAGCGGAAGAACTGGAAAGTAACGAGGACGTGCCTGAAACAGAAAGGAAGTAGACCCGATAACTGAAAATAAAAAGCTGGAAGATTTCCAAAAGCAGATAGACTGTCACATGAATCAAGGAGGGACAGATGAAGAAGATAGCAGTGTTGAAGGAGAAATGGGAACGGTATCAGAGAATACGCAGATACAGAAAGAGATTTAAAAAGGCAGTCCCGCCAGCGGATCTGAGCAGTGCCCTTGAGGATGATGAAACGGAGGAAGAAGAGGCCAGGCGGATGGCCGGGGTACGCTTTGGTTTCTCCGTCAGGGATTGGGAAACGATCATCCATTGGCAGAGGACCCATAAATGCAGATACCGCTTAAAGAACGGCTGCCAGTATTTTGGCTGCATTGGCGGCGGATATACATACAGCTTCACCCCCACAGGGATTGGCACGATCTATGAGATATCGTGCACATGCGGTAAAAAAATGGAATTTGATGATCTTTCATAAAGAAATGGCAGGAAGGAGAAGGAAAACAATGGGAGAGGATTTATACACGATGGCCGGCACAGTCAAGATTCCGGACAATAGGAAGGCAGAATTCAATGATTCTGTTTTGAAACTGCTTTACCTGGGCGGGATCCGGAAAACGGAGGAAATGGAGCTGGGCGGAAAAAAGATTACCGTCGTAAGCAGACCCATGCCGGATGAAAACGGGATTGTCCGGTTTGATTATTCCATCTTTGAGAAATATAAACGGGACATCAATACTTATAATATGAACACCTGTGAACTGGATACGCCGGACAGAGGGTACCAGGAAGTTGGAGTGATCATGAATGCCGTGATGATCATGCAGGAGGCCTATTCGGAAGGCAGCTGCTATTATATGGCTGGAGGAAAACCAGGCAAAGTAGAGGCGTATGCAGCCCTGATCAGAGATTTGATCGGAGCTGACCTGACATTCCCGGAAAGAAGCAGAATGTGGGAGATGCTCCTGTTTTTCCATCATACAGAAGAATACAAAAATGTGACAGATGATGATATTTGGGAGGCCTATCCATGGGGTTCCTGTGATTTCTTATCGGAACATTTCATGACAATCATCCATCTTGAACCGCGTCTTTCCGTGCCCGAAAAGCGGTTTGAGGGCGGGAAAAAAGATTTTGCAAAAGCGCCCAAAGTTAGTCTTCTCTATTATATTTACGAAAAAACCGCGCTGCTTGTGGAGAATGGCGAAGGAGAAAAACTCATGTGCTATTTAAAAAGGCTGCTGGATTCGGAGCATAAGGACAGAGTGGCGCTTGCGGCAGAAGACACCGTGTACGGGGAGATCGCGGAAGCCTCCTTGTACCTGCTCCCGCCGCTGATCGTAAATGTGTATGCCGTGGCATCCGGGCAGGGATTCTGGGAGACATGGGATTCCATGGGAATAAAAGGGTATTCCGATGTCATTGTAAGAAAGAGGGATACCGATTCCCCAAAAGATCGATCATCTCTTCCACTTTACAAAGCCATCCAGAGGGAGGATGAGGACGAATTCATTGAGTATTGGGACGGCCAGGAACTGCAGTTTTCGGATAAGATGAAAAAATGCTTTCAGGATTGGAAAGAACGTTTTGAGAAGATCATTCCGGATAAGAACTTTGAAACGGAACCATTTCTGGCGGAGATCCTCGCCGAACTGGAAGAATACGGGAAGTGCCGTCTGGTGGATAAATCGTTTGTCACGAATGTTCTGGAACACAGGGATGATAGTAATTACCAAAAGGCGCTGCTGTTATATAAAGAGATCATAGACAAAGACCAGAAATATTTCCCGGAGCTTACGCACCGGCAGGCGATCCGATGGATTATGAGAAGAAGCAGGGCTGAATTCGATTATAAAGAAATGGCGGCATTTCCATCCCTGCTCATGAACCGTAAACATAGATTTGAGATTCTTGGATTCTAAGGAGGGGTACCATGGGAACATTTGGAAGCTACACAGGCTGCATGAAGATCGCAGAAGAGAAAAAGGAAGCCTTTGGCAGGCAGGTGGTAAAGATCCTGAATTACGGCGGGATGATGCAGTTTGAACAGATCAGCATGTACGGGCACGAACTGGGATTGCTGAAGCCGATCGAACTGGATCCAGAAGGCAAGGTCCATTTCCATTATAATTATTTTGAGGACGATGGGTGGGAAACGGCTGGTTTCAATGCGGAAGAATCGTATTTCTGGTCAGAAAAAATCGGCAGCGCCGAGTTTGGTGATGTGGTTACGGCAGTTTATATGCTCTATGAGTTGTACGATGAAGGCCCGGGATACGCGGAAGTGAATGGAGATGTCATTGGCAGTCGGTTCTATGCAGGCTGGCTGAATAACCTGCTGGGAACGGACTTTTCCATGAAAAAGAGGTTCCGCTTATGGAAAAATTTTGAGTCATACGCGTTATCGCGGGTCGGGGATTATGACGATCCACCTTCGGGCGCTCTGATGGACATGATACCTGCCGGGCTCAGGTATGCGGCCTGCGGAGTGGAATTTGCTGACCTGATGAATATCATGGAAGGCACGGGAATGCTGACAGAAGACGAGGTTGTCCCCGGAACCTACCCGGCGGATGTATACGGGTGCAAAAAAGCGGTAGAAGCCTTCTTAAAGGCGGATCCCGGCAGGGAAAATGTTCGGAGGATATGGGAGTTGCTCCAGAAGGATAAAGCGGAACGGGAGCAGACGGAGGAAGAGGGGCTTGCGGATATCGCCGGGTTCAGCCTGTTCCTCCCGGCCAGGGTGATCGTATATCTGACAACGGAAAAGAAGAAGATAAGCTTCTGGGAAACCTGGAAGGAGCTGCGTGGCAGCGTGTATCAGGATGAGGCCATGAAAAAGTATGCATCCGATGAACTGGAGGAAGAGCGGCGGGAACTCATCGAAGCCCCGGTTCCGCCAGTCCGGACAAGCGAGTTCCTCCGCCAGGACGGCTGGTTTACTTTCCACGACACGCCGAAAGAATTAAAAGGGAAGCCGAATTATTATATTTCCGATGATGACCGGCTGTACTGGTGGGACGGTTCCGATGAGGTCATTATCTCGGAGGAAACGGATCAGTGGCTCAAAGGATTGGCACAGCGGCATAAGGATATCATCGATCATATGGATGAGGCCGGATCCGGCCAGGATTTTATGAAAGGATTTTTATCCCTGTTTGCGGACATTGACCAGTTTTACCAACGTATTTTCCCATTCCAGAGCATGTTTTATGATTTTCTCCAGAACAGTGGCAAAAGGGAGTACAGAGCGGCACTGGAACTGCTGAAAGAAATTGCAGACGAAAATAAGGAAGAGGGGAAGATCATCGAAAAGGCCAAATACAGCTGGGACATCACCAGCCGGAACGTGACGCATAATATCGGACGGATGCGTCTGAAACGCTATCTTGCTGCTATGGCAAATAAGAAGCTGCGGGAAAAATATTTTGGGTTTTAACCGGGAGGAAGAAAGGGCTGCGCCGGAATCCGGTATCTGCAGGCCGGAACCGGGACACACGAGGGAACTTCCGCCAGGAACCCCATTTTAAGGCAGGGAAAAGGAGGAGAAACGGATGGCAGCATATCATGCAGACGATATCCGGAATTTAAAGAAAATGATCGGGTTTATCGAGGACCATACGGTCAGCATAGAGGAAGAGAAACTGAAAAAAGAAATTTTTGCGCTTGGATTTGACGTTTTATCAGAGGAAGGGGATATCCTCCATGCGCTGTTTACGCCATTTCCGAAATTCTGTGATGAATGGCGTTTTGAGGAGAGCCAGAAGGATGCGGAAAGAGGCGCTGTTAAAGACTCTTACGGAGGGCAGAGCGCGGGGGAGTTTGAAGATGAACGGATCCGGGCCATAAACCGGATCAAGGAGGCACATGGCAGCCCGGCCACACAGTATGAGATCATCAAGGACACATATGAACGACTTGATGAAGCCGCTTCTGTGATATCGCGGAACAGGATCGTGCGCAAAAAGGTACAGGAACATATGCTCCTGTGCTTCCTTGCCCGCCTGCTGGAAGACCATGTCCCTTTTAGGAAGATCCTGCAGTACCTGGACCGGAAAGAGATGCACGGGATCCGGGTTTCTTGTCTGGCCGCGCTGCGGTTCAAGGGGGATCTGGCGCTGACGGACGAGGAAACGGCGTTGATCGAAAAGGTAAAGGCGGAATGGGAGGAAAAAACCATATTTGACTGGGAGGGGAATGTGATAATGGAAAAACTCATGAAAAAATTCGATGAAAACCATGAAGAAACGGAGTAGATCGTATGGCGGTATATGTTACCGGTGATACCCACGGTGATTTCTCCAGGCTTGGCATCTTCGCAAAAACGATGGGGATCCGGGCAGGAGAAGGGAAGGAACGGGATCTCTGCATTGTCCTGGGGGATGCATGCCTGAATTATTTCTGCGATGCCAGGGATGAGGCCAACAAAAATGAAGTATCCGGGCTCCCGTTCGATCTCTTTTGTATCCATGGAAACCATGAGGCACGTCCGGAAACGGTGGAAGGTTACGAACAGACGGAGTGGCATGGCGGAACTGTATACCGGCAGAAGGAGTTTCCCCATCTGTTCTTTGCCCGTGATGGGGAGATCTATGATCTTGCCGGGAATAAGACGCTGGTGATTGGTGGAGCTTATTCGGTAGACAAGGACTATCGTCTGGCCTATGGGTACCGGTGGTTTCCGGATGAGCAGCCTTCTGAGGAAATCAAGCAGCGTGTGGAAAGGAAGCTGGATGAGACTGGGTGGAAAACAGACATTGTTCTGAGCCATACCTGCCCGCTCAAATACCAGCCGGCAGAAATGTTCCTTTCCGGACTGGATCAGTCCAGGGTGGATAGATCAACGGAAATATGGCTGGATGGGATAGAGGACAGGCTGAATTATCGGAAATGGTACTGCGGCCATTACCATGTGGACAAACGAATGGACAGGCTGGAATTCCTGTTCCAAAGCATACGGTTGTTGGGGTAATGCGGATGGGTGGAGAAAATATTCATGGTTGTGTTAATGGGGGGAGACAAAAGCATATAGGGGAAATGCCCATTTAAGAGGGCGTCTTCTGGAAGCAGGAGGACTGTAGTGGCACAACGAGGAAGATGCGTGCATTCGATGAGTACGGGCGGATGCAAAGGATACGGCCTTTGATCTGCCCTTCCCTGTTTTTATGGTCTTTACGGCAGCCAGGCATTCCCATACTTTCCAGGGAAACATACACAAGGCATTGCAGGGAAGCAGAGAAAGGGGAAAACGCATGGAGAACACAGGCGGAAAAAAGCGCCCGCCGCCCCGGCAGGAGTGATGTGGGCGGCAGCATGGTACAAAATCTGGGACCTGGGCATGAACCGGCCGGTTGTGGTTTAAGAGGATCTTGTGTCTGCCGTTGAAACCGGCGGCTTCAATGACTAACAAAAAGAAAGGAGGAAGTATGGGTAACGCTGCGGACTTTTATTGTACAAATAAGGCACCTATGCATGTTTTTGATGTGGATAAAAGGTTTTTTGGGATTTACCGATGGAATAAAGGAACCACAAAAAACAAAAATAGAAAATGAATTAAAGAAATTTTGCAGATATAATGGAACGGTTTATAATGCGGTCACTTTTTTAAGCATGAAATTATTGGAAGGATGCCGTCCGGAAAAAGAAGAAAGTGAACCGCATTGTAAGCGGAATGGAAAATTGAGCAAGCCAAAAACATTATATAGGTATACAGGCTCTGACCAGGAAACTTATTTTAAATTAAATAAAACACAATATAATTTTGTGTGTTATCTGATCGAAAACGGATTGGACACAGAAAAAGCTATGCTTGCTTATGATAATGCAGAAGAAGCACGGAGACAAACAGAACTGGAGGAAAAAGCACGTCAGGAAGCAGAAGAACGAAAACAAGCGGAAGAAAGAGAACGGATACATAGAATGATCGAAGAGCAGGCCCAATGTATTCCGCCAGAAGAGAAGGAAATCGTTGACCGTATTTCTGTTGACCTATACGGGGAAGAACAGCCTTGGAATTATTCACTGGTAGCGCTTATCCTTAATCTTGATGATCCATACTGTAAAGAAGAGATCATTTTACGTTTACATAACCAGAATAAAGCAAGTACAAAGATTTTTGAGTGCATCACAGGCTTAAAGCTGCCAACATCCTATCATGAAAGAAAGCACTATATCGAAGGGCTGACAGTGGCGGATTTCAAGGGAATGATACAATATAAACCACAGAAAAAGAGAAAAGAAAAAGAAGTGCAAAAAGAAGAATTCTATGCGAGCGAACGTACACCGGAAGGGCAGAAATGGACAAAGGTTATCGGGGAGCCGTTTACAAAATATGGAGTTGATATGTTTATCAGCTATGGGGACGGAAAGGTTTCTATTTTTTGCGCAGAAGCTGGGATGAAAGTATGTGATGGGAAAACGAAAACAGAATGCATGGAGAAGTTAAAAAAGGTGGTGGATGACAGAGGAAAAGAACTATTTTTACGTACAATAAAGGATGTAACAAAACATATATATGAAACCATTGGCACCAACCCACAATACAGGAGGAAAATGAAGATGTATAGTTATCAGGGGATCATGTTTGATGACGCCAACACTGAGGAAGAGGCAAAGGCTCTCCTTCCGGAGGTACTGGAAGCCCTTGCAGAGGGCGGGTTTCATCCGGACGGAAAGGAGTTCGTGTATGTGCCCGGGGAGAACGATGATGTCTGGGAGCAGGAAGAAGAAGGCCCGAAGTTCCATGTGGAGTTCCAGGAAATGAAGAAGTACATCCGGGAAAACCGGATCAAGGACTACGGCAGCTTTGCCAGGTACTGTGGGGAGCACAGGACAGAATGGGCCAAACTCCTGGAAAAACAGGTGAATGCTGATACGGTCAGGGGATATATCCGGTTCCTGCAAAAGCCGCGGAACCAGGAAGCCCTCTACGGGGGACAGCTCAGATAAGGGCGGGAAGTGGGGCAAAGGGCGTAAGCCCCCTGCCTCTGCCTAAGAGATATCTTTAGCCGATAAAAAACAGAAGTATGTGTCATCGCAGTATAAACGAGGAGGAAAAAGCAATGGGAAATAACGAAGATCTCGAAAAAGGGCTGCGTTTCCACAAGGAGTTCACAGCGATGCGGCAATACATCCGCGAGAACCAGATCAGGGATTATGATGCTTTCGCCAGGTACTGCCGGGAACATAAGGCCGGATGGGCGGAGCTTCTGGAGGACCCGGGACGGACAGACACGGTCAAGGGTTATCTGGAATTTCTGCAGGTAAGAGCAGGAAAAGACCAGGCGGGCGGCCTGACGCACGTCAAAAAGGCAGGACTGGAGGGAGAGGAGGAGGATGCAGACTGCGGAGCGGAACAAACACCAGTACCGCCGTATGCGGAAATGCGCAAATGTATCCGCGAAAATAAGATCGCAGACCTCGATGAGTTTGCGGTATACTGCAGGCAGCACAGGCCGGACTGGACGGAACGTCTCCGGGACAGCAAAACCAGGGATGTTTTAAACGGCTACATCCGTTTCCTCAAGCTTCGGAAGGAATTGTAAGGACAGGAAAAAACCGGAAGCATAAGCCTCCGGTTTTTTGCGTTACGCAAGGAGTCTGCATATCCTGTTAAAATACAGGATATGTATTGGGCAGATAAAACGGGAACTGCTCATGCTTGCAAAGGACGAGGAATATCCACTCACTGCAGATACGGTATCATCCCCGACCGCATGGGTGATCCCGCTGACCCCTTCAGGAAACTGGGTGAAGTGAAGTTTTGGGGCGGGGTCGCTTCCGCAGCAGAGCCATCCAAGGATCCGTTCTTCTATAATCTCTTTTCTTTTCTTCCGGGGGTCATAAGACACCCTCTTTTTTTGATTTTTTTACCAGCCGTTTGTAGCCTCTATCACCCGCAGCCGGTCCATATGGGCTGCCCCGTAGCCGGAAAAGCACGCAGCCTTCCGGTCACCTGCCAGACAAACGGCTCCCAGCGCAGCAGTGCTGATGCCACAGAAGTGTTGTTGCAAGACTGTGTCCTCCTATTCCTTATATTTTGTGTCATGAAAAGAATGGGAACCGGATGCGGATCGGAACAGGCGAAAAACAGCATGGAATTTCTGCAGATCCGCATACAAATACAGACAAAAGAGGGGCATTTGAGCTGCATGTCGTAAAAGCCCCAGATCATTTCACGTGTCCGCAAAAAATGGCCGGCAAAATCCAGGCATCCTCCATACTTTCCATGGAAGGAGGATGATGTATGGGAAACGCGCTTGACCAGGACCGCAAGGTCATTAAGACTATCAAGATCCGGCTATATCCGGACAGTGAGTCTGCCCGGGCATTCCAGGAGATGATGGAAGCATACCGTGATGCGTGCAACGCCATGTCCGAATATATGTTCAGTAAAGACGTCCATATGGGGAAACTCATCCTGAATACTGCGATGTACCATCATGTCAGGGAAGTTTACAGGTTAAAGTCCCAGATGGCGCAGTCAGCCGCACGCACGGTCAAGGCCAGATATAAGGCTGTTGATGAGTTCATGAAGCAGCACCCGTACCGGTTCCGGGACAAGGAAGGTGTATGGCATACCGCCAAGCGTACTGTGGAATGGCTGAAAAAGCCAATCTATTTCTCAAAGCCACAGGTGGATCTGGTGCATAGGCAGGATTACAGCTTTACAGATCATGGCACCCTTCTCTCCATCAATACGCTGGGGAAACGCCGCAAGATCTCATTCACCGTACCGGAATACTTTCAGGGCTTCCTGGATGATGGATGGAAGCTTGGCACCGCCCATATCTTGTGCAGGGACGGGAAGTGGTACCTGCATATCCCTGCAACGGCCCCGGCTTGCACGGAAGCGTTTGACCCGGCAGCCGTCCGGCAGGTCGTCGGGATCGACCGGGGCCTGCGTTTCCTGGCCGTCACTTATGACGGAGACGGGAAATGTCTGTTCCTGGACGGGAAGGCCGTTATGGACAAACGGGACCGCTTCCGAAAGGTTAGGGCCGGGCTCCAGTCCAAGGGCACAAAGTCAGCGAAACGCGTACTGAAACGGATCTCCGGGCGAGAGAACCGTTGGATGGCCGATGTGAACCACCGGGCATCTAAGACACTCGTCCAGAAATACGGGGCAGGGACATTGTTCGTTGTCGAGGATCTTACGGACGTAAGCTTTGACCAGCGCAGCCTGTCAAAGGGCGATGCCCGGTGGCGGGAGAAGTTCCGTTCCTGGGCGTTCTTCCAGTTCGGGCAGTTCCTTACCTACAAAGCGGATGCCGTCGGCTCTTTCGTGTTAAGCGTGCCTGAGGACTATACCTCGCAGCGCTGCCCGAAGTGCGGCAGGATCCGTAAGGAGAACCGGAAGCATGGGCTCCACGAGTATATCTGTGACCACTGTGGGTACCGGTCTAATGACGACCGGATCGGGGCCATGAACATCCATGCCCTCGGGATGCGGTACGCAGGCGGCGACCCGGAGCCGCACTTTACCAAACCGGAGATGAACTGAAATATTCCCGCTGGGCACATCCTGGCGGGAGAAAAAAGCGGGCCTCCGTCAATGGTCCGGCGATGCGGCCACAATCCTCTGTACCGGGGGGAGACGCGCAAAAGTCCAGTCTGGGAGACTTACGTTAGGACCAGATGGGTGAGCTGCAAACCTTTGATACCGTATTGGGCAGGAGCCTTTAGCAAGTTCCGATCCCTTTACAGGTCGGGGTAATTGACCCGGGAACATGCGAAGATGGTGTGGGAATGCAACACAAAACGTATGATAGCCGGTATGAAGCCACTTGGTAACCCTATCTGAACCAGTTCACCGCTCCAGATGGGGCTTGATGTTTGCACCAATTACACGGATTTAACGCGTGGGATCCATGCAACCATGGAATTTCTGGAGATTTTCCTGAGAGACCTGCTTCTAAACGAAAGCGCCGAGATGCGGGATCGGGACATGCATATCAGCAGGCACTTGGGACTTATGAACAAAAATGGAGACTGTGACGGAAGAAAAGAGTAGTACAGGCATATACGAAACAAACAGAACAGAAGAAAAAACAGAAGGATAAGCCGAAAGGCCTCTGCAGAAATGCGGGGGTCTTTTTTATGTGTATGTAGACTCGGGCAGCTGCCAGGCGGTGGAACCAGGATAAGTATACAAAAAAATGACTATCAGCAGGGCAGACACAGTCACGATAATTGGCAGGTATCTTCTATACTTCTCGCAAAACCGGAGCCGGAAAAACAGAACAAATTTCTTTTATCCGCAAAAAGTTTGTTAAAAAAATATCAGCCATACTTTTCTAGGAAGATTACCCAAGGCCAGATCACAGCCTGGTTCTTGATAAGAAGAATGCCTACAAGGAGGATATAAAATGCCAGCAGAGAAAAATACATTCGTCCGTTTCGCAAAGATCCCGATCCCGCCAATCATCACGTTGGTGGGGAAGATGCCCAACCACAAATTCGACCTTGACCCACAGGGGATGGGCCCAGAAGAGGGATGGTCCAACAACGGGCCATCCACGCCTGCAATGGATACCGCCATGGAGATGCAGGAGTGCAGGGACGGGGAAGACTGGGAGGAAGAAGGCGACGCAAGTAGCTCATCCTTCCCAGATTTCATGGACAAAATGCGGACAAAGTTTGCCCAGTACGAGCAGGAAGACCAGGAAGCAGGCCTTACCCGTAGTTTCCTGCACTATCCAGGGGAAAACCCGGAAGAGGAGGAAGTATGCCCAACCACAGGTGCCTGTGCCGGGTTTGGGTTCAAGCAGGGTGACCAGTTTTATGTCAATGAAAACCTCCGGTGCGGGGACCGCGGGAAACAGAGCATGGCGACAATCCTCGTGTACCTGGCCCTGCATTACTGTGACTTAGACTCCCGCGGGTTCTGTCAGTACGGGAACACCAGGGATATTGCAGGGCTTACCGGGCTGACAGTCCGCACAGTCCGGAACTCTGTCTGGAAGCTTGCCAAAGCGGATTACATTGATGCCGGCGGCATTGACCGGGACGGGGATTTTGTGTTCCGCGAGCCGGACTATGAGAAGATCGGGCTGACCTATATCGAGGGAGGCCGCGGGTACTTAAACCTTGAGGAAGGGATGTTGAGGCAGCTGGCTGCCATGCGTGACGTGAATGCCCTGCGCATGGCACTCAGGATGCTAATCACAGTAGATAACCCCCGTTCAGACGGCACAGCCATTGTACGGGAAAAGGACATCCGTTCCTTCCTGCCCAAATACGTAACTAAGGGAAAACTCCAGGAATCCATCGACATGATCCGTAAGATGTGCGGGTTCCTGCAGATCGGTGCGAGCCAAGGAAAGAGATTTTTTTCAGTCTCTTTGCCGGAGGAGCAGGACGCAAAGAGAAGGCGTGCTGAAGCCGACCGGGAGAATCGAGAGAAGCTGGGGGAATACATACCGCAGCTTGTTTCCTTATACAATAAAGAATATGATGCGGCGGATGAATACCACAGAAAGTACGGGAAGTTCCCGCAGCGGTTCCAGGTGTTCGGTTACGAGAAGGAAAACCTGGACAAAGAATTCATTTTCAAAGCCGATGAGGAGGAATCTGCCCAGTACGCCTCCATGGCGACCCAGTACGGGCTTGGTATTGTGAAACAGGCGCTTGCTTACCTGGCAAGGGAGATCAGCGTGCTCCGCCGGTGGATCGACTGCAAGCCGGCATACCTGCGCCAGCTGATCCGCAACCATCCGGACGGGATCTTTGCGCACGGAGGGGCCTGCTAACCAGAGGCAAAGCCAAAACAACAGAAAAAGGGAATATCTGGAAGCCGCCCCCAAACGGGAGGCTTAGTTGGCGTGGGAGAAAAAAGACGGAAAACAGGAAAATAAGGACAGGAAGCGGAGAAAAAGGGGCCTGCTCCAGCCAAGGCAGCTGGTGACAGGCTTTTTTGTGCTATTTTTGCAGACTGCAGGCATGGAGGCAGATGGAAGGCGGGCTGTCAGGGCTCCCCTCCAGTGCAGACTGCTGCCCCGGCATTTTAGCTATCCACAGTTTATCCACATAGTTATCCACAGAGAATGTGCCTTGGGCAGGGCAAAATCGTGAGTTATCCACATCGGAAAGGAACCATGGCTGCAAATGGAAGTTTTTCAAGGCCATCTGGAAAGAAATCAAGGTCTTCTGGAAAGAAACCGGGGCGTTAAGGAAGAAAACGGGCTGCCCTGGAAAGGATCCGAGCGCTGCCGAAAGAAAACATCCACAGTTGAATTTTTCCGTGGCGGCAGGATTCCCGGAACCCCTTGATACACCGGGCTTTGCGGGTGGGGTCCCTTTCTGATTCAGGCTGAGCCAGGTAACATTCAGGCACATTCAGGCACACTCTCTCTTTCCGGGCTTGCGCCCGTGCGTGAGCGTGCTGGAAAAGTCTGGGAAAAACCGGGTTGACAAGGGTTTTCGCAGGGAATGGGCTGTATGCAGGCCCATGGGTTTACTGGCACGGGAAAGGCTGTGAAAGGGGCATCGGCTACACGGGAGGGTACGGAGGGTTCTGGGTGCCAGCGGCAGAAGACAGTGGCGGGGGCTTCAGGTACTGACAGGTGGGAGAAGACAGGGGTGGCCGGCGGCGGGAGTCAACCAGGGGCCAGGGAGGCCGCAGCCAGCAGCTGGGAGGCAGGAAGTCGGGAAAGCCACAGCCGGGAGGCAGGAACAGTCGGTGGCCGGGAAACAGCGGCAGGAGGAAGCGGGTACCAGTGACCGGGGAGACGAGAGCAGCCGGGAGCCAGGAGCTTGAGGGGTATCAGCCTAGGCATGGCGACAGAAAGGATTTTTGAGGAGAAGCTTTTTTGCCTCCAAATGTTATGAGTAGCAGCATTAACGGGGGATTTTTTGTATCTTATGTCAGGCCGACAAAAACACAGATAAGAAGGACCAAAAGCCGGGATACATCTGTATCCGGGCCAGAAGCGTATCAGCAAACCAAAAACCGCTGGAGACCAGATATCCCACCAGATGGCTGGAGGGATCACAAAAACGTTCTGCAGCTTTCTGGGCAGATGTGCATGAGTAGCGCATTATTTTCCAACCTTTCCCCCATTGACTGCGCAGTGCTGTCTGTGAATGCATGATCCTGCTGAACATGCGGCGCACTGCTGTCAATGTGGCTCTCCTCCCAAATTTAAAAGGCTGCGGTTTCTATCATGAGACCCACAGCCCATATATGGAGCATTCAGGCTTTCCGCTGTCTGGCAGCCAGGACAGTTACCTTCTTTTCCATCTGTGCCCTAAGTGTCCGAGCATTGGTCATCAGGCTGTCCACTAGGCGGGGGCTTCCCTGGAAGTGGCTGTGGATGGCGAAAAGGACCGCCTGTCCGATGATGGAAGCTGCGCCCCCGGCACAGTCGATCTTATCGAGGACATACTGCACCATTTCCAAATCGGAGAGCCCAGAGAAGTTGTAATGCACGGTGAGCCACTGGCGCAGGACCTCATGGACAGGCATTTCCAAGGTGTTGTTTAAGTGTGGCTCCTTATAAAAGATGAGCGTGAAGCAGTTCAGGGAGTCATATCCGCAGTTCATGAGCATCTTGATGTCCTTCAGGATGCCTGCGGAGAGGTACTATGCCTCATCAACGGCCAGGAGGAGGGGCTTCTTGTCTTTGTAGAGATAGAGATCCTTGATCTTGCACGGCACGGAACATGCCGGGCTTTCCGCCCCTCATCTCCACCCCCAGACAGAACACAGCTGGCGTTAGAACTCCATGACACTGGACGGTAGAGAGGCAGATGTATTCTATGTGTCAGGGGTTCAGGCCGGGTCCTTCGCGAAGAAGCACAGGGAGAATAATTTCTCCTCCCCTATCAGTGCTTAGAAAGGCCATACCTGATCCCCCTTCTCAGTCTTGAGGAGCCAATGCTGTTGACTGTAAATATAAGTTCACAGCTTATAGCTTATACGGCTCTGATATTACATGGGTGTATTGTGTTCAGCCGTTGGTTCTGATGTCGATAGATTCTCAGGACTGCTTTTTCTCTTTCTGCGTGGCCTATTCCTCCAGTCAGTTTCTGATATCGAATTGGCCGTACTTTCGGCAGTTTTCCGCTGCTCTTGAAAGCAATTATATGCCGGATAAAAATTCATCACATAGCTGCCCTTGGATCCATCCCGATTTTTGAGGATTACTACTTGTATTTCCTGCGCCTTACCTTTTGCTGCCAGTGCGTTCATATTCTGCATCATTTGCGAAACCCGCAATTCCCTTGCCTTCTCCATTTCCCCTGCCCTTGGCTCCATCCCGGCATATTGCATACCGATAAGAACATCCGCGGAATATTCCACCGACCCGGATTCTTTAAAGCTTGAATGAGTCACTGAAGATGTATAGCTATTCCGATTCAAACTTGAGATTACGATAATTGGTGTATGGAACGCTACGCTCATATGCTTAAGCTCTGTAATGACTGTATCCATATTTTGCTTGTCAGTGCTCTTCGGCTCATCGGCGCCTATAATCTGCAGATAATCTATGAAGACGACTGGCGTTTTGTCGGTTTGCTCGATGTACGTTTGGATGGTATTTATGAGATCCGACACCTTTGTTGCCTGCTCCCGGGAAACAATATGCATATGGCTGTAATTTTCATAATAGTCCTCCATGGCGTCTTGTACGACTTCCAGAAGAATATCCTCCCCAGTGCTAAAACATTCCCCGCGCTTGAGATCGGCCGCCTTTTTTGCATTAGTACTGTCGCGCCCCGCTGCTTGTTCCCTGAGGAATGTCAGACGGCTAAAACTTCGGGAGAGCATGTCAGCAGTTGACATTTCGAGCGAAAAGAATAAAACATCATAACCAGCCCGTGCAATTTGATCTGCTATCTGTAGGCAGAACGTTGTCTTGCCCAGTGAACTCATGGCACCTATGATGTATAACCCTTCCTGCAATCCTCCAAATAACATTTCATCAAGTTTTGCAAATCCAGTAGGTATGCATGGATTATTGCGCCGTACAAGAAGAAAACGCAAATAGTCTCGAAATATTTTATCTCGCGTTGGTATCCTATCGTCTACATGGTTGTTAAGTGTGCTGTTAGATGTGTTGTCAGACCACTCTTTTAAAACTTGCTCCAATAGCTTTTGAATCATAAGTAAAACCTCCGTTTTCAACTTGATTATATATTGATATGGCTTATTTGAATAAGCTGGCTTTTCTGTAGATACGTGTTTTACATGGCATTTTGTAGATGCCGTACTTGTGTCAATTGCTCACGACTAAAGCTGCGGGGGTGGGCTATCCTGGAGCCCCTCTGGGAGAGCATGAATGGATACACGCCCGACAGTTCTGGGCAGAAGCTATATCTCTCCCTTTCCCCTGGCTGGGTGGTGGAGCAGCACATCCCCTGCTGTAGTAAGTAGGGATTGTATCTCCATCGAGCGGCTTGCTTTGGGCGTATAGCCTTCTCTCTCGACAATGACAGGACTCCTGCATGTCACGCTCCTGAGGATCTGGATGAGCCGGGCATCTGGATGAAAAGCGAAACTTTGATTGTCCGTCCCACCAAGAATGATGCCCTGCTTATGGCCTCCTTTGTAACCGGACGATGGCCTGGATCTTTCGCCATACAGACGCACGGGACGTGGCGGGCGTCCGGCAAAGGGCATTTTGGTCACTTTACACTTTCTGGACAGGGCATACAGCCTATTAGACTTCTTCACGGAATACTTGAGCCTTTTTTCCGACGGCAGTCCGAACAGGCGCCTAACCTACTCCTTAGTCAACTACTCACGCCTGAAGCTGCAAGCTTAACTACCCGAACACCCGGCTATGGCAGCCTGGCCTCCTGAGAAGCCAATCTTCCCGGCTACAGCAGCCTCTCCTGAGACCCGCAGGCCTGCGTTGTGCCTTCTACCGATACTTTTAGAAGCCCATCCCATAAAGCCGGGCTTTGTCAGCTTATGCAGGAACAGGTCCCAGGAGCAGCCGGAGATGTCCCCTGCCAGGAGGCTGTCATGCATGAGGTCCTTGATCTTCAGGGCCTCAACGAAGATCCTGTCCTGGCGTTTCGACCAGTACTTTGCCGAGGACATGCTGGAAGGCGTTGTTCTGCCCGGCAGCCTGCTTATGGAGCTTCGCCACGTGCAGCGCTGTTTCTGGCAGTTTTTGCTGTCACGCAGGACGTGTCCCGCCTTTCTGGCTCGTTATGCCATGCTAGAGGGCTTATGCTGCGCCTTGTTAGCTTCTTTGTAATACCATTCTGACACTTGGGTGCCTCCACGATGTGGCCGTTGGAATCCGTACAGAAGTTCTTGATGCCTGGGCCGATGCCGATAGTATTCCCGGCCTCCCGGCACTACTCATGGAACAGGCATATCGAGCCCATCTGCAGGGAGGCATAACAGTCTACGCAGGCATCCTTTTCGATGGTGATGCTTCCGATCCTGGCCTTACAGCTCTTGGAGAAGGCTTTCAAGAGCCTACTGGAATCCTTCAACCGATCCTGTTTTGGCAGGGTGATATGGTTCCTGCTATCCTGGCGGACACCTCCGCCGGAGATGCCAGCCCTATCCCGCCCTTTGTAATGATGGGCGTTGGTCTGGAAACTCTGTGTATAGCCTTTCTTATGGAATGTGGGTATGGATGTCTCTGGCGCCTTCTTAAGGTTCAATCAGGCGGCATGGCAGCTCCGTACCGCATTGGCGATGGACAGGGGAGCGATCTTCTTATCATCCGGGAAAGAGCAGGTGCCTTTTAAGTCGCCGTGCTTTCCCAAAAGGACTCTAAATACCCCAGCCGCTTTGCCACGGGTTCTACATAACGCTTTGTTTTTTGAGAGCATGGATCTCTCTGCCCCTGGCAAGCAGCGCATTATATATATATAAACCTGGCTGCACTGTCGTTCATGGCGATCATCTGATTTTCATCCGTCGGACGGGTAGAACCGGATCTTCACGCCGATGATATATGGCATATCCTTTATCTGCCGCATGGCTGTACCTCCTTGTAAATATTACACGGGGAGTATGGCGCATAGTTTGAATTTATCGTTCCTGCGAGAAAAAAATTTTAAAAAATATATTTCCGCATCACGGTTCTGTTTTTTCGCGCAAATGAAGAGTTATCAAGGCCCATGTCAATATCCACCATACGGGCAGACATCAAGTCAGTATGAGGTGGTCCCCCGTATCATGGGCGTCCCTCCGCCTTGATGAGTTTCCCTTTCGGGATGCTGGCTGGATCAATGTACAAGTCCCCGAATTTCAGCAGTTTTAAATATAGGTAGGCGACCGTCTGTAATGGTGGATTCGCTGTATAGCTCGTAAAATGTGCCATAGTCTTTTTATCCTGGGTATAGCCGTAAATCTTGGGTTTCCCGGCCATACTCCCAGGGTGACAAAATACACCTTTATGACCAGGCGCTCTTTCAGATGGCCTGCTATGGTATGCCGGTTTGTGCTAAATCAACTCTGTCAGTTGTTTTTTTCTGTGAGCAAAGGGATAAATCTGCAACCCAGAGACAGTTCCTCTCCAGGCTTGTCCAGTACAGACGCCTTTCGCCAATACGCCCACTTTGCTGAACTTATGCAGCCAGACACTTACGCTGTGAAAAAGTTGTGGCCTTGCGACCTGCTGAATGTCCGCCGCGCCCTTCCAGGCGGCCATGAAGCATTAGATATCTATTGATAATCTATCGATAATCTATTGATTATCTATTAGGGAAACGGTATACTACGTATTTCCCGGCTGATGTGGGTTTTCGGAGGTCCGCTCTGCCATAAAAAGTGACTTTTTTTGCCATAAAAAATGACTATTCCGCCATAAAAAATGACTATTTCCGCCGAAAAAAGTGACTATTCCGCCGTAAAAAATGACTATTTCCTCCGCGTAAAAAGTGACTATTTCCGCCGAAAAAAGTGACTATTTCCGCCGAAAAAAGTGACTATTTCCACCGTAAAAAATGACTTTTCATAAAATTCTCACATACCAAGCATCCGCATCAAAAAACATCAAAATATGACTCCTGTTTAAGTAAAAGTTTTTCAATCTGTCGGATCACAGACTTCCGGTAGATTAGTTTACATCTTTCCTTGGACGTCCCCGCGGGCGTTTGGGTTTAGGAGAAGGAGCCTTTGGCTTCGGTTTGCGCCCCGCTTTTTCGGCCCTGGTTTCAGTGTGGCTCTGACAGTCCAATAGCTTTCAGTTCTTCAAATACACATGGATTCTGGAAGAAAAAATCGGACAGGAAGTATATGACAGGAGGGAAATCTGATGATACAAACACAAAGTACAACACAGATATACTGCGTTAATCCGCTTCCAGAAGAGCGGAACGATGACTTTTATTATACGCCTGACAGTCGAGTCAGCCAGCTTGTACTTGACGCTCTTGGTGCCGGTAAATATATCGATGAACTGCCATCCCGCAAATGCCAGATCAACCATAATACAGCTTATACGCTGGTAGCAAAAGATGGTAAGCATATTATTACCTCAAATAACTGCAATGGTGAGATTTCTCTTACCCTTTCCGATCTTACGCATCTGACGGGTACGAATAAAGCTGCAAAAAAATTGTTTGTTTTGGCTCTTATTAAGGTAAACGAGCAGGCTGTCCGGGATACAAAACTCGTGTGCCATTATGTCAGGTTTCCGTTGCAGGAACTTGTTGGTATTGGATGTTATAGATGTATTGGCAGAGTGCGGAATGGGTTCAACAGGGAA
>QFCH01002350.1_pt1 | contig 30158 bp, 20 predicted proteins | sample 5346071 | NCBI WGS metagenome assembly QFCH01 (sample SAMN09062255, study PRJNA434731) | Human gut metagenome, whole genome shotgun sequencing project. | isolation source: stool timepoint B chromium assembly | host: Homo sapiens | collected 2015
ACGTCGTCATCGGCCGCGACCCCGACGCCCGCGCCCTGACCGGCCGCCCCGTGGCGACCGTGCTGCGCGTGCCCAGCCCGGCCACCGAGATCTCGCGTTCGCACTGCGCCGTCATGATGACGACGCCCGGCTCGTGGGCCCTCATGGACCTGGGCAGCGCCAACGGCACCGTCCTGCGCCACGCTGACGGATCCTTCCAGGACGTCACCCCCATGGTGACGATCGCACTGAACGACGGCGACCTCATCGACGTCGGCGAGGGAACCACCATCGAGTTCCGCGTGCGCTGACGCCACATGCGCCTTGTCTGTGGGGTGGACCTGTTGGTCCACCCCACAGGTGTATGTACTAGGCTGTCTTATGTTGACCGTTTGGAGGTTGGGGGCACCGATGCCCTCGGCGGCTGATTGGGCATGCGAGAGGGAGTGAGTTCATGAAGAATCGCGTGCGGATGATCGTTGTCCTCGTGTGTGTGTTCGTTGTGCTGCCGGTGGTGGGTGGCCTCGTGTATCTGTCGCGCACGAGTGCGCAGGACGCCGCTCGCTACTACGCCGAGGCGATCGCCCAGGGGCGCTTCGAGGATGCGATGGCTATGGAAACGGACAAGGCTTCTGGCATCGTGGAGCCCGAGAACGTCGATTTGCGGCGAGGCCAGATCGCCGTTCCCTCCAGTGTGACGAGCGTGTCGCTCGTGGGCGTTGCGCAACAGGATGGAAGCCAGGCCGTCAGAATCGGCTTGAACGTCAATGGATACGTCACGACCCGCACAATTACCCTGCGTCCCGATGCCTCTCACCGTGGCTTGCTGGGCGCATGGAAAGTGACTGAGGGGCTGGCTACCAAGTATCCGCTCAGCATGGAGGGGTACGCCTCTGAGGTGAGCGTCGGAGGTATGACGCTCGGCGCAGTGAGTGAGAAAGGTAGCGACGGCACGGTTATCCCGCTGACGGTGCCAACTGAGGGACTGTGGCACAGGGGCAGCAGCAGCGTCGTCTTCGTTGCGTATCCGGGAGTGTACCCGGTGGAGGTGACCACGGTCGGCGAGGGGGCCGAAGTGCTCGTCGATTCCTCGGTGGGGGCGCAGACTATCGCCTTCACACAGGGGTTACTGAACCACAGGCTCGAGGTCCCTCTCGATGAGGAGACGGAAGCGTGGCAGGAGGAACAATTCGAGTCCCTCGCGGTCGCTTGTGTTAAGGGTGAGAAGCCGGAAGGCGTCGTGTGCCCGGGCATGGAGGTATCGGGTGTTGAGTCGGTCTACTTTGGTGGGGCGTCCAGGGAATTTGGGCGACTTAGGAGCTGGGGCGTCAATGTAGAAACAGCCGACGAACTCGTGCTTCTGAATGTCATCAACGAGGTGTGCTTCGACGATGCGGGTGAGGCCCACACGGTGTTGTTCCTCGACGAGAGTAACCGCTATCGGAGGAAGAAGTGACGAGGGGGTACGTGACAATGCTGCGTAAGAGTTGGTCCCCGAAGAATCGCGCGCGGACCATTGTTGTCCTCGTGTATGTCTTCGTTTTCCTGCCACTGATTGGCTCGGTGAGTTCCCTGGCGAGGACCAGTGCCGAGGCAGCCGTGCGCTACTACGCGGAGGCGATCGCGCAGGGACGTTTCGAAGATGCGCTGAGCGTTGAGATGGACAGAGGTCGCAACGATAGCCGTGTTACGTGGGGTTCCTTGGTTGATCTGCGGCGAGCCCAGGTGGCCGCGCCCTCTTCCGTATCCGCTGTGCGGATGTATTCGGGCAGGGATGTGAGGGGGCGTCAGAGAGCCGCTATCGACTTTTCCGTCAACGGTCGCACAGTCACCCGTGAAATCTACGTGGAGAATACGGCTTCTCTCAGGCTGCACGTGGGTCCCTGGCGCATCGCAGAGGGAGCCGCTCGTGAGGAGACAGTGCGCACGGAAGGCTATGCCACCGAGGTAACCGTCGGCGGGGTCTCGCTGGGCTCTGTCGGAGGCACCACGGCTAGCATTTCTATTTCCGCGAGCGACGACCTGTGGCATCCCGATCACCATGACCACGAGGTGTACGCGTACCCGGGCATGTATGTCATCGGCGTGACACAGCTCAGCGAGCACACCGAGTATTCTGTCGACTCCGTCGCGGGAGCCTCGGCGATAGAAATGGGAACTCGTGCACATCATCAGGTCGACATCACCGTGGATGAGGAGACGCACGCATGGCATCAGGAACGCTTCGCTGCTTTGGCGACCGCGTGTCTTCGGGGGGAGAAACCGGAAGAAGCCGTGTGCCACACGCAACAGTACCCTCGAGCCGACTCGATCGACGTCGGTGAGATCAGCGGTGATCAACGCGAAGGACTGCGTGCCCCCTCCATTCAGGTCACGACCGGTGATTATGAAACCACGGTGGGGCTGAAGAGCGAGGTCTGCTTCGATCAGTCGGGTGAGCGCCGTATCGTCTTTAGAAACTATCGCTAGAACATTCCGGGGCGTGGCTCGCAGAAAGCGAAGGCCCGTTGCAATTGTTTCCGTCGTTTTTGGAGGGTTTCATGAAGAGTCGCGTGCGGATGATCGTTGTCCTCGTGTGTGTGTTCGTTGTGCTGCCGGTGGTGGGTGGCCTCGTGTATCTGTCGAGGATCAGCGCGGAGGCGGCTGTGCGCCACTACGCCGAGGCGATCGCCCAGGGGCGCTTCGAGGACGCGATGGGCGTGGAGTCAGCGGAATTGTCTTCGAAGGTGGGGGAGGTGCCCGATCTGCGTCGAAGCCAGCCGTCGTCTCTTGCCAGCGTGACGGGTGTGGTCGCTATCGGCGATCCTGACGGCGACGGCAAGCAGGACGTGTGGGTTGAGATGAGTATTGACGGGCGTAGCTTCCGGCGCATCATCTCTTTGGAGCGTTCCGGTTTTCCGCGGCCTCATGTGGGGCTATGGAAAGTGACTGAGGGGCTCGCTCAATTCGACCGAGTCACCCTGGAGGGCTATGCCTCAGACGTCAGTGTCGGCGGGGTGTCGCTTGGTCGCGCGGGGGCGACGAGCAGTGACGGTGTCGCTATTCCTGCGGGCGTATCGGCCGATGGTGTGCTGCCCCAGCACGTCAATGCGGCGACTGTCTATGCGTACCCGGGTGTCTATGAGGTTGCGGTCGATAAGGTGAGTGAGCATACCGATGTGCTCATTAATTCCGAGGTTGGTGCCTCGTCGATTGAGTTGGCCGGGTACGGGTCGGATAAGACGATCAGCGTGATGCCTGACGATGAGACGCGCGCGTGGTTTGAGGGAAGCTTTGACTCGCTTGCGCGGTCATGTTTCGGAGCGGAAGCAGCGCAGGGCGCGCTGTGTCCCACTTTCGACTTTTCGGGTACTGTGACCGATGAAGTGGAGGAGAAGGTTTGGTGGCAGACCGATGGTTTAGACGGTTTGGAAACGGTTTGGATTAAGACTGACGCTGATGTCGTTTCCGTCGAGCTGGCGGGTGCGCTGTGCTTCGACGAGGCGGGCGATGCTCGTGTCATGTTCAGGGTCGGCGAGGTGTTTCACTACCCTCCGAACTCGTGAGTGGGGCGCGTTGCGGCGCCCGTAGTGTTGTCGTGATGAGAGAAGAGGTTATGCCATGAAGAGTCGCGTGCGGATGATCCTCGTCCTCGTGTGTGTGTTCGTTGTGCTGCCGGTGGTGGGTGGCCTCGTGTATTCGTTCAGCGTGAGCGCGGAGACGGCTGCGCGCTACTACGCCGAGGCGATCGCCCAGGGGCGCTTCGAGGACGCGATGGGCGTGGAGACTGCCGAATTGCTGTCGGAGGTCGGGGAGGTGCCCGATCTGCGCCGTGGCCGCGTGTCGGAGCCCAGCAGCGTGGTGAACGTTCGGGTGTACGACGCGCGCGATGTACGGGGGCGTCAAGGAGTGAGCATTGATTTGTCCGTCAACGGGCGCACGATCACGCGCGAGATTTACCTGGAGCGTGTGGGTGTGCCAAGGCCGCACGTGGGCATGTGGCGCGTCGTCTCTGGCGCCGCGCACGTGGAGACGGTGCGGGCGTATGGCTACGCCTCCGATGTGAGTGTTGGAGGAGTGTCGTTGGGGGCGCTGGGCGCCTCCGGCGATGGCGGCGCAACCTTCCCGGTTGCCGCCTCGACGGATGGCCTGTGGTACGCGGGTTCTGGCGGCGCGGTCGTCTACGCCTACCCCGGCATCTACGATGTGTCGGTTGCCAAGGTCAGTGAGCATACTCAGGTGGCCGTTGACTCTGTCTCTGGGGCCTCGACTCTCAGCGTTCTCTCCGAGTCGAGAGAGCATCAGATCGACGTCACGCAGGATGAGAGCACTCGCGCCTGGCACGAGGATCAGCTCGGATCCGTCGCCAGCTCGTGCGTCCTGGGTGACGTGCCCGAGGGGGCCGTGTGTTCCAACATGTCGGTTGCGGGAGCCGAGCGGGTGGACGTGGAGGCCCCGACGCGCGACTCCGGTGATCTCCTCAAAGTGTCGGTTGCCGCGTATCGAAACGACGAGGGCATCGCCGCTTTCACCGCGCACAGTAGGGTCTGCTTCGACGAAGAAGGCGAACCGCATATCGTCGTGATCCGTCCTTGAGGGGCTATCGGTTGACGACCTGCGCGGTTGGCAGCTGGCCGGGCGGGCCTCGTCGCTTTCTCGGCTCTCGCAGCTCTCGTGGGGTGGGCCTTCGGGCCTGCCCCACGTCCGTTTCTAGTAGACTCGTGACCACTTGGAAGTCGCGAGCGCGGGCGCTGGCCGCATCCGGGAGGACGCCTGAGAGAGGAAGCGATGTCGTGAAGAAGCGAGTGCGGATGATCGTCGTCCTCGTGTGTGTGTTCGTTGTGCTGCCGGTGGTGGGTGGCCTCGTGTATTCGTTCAGCGTGAGCGCGGAGGCGGCTGCGCGCTACTACGCCGAGGCGATCGCCCAGGGGCGCTTCGAAGATGCCCTGGCGGTTGAGAGCGCCGACGCCGACAAAGGCAGCGGCATAGAACTCGGTGGTGTCGTAGACCTGCGCCAAGGTCACTTAGTGGCGCCGAATAGTGTGGGTTCCGTACGGGTGTACCCCGAGCTCGACAGGGATGGTCGGCAGGGTGTCAACATTGAGTTTTCGGCGAACGGCCGCTCCACGACCCGCGTGATCTACCTCGAGCGTTCGGTTATCCCGCGGCCACACGTTGGCTCGTGGAGGGTCGTTTCCAGTGCGGCGCGTAGTGTCGCTGTGTTCGCGGACGGGTACGCCTCAGACCTGTCGATTGCTGGAGTGTCGCTCGGGGACGTCGGAGCGACCAAGGGCAATCAACGGATGATTCCTCCCGTAACAGACGACCTGTGGCACTTCGCTGGCGGCGGCGGTGTAGTATACGCGTATCCCGGCGTTTACGACATCAGCGTGACCCGGTTCAGTGAAGACACCGAGTACAGTGTCGACTCCGTTCCGTCGGGTGCGACGATCGACTTGTTCGATGCTGACGAACCTCACCAAATCGACATCGTCTTGAACGAGGAAACAAAGGCCTGGCAACAGGAGCAATTTGTGCCTCTTCTGGAATCGTGCATTCGCGGGGAAAGCCCAGAGCAGGCCCTGTGTCCCGATCTTAACGTTGCGGATGTTGAGTCAATTGACGTAGGGGAGGTCAGCGACAGCTTGCCGGGGAGCTTGGCTGCCCACTACATCACGGTCACCACACGGGAGCACCGTATCTGGCTGGACGTGCGTGGCGCGGTCTGCTTCGACGAGGCCGGTGAGCGATACATCGTCTTCACGCTCCTTCGAAAGTGGGTCGACGGCCGACAGGTCAGATAGCTGGACCGGCGAGCCTCGCCGGCGACCTGGCTCCTGTGACGGGAGTGGGGTGGGCATTGGGGCCCGCCCCACGTCCGTCTGCCCGCCCCCGGTCGGCCGAACGCCGCGCCCGCCGGCGCCTGCGTGACAGCCTCGCCGATACCCCTGACCAGCCCGCCTGACGCCTACTTCCGCGCGAGGAAACGATACCCGACAAGCAACCAAGGCCTCGTCCATGTAAGGACAATCATTATTGTGCGTGTCTTGAAGTGACCTTAGTCCCTTGATACGTGTATCCTTGCCTGTGGTAGTGGCCCGGTGTCGGGCCAATCATCGCAAACACGGAAGTTGAGGACCACGATGGTCAAGTATGTGTACGACTTCTCCGAGGGTGACAAGTCCATGAAGGACCTGCTCGGAGGTAAGGGAGCGAACCTCGCCGAGATGACGAAGCTCGGCCTGCCTGTTCCCCCCGGCTTCACGATCACCACCGAGGCATGCCGCGCATACCTCAAGGAGTCGGCCGTTCCCGAGTCGCTTGCCACCGAGGTCACCCGCGCGCTGCGCGGCGTCGAAGACCAGATGGGCCGCCACCTCGGCGACCCCGCCGACCCGCTCCTCGTCTCCGTGCGAAGCGGCGCCAAGTTCTCCATGCCCGGCATGATGGAAACCGTCCTGAACATCGGCCTCAACGATGAGTCGGTTCTCGGCCTCGCAGCCGTTAGCGGTAACGAGCGCTTCGCGTGGGACTCCTACCGCCGCCTCATCCAGATGTTTGGCAAGACCGTCCTCGACATCGACGGCGACCTCTTCTCCGACGCCCTCGACGAGCTCAAGGCCGAGCGTGGCGTGAAGGGCGACACCGACCTGACCGCCGAGGACCTCAAGGGCCTCGTCGACACCTTCAAGGGCATCGTCAAGGAACAGACCGGCAACGACTTCCCTCAGGACCCGCGCACCCAGATGGACATGGGCATCGAGGCCGTGTTCCGCTCCTGGAACACCGAGCGCGCCCGCATCTACCGCCGCCGTGAGCGCATCCCCCACGACCTGGGCACCGCCGTCAACATCTGCACCATGGTGTTCGGCAACATGGGCGAAAACTCCGGCACCGGCGTCTGCTTCACCCGTGACCCCTCCTCCGGCCACTCCGGCGTCTACGGCGACTACCTCGAGAACGCGCAGGGCGAGGACGTCGTTGCGGGTATCCGCAACACCCTGCCCCTGTCCGCCCTCAAGGAAATCAACAAGCCCGTCTACGACGAACTGCGCGCCATCATGCGCAAGCTCGAGACGCACTACCGCGACATGTGCGACATCGAGTTCACCGTCGAGCGCGGCAAGCTGTGGATGCTCCAGACCCGCGTCGGCAAGCGCACCGCCGCCGCCGCGTTCCGCATCGCCACCCAGCTCCTGGGCGAAAAGCTCATCACCCGCGACGAGGCCCTGGGTCGCGTCACCGGCGACCAGCTCACCCAGCTGATGTTCCCGCAGTTCGACGCCACGGCTGAGAAGGAACTCATCGCTCGCGGCATGGCCGCCTCCCCGGGCGCCGCCGTCGGCAAGATCGCCTTCGACAACGCGCAGGCCGTCGAAGCCGCCGAAAAGGGCATCAAGACCGTCCTCGTGCGCCGCGAGACCAACCCCGACGACCTGCCCGGCATGGTCGCCGCCGAGGGCGTCCTCACCGCGCGCGGCGGTAAGACCTCGCACGCCGCCGTCGTCGCCCGCGGCATGGGCAAGACCTGCGTGTGTGGTGCCGAATCCCTCGTGATCGACGCTGCCGCCGGCACCGTTACCATCGGTGACCTCGTCCTGACCGCTGACGACACCATCGCCATCGACGGCCAGACCGGCGAAATCTTCCGCGGCGAGGTCCCCGTGACCGACTCGCCCGTCACCACCTACCTCGCCGAAGGCCTCGAGGCCGGCCTCGCCGCCGCCGGCGAGGATGCGGGCACCCGCGAGCTCGTCGAGGCCGTCGACAAGCTCCTGTCCCACGCCGACAAGGTTCGCCGCCTGCGCGTGCGCGCCAACGCCGACACCCCCCTCGACTCCACGCGCGCCATCGCCTTCGGCGCCGAGGGCATCGGCCTGTGCCGCACCGAGCACATGTTCCTGGGTGATCGCCGCCCGCTCGTCGAGCGCGCCATCCTCTCCGCCCCCGGCTCCGATGATCGCCAGGCCGCGTTCAACGAGCTCGAGAAGAAGCAGAAGCAGGACTTCCTCGAGATGCTCGAGGTCATGGACGGCAAGTCCATGACCGTGCGCCTCATCGACCCGCCGCTCCACGAGTTCATGCCCGCCCTCATCGAGCTGGAGACCAAGGTCGCCGTCGGCAAGGCCACCGGCACCCTCGACCCCGCCGACGAGGCCATGCTCGTCGAGGTGCGCCGCATGCACGAAGAGAACCCCATGCTGGGTCTGCGCGGCGTGCGCCTGGGCATCTACCTGCCCGGCCTGTTCGCCCTGCAGATGCGCGCCCTGTGCGAGGCGGCCGCCGAACTCGTGGGCCGCGGCCTCGACCCGCGTCCCGAGATCATGGTCCCGCTCGTCGGCTCCGTGCGCGAGCTCCAGCTCGTGCGCGAGGAAGGCGAAGGCATCATCGCCTCCGTCGCCGAAGCCCACGGCGTCGACCTGTCCGGTGTCTCCATCGGCGCCATGATCGAGCTGCCGCGCGCCGCCATGACCGCCGAGGACCTGGCCGAGGAAGCCGACTTCTTCTCCTTCGGCACCAACGACCTGACGCAGACCGTGTGGGGCTTCTCGCGCGACGACGTCGAGGGCGTGTTCTTCCCGCAGTACATTGAGGCCGGCATCTTCGGCGTCTCCCCCTTCGAGTCCATCGACGTCCACGGCGTGGGCACCCTGGTCTCCGAGGGCGTGCGCCGCGCCCGCTCCACCAAGCCGAACATCAAGCTCGGCGTGTGTGGCGAGCACGGTGGCGACCCGCAGTCGATCCACTTCTTCCACAACGTGGGTGTCGACTACGTGTCCTGCTCCCCGTTCCGCGTCCCCGTCGCCCGCCTCGAGGCTGGCCGCGCCGCGGTCGAGGACCACGTGGACATGACCGCCTGATCCGCCAGGCGGGTGGCGCTGTGCTGAGTGCCGCCGAGCGTAACGACGAGGCCGTGGCCGGGAAACCGGTCGCGGCCTCGTTGTGTCTGGGGTGGGGTGTGCGGGCTCGGCCCGTGGGTTGTGGGGTTCTTCCGTTTGAAATACCGGAGTGGTTCCCCAACAATGTCGCACGTAATTCCCCTGCCCATATTTCAAGTTTTGAAATCGGATCGTTGAAATTCTGCGGTTTTTTGGATGCCTAAGAAAAGTGAGGGTACCCAAATTACGTGCGAGATTTGTCTGGGGGCTTTCTCGGTGATGCGTGTCGGTGTCGCGGCACCTGATGCCGAGTGGCGTGGCCCCGCCTGATTCCGGGCGACCTCCATACCTGTGGGTGCTTCCGTTTGAAATACCGGAGTGGTTCCCCAACAATGTTGCACGTAATTCCCCTGCTCATATTTCAAGTTTTGAAATCGGATCGTTGAAATTCCGCGGTTTTTTGGATGCCTATGAAAAGTTAGGGTACCCAAATTACGTGCGACTTTTGGTTAGTTTCGGGGTTGTGGGGTTGTGTGGTTGTGGGGTTGTGTGGTTGTGCGGTTGTGTGGTCGGCGGGGCGCGCCAGCAATCAGGCGTTCTGCAGTGCTCCCTGCATCGCGAACATCAGGCCCACCATGATCGTGTTATTGAGCGCGTGGAACAGCCACGAGTAGGCCACGCTCTTGCCTGAAAAAACGTACACGAGCGTCAGGACGATGGTGATGGGCAGGTACGAGAAGAAATCCTGCCACTGGTGACAATGCATGTACGCAAACAGCGCCGCTGAGATCGACGCGACGAGCCACGTGGGGGCGTAGGCGCTGAGCTTGCCGATGAGGATGTGGCGGTAGAAAATCTCTTCGACCATGGGCACCCCGATGGCGACGAAGAAGCAGAAGATGAGTCCCGTGCCGCCGTCAAAAATTGCGTTGATGACGGCCTGTTGGTTCTCGGGGATCGGCGGGTTGAGCCCGTAGAGGGCGATGCGGGTCGCGGCCTGGACGATGACGACCGGGATCCACAGGCCGAAAAGCAGCAGGATCTTCAAGAAGGGGTGCGTGCGCAGATAGGAGAACGCGGGGAAAAACTCGCGTGCAAAGAATGCCAGGACCATGATCAGGAAGACCGTGTCGACAGCGAGGTTGATGGCCGTCAGGCTCCACGACTTGGGGAAGAGCCATGTCGGCACTCCCACCAGGAAGAACGCAGCGTAGGGGATGCCGAAGATCGCGATCCGCACCCAGTCGGCGCGCGTCGGACGCGCGGGGGACGAGGCCGGGGCCGACTCGCTCGAACCAGGCTCGCCGGGCAGGGGGAGGGGAGCGGCGGACACGGGGCCCTGCGGGCCTGCGTTCGTCACGGGAGAATCCGCCGTCGCGCTCAGGGGCTGTGTGTTCGGGTCGGTGGTCATGAGTGGGACTGCTTCCTGCGGTTAATTGTGCTGCCGGAATATTATGACAGATTTTGAAATAAATGGGCATATGTATGTGCGCGTGGGTGCATCCGTCTGTGGATGTGGGGGGTCTTGGTGTTTCGCCTGCTGGCGCAAAGTTTTATGGCTCCGTGTCAGCAAGCGATCAGCCTGGGCCTTTAGTCCTTCAAGGGGGCTATGTGTCCGCGCTAAACACGGTCACGGCATGATCACAATTTAGGATGACCTAAACGGACTACTTCCCACCTGGGCCAGATGTGGTTACGCTGATTGACAGGAATTCGATCGACCCGGCGAGTCCATCGCGCCGGTTTCACAGGAGGCAAGCCGTGGCAGTGCTTCGCGCCCACGCAGATCATGTCGTCCAGCGGGCTACCCGTCTCTTCGTCGTCGCGCTTATGGCGGCGCTCTCCCTGGCGGTGTTCGCCGCTCCCTCGCGCGCCGCGGATCAGACGTGGAGCGATGTCTCGACCACGATCAACGGGCTCATTGATGAGGGCGTGTCCACCTACAAGGCGGGCGACGCCAAGGGCGGCAAGGACAAAGTCAACGACGCCTACTACAAGCACTACGAGATCACCGGCATGGAGAAGCAGGTCATGGCCCGCATCTCCGGCTCGCGCGTCTCCCAGGTGGAGATGGAGTTCTCCCTCCTGAAGAAGGCCATGAGTGACGCCGACAGTGCGGGCGTCGATAGTCACGCTACGACCCTCAAGCAGTACATGGTCGAAGACGGCGCGTCCCTGGACGGCGTGGCCCCCGGGTCGGCAGCCCAGGCCTCGTCGGATGATTACAGCCCCGGCGCGTGGGGTGAGGTCGCCAAGACGATCAACGGCATCCTCGAAGACGGCGCCAACGCCTACAAGGGCGGCGACGCCAAGGCCGGTAAGGACAAGGTCAACGAGGCCTACTACAAGCACTACGAGATCACCGGCATGGAGAAGCAGGTCATGAGCCGCATCTCCGGCTCGCGCGTCTCGCAGGTGGAGATGGAGTTCTCCCTCCTGAAGAAGGCCATGACCGACGACGACTCGGCGGCGGTCGACCAGCACCTCTCGACGCTGACGAACTACATCCGCGAGGACGCCAATAGCCTCGACGGCTACACCGGCAAGGCCGCTGACAAGGCCACCGAGGGCTCGACCACCTCCCCGTGGGTCGCCCAGTTCCTGCCTTCCCTCCTCGTCATCCTGCGCGAGGGCATGGAGGCGATCCTGGTCGTCGCCGCAGTCCTGGCCTACCTGGCCAAGGCCGGTCACAAGAAGAAGGCCCCGATCGTCTGGGGCGGCGTGGTGCTGGCCTTCGGCCTGTCCATCGGTCTGGCCTTCCTCTTCAGCTACGTCACCTCCCTGGCGGGAGCGAACCAGGAACTCCTCGAAGGCTTCGCGGCGCTCTTCGCGGTTGCCATGCTCATCTGGGTCTCCAACTGGATGATCAACAAGTCCTCCAACAAGGCCTGGGACGAGTACATCAAGAAGCAGACGGACGCCTCGCTGAGCAGCGGCTCCCTGCTGGGCCTGGCCTTCATTTCCTTCCTCGCGGTCCTGCGCGAGGGCGCGGAGACGATCCTCTTCTACGTCCCGATCGTTGCCGCCGCGGGCGACAAGGTCCACTACGTGTGGATCGGCCTGGCGGTCGGCCTCGTGGCCCTGGTCATCATCTACCTGCTCATCCAGTTCGCGGCGGTCCGCATCCCGCTGCGCCCCTTCTTCACCATTACCTCGCTGCTGATGGCCTTCATGGCCTTCACGTTCACGGGTTCTGGTATCGGGGAACTTCAGGAGGCGGACGTCGTGTCCCTGACGCCCATCTCCGGCTTCCCCACCATTGACCTCTTGGGGATCTACCCCCGAGTGGAGAACCTCGCCGCGCAAGCCATCGTTCTCGCCATCATCGTCGGTCTCTACTTCTTCGGAAAAGCTCGCCTCGCCCGCGAGGCCGCCGCCCAGTCGCGGGCCGAGGAATGACAGCAGTCGAGCGACACCGACTTTTCATCCAACCAACACGCACAGGAGATCATCACATGAAGCGCTCTCTGTTCCGCGTCGGCGCGGCCCTGGCCACGCTGGCCCTCGCAGGCACTCTGGCTGCCTGCTCCAACAACTCCTCGTCCTCCACTGACAAGCCCGCGGGGCCAGCCTCGGCTTCGGCTAACCCTGCCGCCCCCGCCCCTGGCGAGGACGCTGGCTTCGAAGAGCAGCCCCTCGGCGACGAGGTCCACGTTGGCCCCCTCGTCGTGGGTGGCGTCTACTTCCAGCCCGTCGACATGGAGCCCGAGATGGGCACCCCGGCCGCCGAGTCCTCGATGCACATTGAGGCCGACGTCTCCGCCGCCGAAAACAACGACCTCGGTTACGGCGCGGGCGACTTCGTCCCCGGCCTGACCGTCGAGTACGCGATCAAGGACAAGTCCGGCACGGCCGTCCAGGAGGGTACGCTCATGCCGATGAACGCCTCCGATGGCCCGCACTACGGCCTGAACCTGCCCAAGCTGGACGCCGGCACCTACGACGTGACCTTCACGATCAAGCCCCCCAGCGGCTGGCTGCTGCACACCGACAAGACCACGGGCGTCAAGGGCCGCTTCTGGACTGAGCCGCTCGTCGCCGAGTTCCCGGATTGGCAGTGGGATCCCACCGCCGTTTCGTGGTGATCGACTCTTAAGTAACGCGGGGTCGAGGCCGTGGTTCCTTCCGGGATCGCTGGCCTCGACCCGCGCCCCCGTGGGGGACTAAACTCAACATCGGAGTCGCGTGGCTTCGGTGTGCCTGTATTGAGAGAGGAAAGCCAATGCTTGTGCAGATGAGTGAGGCGACGCTAACGTTGCTACTCACGATGCTCGCCGTCGGAGCTGTCATCCGCTTCATGCCCGCCGCCGGACACGGACGCCGTGGAAAGCTGGCGCGCTCGCGGGCCGCGTGGGGCGGCATCATCGCGGGCTTTGTCTCCTCCCTGTACCTGACGTTGCTCATCCTTCATGACCCCAAGTCCGTCAACCGCCAGACCGTCGGCCTGTACACGCTGCCGTTCGCGGTGGTCCTGGCCCTGGTCTTCCTTGCGTTGGTGGCTGTGCGCGCCCGCCGCATGCGCGCGCACCTGCCGGGAGGAGACGCGGATGACGAGGCCAAGGCGGCCTCGTCGATGGAGACCGCCCTGCCCGGGGACTTCCTCGTGCGCCTTGTTGGCGCGGCGTTTATCGCGCTGGTCCTGTTCCGCGCGGTGCCCACCGCCATGAACCAGGCGATCATGATGACGTCGGGCGGTGTCGCGATCTACTCGACCCCGATGGTGCTGGCCATCGTCGGCTACATGCTGGCGTGGCTGCTCGTGTTCTTCCTGGCGTGGCTCTCTTACCGCCTGTGTTCGTGGAATAACCGCGTGTGGCCGGCCGCGTTGATCCTGGCGGCCCTGCTGGCCAACTACGCGCTGCTCTTCGTGCGTATCCTCAAGGCCAAGCGCTGGATCAAGACCTCCAAGGAAGCGTGGGAGGTCATCTCCTGGTTCATTAACAACGAGGCCGTCTTCACGATCGTGGCCGCCGTGGCCCTGGGCGTCGTCGTCGTTCTGACGTGGCGCGCGTCGCGGGCGATCCCCACCGTCGGGTCCAACCCCGCCGAGAGCCGCCTGGGCCGCGCCCGCTCGCGCCTGTACAAGTCCATGGCTGGCACCGCCGCGATCGGCTACCTGTGCGGCGCTCTGCTCATCACCGTGGGCGTGGCCTACGGCAGCCAGGAGATCGAGCTTTCGCCGCCGGAGTCCTTCAGCGTCGTCGAGGACCAGGTGAGCGTCAACCTGGCCGATATTTCCGACGGCCACCTGCACCGCTTCGAGTACACGACCTCGGGCGGCGTGAAGGTGCGCTTCATCGTCATCCAGAAATCTGGCTCCTCCTTCGGCGTGGGCCTGGATGCCTGCGAGATCTGCGGGCCCTCGGGCTACTACGAGAAGGACGGCAAGGTCATCTGCAAGCTGTGTGAAGTGGCGATGAACATCGCGACGATCGGCTTTAAGGGTGGCTGTAACCCCATCCCCATTGACTACAAGGTCTCGAACGGGACACTGACCGTGCCGATTTCGGCGCTTGAGGCCTCGGCCTCCATCTTCGCGAAGTAAAGGGACTCACGTGTTTTTCCGAATGCTGCGAGGGGCCCTCACGAGGCGCGGTAACCGCCACCTCATGATCGCCCTGACCGTCGCCCTGGGCGCGGGTGTGGCCACGTCCATGCTCTCCGTCATGTTCAACGTGGGTGACAAGGTCAACCAGGAACTCAAGTCGTACGGCGCCAATATTGTTGTGCGTCCTCAGGGTGCGGCCGTCCTCGACGACCTGTACAACACGGGCGAGGCCTCAGAGGCGCGCTCGTACCTGCGCGAGGACGAGCTGGGCAACATCAAGACGATCTTTTGGACCTACAACATCCTCGACTTCGCGCCGCTGCTGAGCGTGTCGGCGACCGACGCCAGCGGGGAACGCGTGCCCACGACGGGCACCTGGTTCAGCCACCACCTCGAGTTGGCCACCGGTGAGAGCGTCGAGACCGGTCTGGATAAGCTGCGCGGCTGGTGGGGCCTGGAGGGCGCCTGGCCCGGCGACGACGACCCGACCGGAGCGGTTATCGGCTCTTCCTACGCGGCCGCCCGAGGCCTCGGCGTCGGCGACTCCTTCACGCTCACCCGCGAGGGCGTCACCCAGGACTTCACGGTCACTGGCGTCGTCACCACCGGCGACGACGCGGACCGCGGCGTGTTCATCCAGCTGCCTGCCGCCCAGACGCTCCTGGGCCGCGAGGGCGCCGTCGGAAGCGTCGAGGTTTCCGCCCTGACCACCCCGGACAATGACCTGGCCCGCAAGGCCGCGAAGAACCCGAACTCGCTGAGCGTGTCCGAGAAGGAAACCTGGTACTGCACCGCCTACGTGTCCTCGATCGCCTTCCAGATCGAGGAAGTCATGACGGACTCCGTGGCCCGCCCGGTGCGTCAGGTCGCCCAGTCCGAAGGCGTCATCCTGGAGAAGACCCAGCTGCTCATGGTCCTCGTGACCGTCCTGGCGCTCATCGCCTCGGCCCTGGCCATCGCGAACCTGGTGACCGCGGGCGTCATGGAGCGCTCCAGCGAGATCGGCCTCATGAAGGCCGTGGGTGCCAAAGACAAGCAGATCATCGCCCTGTTCCTGACCGAGACGATCATCGTCGGCCTGGCCGGAGGGCTCCTCGGGTACGCGGGCGGACTCGGCCTCGCGCAGGCGATCGGATACATGGTCTTCGGCTCGTCCATCGCTTTTGTGCCCGTCGTCGTCGGCCTCGTCGCCGTCCTCGTCATCCTTGTTGTCCTGGGAGCCTCCATTCCCGCGATCCGCTACCTGCTGCGCCTCAACGCGGCCGAAGTCCTGCACGGAAGGTGATGCCCATGTCCAGACGAGCAATGTTCTGGAAGATGGTCACCTCTTCCATCCTGCGCCGCCGCTCCCGCGTCCTCATCGCGGTCCTGGCCGTCGCCATCGGCGCGACCACGCTGTCCGGCCTCGTGACGATCGCCGTGGACGTGCCCGCCCAGCTGGCCCGCGAGATCCGCTCCTACGGCGCCAACCTGGTCGTCACACCCGCCGGCGAGGGGGCCCTCACGGACGAGGCCGTGGCCGCGTCCACCGCCCTGGTTCCCTCCGGCGCTCTCGTTGGATCCGCAGCCTTCGACTACGAGACTGTCACCATCAACGATCAGCCCTACGTCGCCGGCGGCGCAGACCTGGCGGCCGTGCAAGCCATGAACCCCTCCTGGTTCGTGGACGGGGCGTGGCCCCAAGACCTCGGACAGGTCCTCGTCGGCGAGCAGATCGCCTCGACGATCGACGTCAAGGCTGGCGACACCATCACGGTCAGCCAGCTGGACAGCAACGCCGCCTCGAAGGGCGCCCAGGGCCAGTCCGGCGCCACCCAAGACCCGCAGTCCGGCGCGGACGGGCAGGACGCAGCCCCGGCCTCGGCCCTGAAGGTCGACCCCAGGAGCGTCACCCTGACCGTCTCCGGCATCCTCAAAACCGGCGGCAACGAAGACGGGTACGTGTACATGTCCACCCAGGACATGTCCCAGCTGACCGGGACCAGCGACACGGTGACGCTGGCCGAGTACTCGATCGCCCTGGAGGGCGACCAGCTCAGCGCCGTCGCCGACGCCATGAACGCCGCGAACCCCGAGGTTCACGCCCAGACAGTGCGTCGCCTCGCCCAGTCCGACACGGGCGTCCTCGCGATGCTGCGCTCCCTCCTGGTCGTCATCACCGTCATCGTGCTCGCGCTGACCATGATCGGCGTGTCCACCACGATGATCGCCGTCGTTACCGAGCGCCGCAACGAAATCGGCCTGCGCAAGGCCCTGGGCGCCACCGGGCGCTCCATCACCCGCGAGTTCATGGGTGAGGGCGTTATGCTCGGGCTCATCGGAGGGCTCCTGGGTGCCGGGGCCGGCTACGGCCTCGCCGTCCTCATCTCTACCTCCGTGTTCCACCGCTCCATCTCGCTGCACCCCGTGATCCTCCTCGGCACCGTCGCGTGCTCGATCCTCATCGCCGTCCTCGCCTGCCTCCCGCCCGTGCGCCGCGCACTGGCCGTCGACCCCGCGCTCGTCCTGCGCGGAGAATGAGAGCCACCATGACCACCCCCGACACCACCGCCGCCGCGACCGACGCGCCCGAGGCCACCGCGGTCTCGTCCTCTTCGGACGCGCTGCTGAGCCTCGACGGCGTCTCCAAGATCTACGGCGACCTGCACGCCCTGGACAACGTCTCGCTGGAAATCCCGCGCGGCCAGTGGGTCTCCATCGTTGGCCCCTCCGGCTCCGGCAAGACCACCCTCATGAACATTGTCGGTGCCATGGACACCGCTACCGAGGGCACCGTCATGCTGGACGGCCACGACATCTCCGACCTGACCGCTGACGAACTCACCGAGGTGCGCTGCCGTACCATCGGCCTTGTCTTCCAGCAGTTCCACCTCATCGGCCACCTGACGGCCCTCGAAAACGTCATGGTCGCCCAGTACTACCACTCGATGCCCGACGAGAAGGAAGCCCTCGAGGCCCTCGACCGCGTCGGCCTCGCCGACCGCGCCTCCCACCTGCCCCGCCAGCTCTCCGGCGGCGAGCAGCAGCGCGTGTGCGTGGCCCGCGCCCTCATCAACTACCCCAAGCTGCTGCTGGCCGACGAACCCACCGGCAACCTGGACGAAACCAACGAGGAGATCGTCCTCGACCTGTTCAACCAGCTCCACCAGGACGGCACGACCCTCATGGTCGTCACCCACGACGCGCTCGTCGCCGAACAGGGCCAGCGTGAGATCCGACTCGACCACGGTAAGGTCGTCAAAGAAACCTGGCACGACCACGACTTCTCGGCGCGAGCCTCCGGCCTCATCCTCCCCGGCCGCGACGGCGAAGGCCGCAGCGGAAAGGACAAAGTGCGATGACCACCACCCGACCCATCCACGCCAGCCGATCCCGATGGGCAGCCCCGGCCTCGTTCGCGGTCCTCGGCGCGCTCGGCGCAACCATCCTGGCCGCCTGCACGCCTAACACCGGCCTGGACATGTCCAAGCCCCTGAGCGACGGCACGTGGACCGCCCAATCCAACCCCGACGACCAGGGCTCCATCGGCACCATCACCATCACCGTCGAGGGCGGGCGCATCACCGCCACCTCCTACGAGACGACGCTGGCCGACGGCACCGACAAGGGCGCCGACTACGGCAAGAGCTCATCCGGTGAGGTCTTCAACCAGGACTACTACAAGAAGGCCCAGGCCGCCGTCGCCTCCTACCAGGAGTACTCCGACAACCTCACCAAGGTCGGCGACCCCGCCAAGGTCGACGTCATCACCGGCGCGACCGTCGCCCACCAGCAGTTCGTGCAGGCCGCCATCCGCGCCATCGCCGCCGCCCAGGGCGTGTCCCCCGACGGCGCCGACGACATCGACATCCCCGGCCTGAACGACGCCACGAAGGACGCCGAGACCGGGGACTCCGACGGCTGAGGCCAGGGGTCGCTCGGGCAGCGACGAGGCCGTGGCCGGTCCGTCGGGTTCAGCGCGCTCGGCGAAGCCCGTCAGTGTCGGCGAGGGCTCGTGCGCGAACGCCGCTGGGCTTGCGGGCGGGACCGATGCGGTGGCCGGTGTTGCTGTCGGCGCTGCTGCCGGTGCTGCTGCCGATCCTGCTGGTGAATCGGGCGTGGCTGGTGCTTCCTCAGGAGCGACAGCCGAAGCCGCGGTTTCGCCGATGTGGCGCTCCTCCTTTCCAGCCATGGGTACGCGCGTTGACCTGATCGGCTGGGGCGGGAACGGCATGGCTATCGTCAACGCCATTGTCGAGGTCGTGGCGCGCCACGAGGACCTGTGGAGTGTCTTCCGGGTTTCTTCCGAGGTGTCGCGGCTCAATGCCGCTGTTGCTTCGGCTGGGGGCGGTGAGGGTGTTTCCCGTCACTTGGCTGAATCCGCGGAGGCCAGCGCCGGCCTCGTTGTGAGCGAGGACACCGACCGGTTGCTGCGTGGCGCGCTGGCACTCGCGGAGGCGACCGGGGGAGCGTTCAACCCGATGATCGGGCCGCTCGTTGCCGCATGGGACGTCAAGGCGATGCAGGCGGCGTACGTCGCGGGCAGGCCCTTGCCTCCTGCGCCGTCTGCTTGTGTTGTAGAGGCGGCGATACGGTCGTCGTCCTGGGGCCTGTTGTCGCGTGTGGGCGAGCGGCGCTGGGCAGTGGGCGTTCCCGCCGAGTCCGTCGGTGGTGTGGATGTTCCCAGCCCGCGCCTCGACCTGGGCGGCATTGCGAAGGGGTACACCGCTGATGCATGCCGCGACCTGGCGGTGTCCATGGGAGCGCGCGGCGTATTGGTGTCAGTGGGGACGTCGTCGGTGTCTGTGAGTGGTACTCGCGCCGACGGTTCGCCGTGGCGCGCAGGCCTGCGTGATCCTCACGGCGTGCCCACGGCGATTGCCGGCGTCGTGGAACTGCCTGCGGACGGCATGGCGTCCCTGTCGACGTCTGGGGACAACCTGGGGCCGCTGGGGGATGCTCGTGCGCTTTGTGCGGGGCCTGTGTCGGAGTGTGTGGCGGAGCGTGCGGCGGATCTGCGCGCGCGTGAAACATCGCGTGAAACACCCGGTGGCGGCGGTCGAATTTTCGACCATCACATCATCGACCCGCGTACGGGTTACCCCGCGCGTTCGGGCGTTCGGCAGGTCAGTGTCGTGGCCTCGTCGGGTGTGTTGGCGGAGGCGCTGTCCACCGCGCTGCTCGTCGATCCGTCCATCGATGTTTCGGACGTCGCGGCCCGCTGGGCCCGCGCGATGGGCGCCCCGGCCTCGGCGAAGGTAGTGGGCCTGGTGCGTGCGGCGCGGTGAACGAGCATTGCGCTAGAAGAGTAAGCAATGCACTAGATGGCACGGCATTGCACTGGATAGCACGGCATTGCACTGGATAGTAGCTAGTGCAATGCTTCCCGAAATAGTACAATGCCTCCCTATGTGGTGCATCGCTGCCTAAGGCTGAACTGACATGGGGCGCGGCTTGGGGTAGCCCCGATGAGAGTATCGAACAGGGATTATCCACAGGCTTCGTTATGGTGCGAGTTATCCACAGGTGTCGGTTGTGTGGGTGACGAGTGCGGCTCGCATGAGGATCATCAATGTATGAGTATTCGATCGATGACGGTCCTGACATCGCCCTCACAGTCTGAGGGTACCGTTCAACAACCACGTGCCGATGCGTGTGTGTGGATTCGGAAAGGTTGCTACGTCCGTGTTGATAGTCCTGATGCGTTCACGACTATCTGGGATTCATGGGCGACAGTAGCCCAAGCCAGGCTCCTTGCGGTATGTGTCGGAGCGAAGCGGCAGGCTGTTTTCGTCGGTAATAGTGCCCTCGTTGCGCGTTCAATTCCATTGTGGGAGGCCAATCCGGATGTTGTGGCGTGGTTCGGTGTACGACATGGAAAGCGCCGATTGCCTCCTGTTAGAACGATGGTAGCTACCGTTCCGCCGGTCTATGTCTACGCGACCACCAGTCGACCATCAGAAAACGCATTGGAAATCATCGATGGGCTCCGATGCGAATCTGTTATCGACGCGGTTGTGCGTATGGCGTGTTATTCAGAAGCTTTGAGTGCTTTTGTCGCAGCCTGCATGGTGTTGCGTCACGAGTCAGGCTTCTCGAAGTTTGCTCAAGATGAAGCCAGATGCCTGGCAGAAATGACCAAAGATACGATGAAGGTACGTCTGATAGAACGGCGACGGGCGGCTACCTGCATTCCTTACAAGCGAGCGGAGAGAATCATAGACGCCGCTGACCCGGGCTGCGACAACCCTGCCGAGGCTGCACTGCTGTGGGTTCTCAAGTCGGTGAGTGCCTTCGAGGTCGTGACCCAGTTCGAGATCGTCGTCAACGGGCACCGCTACTTTGCGGATATCGCGATTCCGGGACTCATGATCATCTTCGAGTTCGATGGCATTGGAAAACTGGGCAAGGATGATGCTGAGTTCGCGCGAGCGAAGCGTGACTGGATCCAGCGAGAAAATGATCTGCGTAGTGCCGGGTGGACGATATACCGGGTCTCTTGGAGGGACTATGAAGATTTCGCCGCGTTACGTGCGTGGGCGATCAAGCTCCTCCGGCCGCATCAAGTTGCTATCCCTGAGCATGCCGAGGCACTGTGGGCGTTGCCGACTGAAGCGTGTGATGGCCCGAGTCGGCGTTTTCATACGCGCAGTCGGTAGTTATTGCGCTGGTTGCTGTAGCAGTGCACTAGATAGCAGAGCATTGCACTGGATAGTAGGTAGTGCAATGCCTCCCTATCTAGTGCAATGCTCCTCAAAACAGTGCATTGCTACTTGGGGACAGGGCGCACGTGAAGCAATTGCTAGTAGTAGCGAGCAGAAGTCGTGGCTATGGCGCACTCACTTCCCGATAATCAGCCCCTACTTCCCCGCAAGCAGCGTCGCCAGGTGGACGCCCCCGCGGCCCGCCAGCTGCGCGGCCTGGGTGCGGCACGAGAAGCCATCCGCCAGGTACACGGCATCCGGCTTCGCCGACAGGGAGGGCAGCAGAGAATGCGACGCGACGGCCACAGACAGGTCGTAGTGGCCCGCCTCCATGCCGAAGTTTCCGGCCAGGCCGCAGCAGCCCTCGAGCCGGGTCACGCGCGCCCCCAGCGACTCGAGCAGCGCCTGGTCCGCGTCCCACCCCATGACGGAGTAGTGGTGGCAGTGCGGCTGGGCGACGATCTCGACGCCCTCCAGGCTCGGCAGGCGCCGCGCGGAGGCGGGCAGGGCCGACAGCACCTCGGCGAGGGTGCGCGTCGCACCCGACACGAGCAGAGAACGCGGGTCGTCGGGCAACAGGTCCAGCAGGTCGTCGCGCAGCACCGCCGTGCACGACGGCTCGACGCCGACGATCGGGATCCCCGACGCCGCAAAAGGCGCAAGAACGCCCAGCAACGACGCCAAGTGCTTCTTCGCCCCGCTCAGCTGACCCGTCGTAATCCACGTCAGGCCGCAGCACGCGTCCGGCGCGACGATCGGCGCGAAACCGTTCGCCTCGAGCACGTCGACGACCGCGCGCGCCCCCGTGTCGTCCAGGGTCTGGCTAAACGAGTCCGCCCACACGAGCGCATACGGCCGCCCGCTGGGGTCGCGTGGCCCGCTCAGGATCGGGGAGTCCGCCATCGACGAGGCCTGGGCACCGCCGCGCTCGCGGGCACCGGTCGCAGCATCGGAAGGTGCAGTATCGGAAGTCGGAGCGCCGGAAGATACGGCATCGTCAGGCGTGACAGTTGGGACAGAACCCGCCAGCAGCGACCGCTTGCGAGCCCACGCGGTGAAGGTGCCCGACTGGAGGGCGGGCATGCCTCGGCGAGGATCAAGGCCGATGATGCGGAAGGCGAGCGAGCGCAGGGGGCCCACCGACATGACGGCGTTTGCGACGGCCGCCAGGCCGGGCACGCGCGCGGTGACGCGGGTGAGGCGCGGCAGCCAGCCGAGCGTGTAGTGGCTGAGCGGGCGCATGCGTCCCCGGTAGGTGCGGAACAGTGCTTCGGAGCGGTAGCGGGCCATGTCGACGCCGGCGGGGCAGTCGGCCGAGCAGGCCTTGCAGGCGAGGCACAGGTCGAGGGCCTCGAGGACTTCGGGGGAGTCGATCGCCTTGATGAGCTGCGAGTTCGCGGCCTCCTGCAGGATGCGGGCGCGCCCTCGGGTCACGTCCTTCTCCTCGCGCGTGGCCAGGTAGGAGGGGCACATGAAGGTGCCGGACACTCCGGCGCGGCATTTGCCGACGCCCGTGCAGCGGTGGACGGCGGCCGTGAAGTCGCCGCCGTCGTGGGTGAAGGCGAAGCCGCCGTCGGCGGGCATGGGACGCGCAGCAACGCGGCGCAGATTGAGATCCAACGGATCGACGCCGGGCTGGAGTTCAAGCTGGCCGCCAGCAACGGCGAGCGGGCCGGACACGTCGGATGGGCGCGAGGAGCCGGCGGCGGCCGCATCGTCAGATGCGCGGGCGGAACCTGCGGAACCATCAGCGCGCAGGGGCGTCGGCATATCGGCAGCGCCTCTGCCCGGGGCCGGGCCCGCAGCGTCGGCCCCGAGAACGGAACCAGCGCCGAAGCTGCCACTGGAACCGGCTCCGCCACCATCTTGCGCGGCAAGAGCCCGCGCCGCACGAGTCCGCGCCCGGGCGCGGGAAGCAGCCGTGGCCTCGTCCATGGGGGCGGCGAGCACCCCGGGGTTGAGGAGGTTAGCCGGGTCGAAAACGTGCTTGACGCGCGCGAACAGGTCGAGCATCTCGGGGGAGTACATGAAACGCAGGAGCTCGCCGCGGGCGCGGCCGTCGCCGTGCTCGCCGGAGACGGAACCACCGTGCGCGGCGCAGACGCGGGCCGCGGACTGCAGGAACGCGCGCGAGTGGGCGACGCCCTCGGGGGTCTCGAGCGGCATGGCGAGGCGCACGTGCACGCACCCGTCGCCGAAGTGCCCGTACAGGAGCCCGTCGATGTCGAACTCCTCCATGAGGGCGGTGAAGTCGCGCAGGTACGCGCCGAGGTTCTCGGGCGGGACGGCCGCATCCTCGAAGCCGGGCCAGGCCTGCTGGTCGCCGCCGCCCGCGCCGTCCGGAGGGGTGCGCCCGCCCAGGCCCGCACCGTCGGCGCGGATCCTCCACAGGGCCGAGGCCTGGGCCCCCGGCGGGTAGACGACCGTGTCGATGGCGGCCGAGTCGGCGCACAGGGCGCGTGCGCGCTCCAGGGAGGCGGTGACGTCTTCGCCGGGGGCGCCGACTTCGACGAGGAGCCAGCCTTCGCCCTCGGGCAGGGCGGGGACGGCGCCCGGGCCCTTGTGGGCGCGCACGACGTCGACGAGGCGGCGGTCCATGCCTTCCACCGCGAGGGGGGAGTGGGCGAGCAGCGCGGGCACGTCGTCGGCCGCCTCGATCATGGAGCGATAGCCGAGGGCGGCGAGCACGGGCGCGTCGGGCAGGGGCACGAGGCGCACGGTGATGGACAGGATGAGGACGAGGGTGCCTTCGGTGCCCGCGAGCATGGCGGCGAGGTTGCGCCCGCCCTCTGGGGTGAGGTGTTCGAGGGAATAGCCGGAGACCTGGCGCTTGAAGCGGCCGAGCTGCGTGCGGATGGGCGCCAGGTTGGAGTCGATGAGGGACGCGAGCCCCGGAACGTCGTTCAGCGCCGAATCGCGGCCGGTCGTGGCCGTGAAGCGGCGCCCCTGCCCGTCCACGCAGTCGAGGGAGACGATGTTGTCGGAGGTGCGCCCCCAGGCGGTTGCGTGCGGGCCGCACGCGTTGTTGGCGACCATGCCGGCGATCGTCGCGCGGTTCTGGGAGGAGGGGTCGGGGCCAAAACGCAGTCCGTGCTTGGCGGCGGCGGCCTGGAGGGTGGAGCCGACGCAGCCGGGTTCGACGGTGGCGGTGCGGGCCTCGGGGTCGATGGAGAGGACCCGGTTCATGTGGCGCGAGAAATCGAGGACGAGGCCGGGGCCGATCGCGTTGGACGCGCACGAGGTGCCGCCGCCTCGGGCGGTGAGGGGGACGCCGTGGGCGCGGGCGAGGTCGAAGGCCGCGAGGGCCTGCTCGGGCGTGCGCGGGAATGCGACGGCCAGGGGCGGGATGCGCGTGAGGCCGGCGTCGGAGGAATATCGCGCGCGCGTGCCGCTCGAGGAGTCGACGTCGATGAGTGCGCGCAGGTCAGACAGGAAGCTGTCGCTCATATTCCCAGTGTGTCATGCCCTGGCCACGCGGGGCGGGTCTTCCCGCTGTGCGGATAGTCGCGACCGGGGACGAGGCCGTGGCCGACGGGTGCGACCGGGGACGAGGCCGTGGTCGGCGGGTGCGCCAGGCTCACAATGGGGTTTGTCAAGTACCGATAAAGCCTCGGCCGCCCACGATGTGGCCTCAGGCAGGCTCGGGATCGTCGGTGAAAAACTTGGGGAAAGGGGTCACCGGAACGGGCATTCGTTCAACTGGCGGCATATGTGGGCTGACCGGGCGCGAAATATTGGGGTAGCGGCGAGGCATTGTCTTATTGTTCACGCAGTAGGGGGACAGTTCGTCGCGCGTCTCATCGGACGCTGGAACCCTCGGTTCTGGCGCCGAGTATTCAATGAGGCGCAGGGATCTTCTGCTCATTGTTACCCGCCTTGCCTGTCGTGTACTGCATGTTGCGCCCTGGTTTAACCGGATGGAATATGCTTCCTCGTCCGATTTGCGCGCATGGAATCACATCCTACACGATTGGGGTACTGCTATGGGGCGAATCTCAAGTAGTTATTCGACACGTGTCAGTGCGGGCCTCGTCGTTGGGAGCGGGCTGCCTTGAGTGTGGCCCACTCTGTGTCTGTCGTTTGCTTGCCGCCGGCGATGATGGTGGCGACATCTTGAGAGGTGCGGGTGTCGTTGTTGACGTGGGTCATGGGGTCCGCGTCTGGTGAGTGTTGACAATGCGCCATATGATTACGTGGTATCTATCGCAATGCCCAAGTGTCATCCGATTTTCTTTTGAAACGTATGAAACAATGGCCACGAGCGCCCCGTACACGTGAAGGATAGATCGATGGCCCTGTTTGAGTTCGAGGATGGACACCTCGTACCCGCTCAATTCGGGTACCCCGTGTCGCATGATCTGGGTCCTGACCTGGTTGACGCGATCTGCCAACAGGTCCTGCAGATTGTGTCGCGCCCGCTGTTCCCGGTGACATGGCGTGACATGACAGGACAGGTTGGTGAGGAGACGCCGCGCTTGACGGCGCTGGACGTGACGGGGCAAATCGTCTCGGTCGAGATCCTGAAGCTCCTGGACTCCGAGACCCTCATTACGTCGCTGTCGCGTCTGGCAGTCGTGGCGTCGCTGTCCTGGTCGGATCTGGCGGCTGAATACCCGTCGGGCCCCGAGGGTTTCCGCGCAGGCTGGGCGCAGTTCCGCGACTCGATGCCGCCTGCCGTTGGCCCGGGCCCCCGCCTGATCATGGTCGCTGGCGAAATCGACCCGTCGGTGCGTCCCGCCCTGTCGATTCTGGCGACCTCCGGCGTCGAGGTGCACCTGATGAACCTGCGCCAGATGTCGAACGGCCGCCTCTTCCTCGACGTGAACGCGGTCGGACCGCGCCTGTATGGCCACGCCCCGCAGCTCCTCGGTTCCTCCGCCGCCGCCCCCGCGATCACCGCGGGTTCCGTCCCGGTCGAGGCCTCGGCTGAGTCCGCCGAGTGTGAGGCCACCCCCGATGCGACCGAGCAGGACGAGGCACCGGCCATTCCTGCTCCGCCCGACCCGCCCTCGGCGGATACCGACGAGGAGAATGCGACCGACTCGGAGACGCCGACGACGCGCCCCACCCCGAAGGTCGCCCCGCACCTGCGCGACGTGTTCCACTACTCGGTGGACGAGGAGCCCCCCGCTCCCTGGAAGTCCGAGGACGACGGCCAGGATCAGGCTCAGGACGCTGCTGAGGAGCAGGCCGACGAGGCCGGTGCCGATCTGGAGGATCAGGCCGAGGAATCCGCCGACGCTGAGCTGGAAGACGAGCGCGGCGCAGACGCCGACGAGGCACCCAGCGACGAGCTCGTGGAGGAGGAAACCGACGACGCTGAGGGTGCCGACGCTGACTTCGACGACGCCGAGCGCGCCGACGAGGGTGAGGCTGGTGCCGAGCGCGACGACGCCCAGCGCGACGAGGCTGAGGACCACGAGGGTGAGGCTGAGCGCCGCGAGGACGAGTCCGCTGACGAGGCTGAGGATCACGAGGACGCCGACGCCTCTGAGCGCTCCGACGAGCAGGGCCAGGACGGCGACGAGCACGTCGCCGAGGAGAACGCGGACTCTGAGGGCGAGCACAGCGGTGATGACATCGGCGACTGTGAACACGACCATCCCGAGGAGCGCGCGGTATACATGAACGAGGAGCTGGACAACGAGGAGGCCGACGTGGATGGCGAGCAGCGCTGGGAGCGCCCCGCCCACCTCGGCAGCCGCGCGTCGCGCCGCAGCCGCTCCGAGGCCGTCGAGCTCAACGACGGCGGAGCGACAGAGGCGGCCACGGCCTCGTTCGTGGATCGCGAAGAGGAATCCCCGGAGGTTGTTGCGGCCCGCGAAGAGGGCGTGCCCGTCCTCGGACGCGACGAGGATGGCCTGCGCACGCTGGCCCAGATCCTCGGCGAGGATACGCCCCTTGTGGCTCGCGGCGAGCTGGGCCTGCCCAGCGACCTGGTGCTGGCCGCCAGCGGCGCGATCTCGGGCGCCGGCCTGACCTACCCGTCCCTGGACACGATGCTGACCGCGCGCGGCATGAGCCACATTGACGTGTGGTCGCTCGTGCGCATCGGCGACCGCCTGGGCCCGACGCTGGCCGAGGCCCTTGACGAGGTCAACCGCGAGATCGTCCGCGAATACGCGAAAGCGCCTCGCGAACGCCGCATCGCGCGCCACTGATACGCCACAGAGTACGCGGCGGCCCGGGATCAACCGATCCCGGGCCGCCCTGTCTCACGCAACGATGCGGCCCGCGTCCGTCGCTCGCTGCCTGACCGCGCCGCGATCCTCGACGAGGGCACCGCGCGTCCGCCGCCGGGGCGCGAGGTGCTGCGCGACGAGAGCGTGCCCGGCCACGGCCTCGTCGCCCGGGGGGCTACCCGATGAATGCGCCCAGCCAGCCGCGCATGGTCGCGTACACTGCCTCGCGCACGGGCGCGTCCGACAGGACCAGGTCGTGCTTGCCGGGGAAGCGAGCGATCGTCACCAGGTCGGACAAGCCCAGGCTGCGCTGCGCGATCACGACCGGGTCCAACACGGTGTCGGACGTGAAGACGCGCTCGCACCACTCCTCCTCGACATAGGCCGACGTGGACACCATCGACAGGACCGGGCACTCCAGGTGCACGTCCTTCTCGACCGTGTCGTGACCGGCCATAATCGCCTCCAGCCACGAAGCGGGTACCGGGTAGGACTCGGGGCGCTTCCACTCCTGGATGATCGGCCAGCCGGCGACCGACGGGTCCTGCGCCGACAGCCCCTCGGGAATATCCAGCTCCGAGGAGGCGCGCCCCGCGAGCGAGCGACCGTAGTGGCCGGTCCCGCCCGAGGGCACCTCCCACATGGGGCTGCGCGCCGCGATGCGCCCGATGACGGGAGCCATCGCCCCGCGCCAGGTGGCCATCGACTGCATCTCCAGCCAGCCCGAGTTCAGGATGAGGCCGCCCAGGACGCCCGGGTGGCGGTGCGCCCACAGGGTCGCGATCAGGCCGCCCGTCGAGTGCCCCATGAGAACGATCGGCTCGTCGGCGCGCTCCTCGCGGATAATCTCGATGGCCTCGCCGATCTCCTCGTCGTACACGGACAGGTCGTCCGTGTAGCCGATCGTCTGGTGGGGGCGCAGGGAGCGCCCGTACTTGCGCATGTCCAGCGCGTAGAACGCGGCCCCGGCCTCTCGCAGGTGGTCGGCCATCTCCGTCTGGAAGAAGTAGTCGTTGCGCCCGTGCAGGTACAGGATCGTCATGCGGGCGTTTGTGGGCGGGGTCGCGCGCACAAGGGTCGCCACGCAGGGGCCCTCCGCGTCCTCGATCAGCTCGATCGTGCGCGACTCGTACCCCTCGCCCAGGATGTCGGTGCGCCAGTCGGGGCCGGGCGGGCCGACCTCGCCCCAGGGGGCCATGACGTCGCGCTCGGGCGTCGGTTCGTTCGACGAGGCCGGGGCCTCCACCCCGGAAAAATCGGGTAGGCCGGTCGCGTCGGGGGAGCCCGGGCCTCCCTGTGAAGGATTGCTGGTAACGCTCATGTGATCAGCATAACGCGAGAGCCCGCCCCGGCCTCGTCGATCGAGCGAGAGGTCGGGGCGGGCGCAGAGACGGGGGTGCGGCGGCGGGCCTACGCGAAGGAGGACGCGCGCGAGGGGATGCGCTCGTTGAGGAACTCGTTGAGCAGGGCCGTGAGCTGGTCGTGCTCGATGAGGAAACCGTCGTGGCCGTGGTCGGAGTGGATCTCGCGATAGAACGCGCCAGGAATGCCGGATGCCATCTGCCAGACCTGCTCGGGGAAGAACAAGCGGTCCGAGTCCACGGCGACGACGAGCGTACGCGCGGTGACGGCCTTGAGGGCCTGCGCGACGCCACCGCGGTCGCGGCCCACGTCGTGGGAGAGCATCGTGCGGCACAGCGTCACGTAGGAGCCGGCGTCGAAGCGGCGCACGATCTTCTCGCCGTGGTAGTCCAGGTAGGACTCCACCGCCAGGCGCCCGCCGTGCAGGGGATCCTCGTCGTTCTGGGGGATGCGGCCGAAGCGCTCGTCCAGCTCCGAGGGGGAGCGGTAGGTCGTGTGCGCGATCTGGCGGGCGAGTGCCAAGCCGGCGTTGGGGCCGGGGCCTGCGTAGTAGTCGCCACCGCGCCACGCCGGATCCAGCTCGATGGCGCGGATCTGCGTGTGCGTCCACGCGGCCTGGTCGGCGGTCGTCTGGGCGCCCGAGGCCACGACGACGAGTCGGCGCACGCGCTCAGGGTAGGTGACCGCCCACTCGATCGCGCGGTGGCCGCCCAGGGATGTGCCGATGACGATGTCCCACGTGTGGACGCCGAGGAGGTCGGACAGGAGGGCCTCGGCGCGAACCTGGTCGCGCGTGGAGATCACGGGGAAACGCGAGCCCCAGGGCGCCCCGTCCGGCGCCAGCGAAGCCGGGCCGGTCGAACCCTGACAGCCACCCAGCACGTTCGCGGCCACCACGTAGTAGCGCTCGGTGTCGATGATGCGCCCCGGGCCCACGATCTGCTCCCACCAGCCGGGGGTCGGCTGCCCGGGCGCGGCGTCGCCGTACACGTGGGCGTCGCCGGTCAGGGCGTGCAGGATGAGGACCGCGTTCGAGCCGGCCTCGTCCAGCTCGCCCCACGTCTCGTAAGCGAGCGTCACGGAGGGCAGGATCTCGCCGTTTTCGAGGCGCTGGGCGCCCAGGTTCGCGAACTTTCGGAACGCGACCGGGTCGCCTTCGCGCCACGCGCCGGAAACGGGAGCGGGGGGCAGGTTGTGGCGGCTCATGGGGGCCTTCTTTCGCTGGAACGGGACGTCGGTGTCGGGCTGGGGAGTGGAGGAATGCGGTGGCCTCGGCGGATGAGGAGAGTGTGTATTGCGCCGAGGCCACCGACAGTAGGGGCTCAGGCCGTGGCCGCGCGGGCCGCGTCGAAGCCGAGCTCCAGGTCGGCGAGGATGTCCTTGATGTTCTCCAGGCCGATCGACAGGCGCACGGTGCCGGGCGCGACGCCGGCCTTGACCAGCTCCTCCTCGGTCAGCTGCGAGTGCGTCGTCGAGGCCGGGTGGATGACGAGGGACTTCGCGTCGCCGATGTTGGCCACCACCGGCAGGAGCTGCACGCCGTCCG
>QFCH01001218.1_pt1 | contig 29330 bp, 24 predicted proteins | sample 5346071 | NCBI WGS metagenome assembly QFCH01 (sample SAMN09062255, study PRJNA434731) | Human gut metagenome, whole genome shotgun sequencing project. | isolation source: stool timepoint B chromium assembly | host: Homo sapiens | collected 2015
ACCCGCGCGAAGGTCCAGATCGAGCGCGTGACCGCCCGCAAGATGGGCATTATCGTCACGCAGCTTCCCTACATGGTGGGCCCTGAGAAGGTCATCGAGAAGATCAAGGAGAACGCAAACGCGGGACGCCTGAAGGGCATTTCGTCGGTTCAGAACCTCACCGACCGTATCCACGGCCTGCGCCTGGTCATCGAGGTGAAGAACGGCTTTAATCCTGAGGCCGTGCTTCAGCAGCTCTACCAACGCACGCCGCTGGAAGATTCCTTCTCGATCAACGCTGTGGCGCTCGTGGGCGGTCAGCCGCGCACGCTGGGCCTGAAGGAGATGCTCCAGGTGTTCCTGGATCACCGCGTGGACGTCACGACGCGTCGCAGCCGCTTCCGCCTGAAGAAGTACGAGGATCGCCTGCACCTGGTCGAGGGCCTGCTCATCGCGATCCTGGACATCGACGACGTCATCGCGATCATTCGTTCCTCCGACGACGCGGAGATCGCGCGCGAGCGCCTCATGACGGCCTTCGACCTGTCCGAGGCGCAGGCCAACTACATCCTCGAGCTGCGCCTGCGTCGCCTCACGAAGTTCTCACGCATCGAGCTGGAAACCGAGCGTGACGAGCTGATGGCCAAGATTGCGTCGCTGCGCGACATTTTGGAGGATCCCGAGCTACTGCGCGCTCTGGTGAAGAAGGAGCTGCGCGAGGTCTCGGATCGCCTGGGCACGCCGCGTCGCACGCTGCTCCTGGCCTCGACGGGCACGCCCATGGGCGCCGCGGCCGCCGACGATGCCGCACTGGCGGCCCTGCCGTCGGTGTCGCGTTCCGGTAAGGGCCTGGAGCTACAGATCCCGGATGACCCGTGCGTCGTGGTCCTGTCTGCCTCCGGTGCGCTTGCCCGCGTCGAGGGCGGGGATCCGCTCGTGCCGGGTCCGCGCGCGGCTGCGGACGGCTGGCGCGCTCAGCTAGCTTCGACCGTGCGCTCCCAGGTGGCCGTGGTGACCGAGGACGGTATCGCGCACCGCATCGACGTCGTGGACCTGCCCGCGCTCCCGCGCTTCGAGACGGGCCTGTCCTTGGCCGGTGCCATGCCGTCCTCCCTGCTCCTGCACACGGACGTTCCCGCCGTCGGCCTGCTCGACCCCGAGGGCGAGGCCGTGGTCGCGATGGGCACGGCCCGTGGCACGGTCAAGCGCCTCCGCCCGGACGTGCTCCAGCGCGACGAGTGGGAGGTCATCACCCTGGAGGACGGCGACCGCCTCGTGGGCTTCGACCAGTGCTCGGACGGCGCTGACCTGGTGTTCGTGTCCTCGGATGCGCAGCTGCTGCGCACCCCGGCCGCAAAGGTTCGTCCGCAGGGTCGTACGGCTGGCGGCATGGCGGGCATGAAGCTAAATGCCGGGGCCGAGGCCCTAGGCTTCTGGGTGGTCGAGGCCCCCATCGATACCGTGGTGGTCACCGTGGCGGCGGCGCTCGGCGCGTTGCCGGGCACCGGCCAGACGACCGTGAAGGTCACCCCCTTCGAGTGTTACCCGGCCAAGGGCCGCGGCGGCCAGGGCGTGCGCTGCCAGCGTTTCCTGCGCGGAGAGGACCGCTTGGACGTCGCGTGGGTGGGCACGAAGCCGGCACGTGCCGCGTCCGCGGACGGCTCCCCCGTTGACCTGCCCGCCGAGGACGAGCGCCGCGACGGCTCGGGTGTGCCGATCACGTTTGCGATTGCCTCGATCGGCTGAGTACCGGTTCATCAAGCAAAAGGTGTGGGCCCGGCCGACCGGCCGGGCCCACACCCATTAGTTGAGGGATGTTCCTCGTCAGCCTCGCAGCGTCTTGTCAGCTGCCAGGATCTCGTTGACTTCCTCGCGCGTGGGCGAGTAGGCGCCCTGGTAGAGGATCGTGATTCCCGAGGTGATGATGCCGCGGTGAATGGCGGGCAGGATCTTGTCCCACGATGCCTCGCGCAGACGCTGCTTCGCCTCGGCCGATCCCAGCAGACCCGCATCGACGAGGCCGGAGATCAGGCCGGCCATGAGCGAGTCGCCCGCACCCACCGTGTCCACGAGCTCCACGTCGAGGGGGTCGACGACGAGCATGTCGCGCTCGGCGGCGGCCAAAATGTAGACGCCCCAGGGACCGCGCGTGCACAGGATCAGGGAGGGGCCCGACTGCAGCCACTCGTGCAGAACGTCCTCGATGGGACGATCCGGGTACAACCACTTCAGGTCTTCGTCGGATGCCTTGACGACGTCAGCGAGGGCCACGATCGACTCGACGTGCGGGCGAGCCTCGTCGGGGGTTCCCAGCAGCGCGGGACGGATGTTCGGATCGTAGGACACGGTGCCGCGGATGGCCTGGCGCTTGACGGCGGCCAGGACCTTGTCGGCACCGGGCTCGACGACGACCACGTAGGAGCCGGTATGCACGTGTCCGACGCTGTCGGGATCCTCGACGGCGGGCACATCCCACGAGAGATCAAACTCGTAGGTGGCGTGGCCCTTCTCGTCAACGGCCGCGTGCGCAACCGTCGTGAATTCGGCGCCATCGGAACCCGGAGTGAGGGTCACTCCGGCGGCCTCGGCGTGCTCGCGAACTTTGTCGCCGCGCGCGTCGCGCGCGAACCAGGTCGCGAGTTCGGATTCGTGACCCAGCCGGGTCAGACCGGCTGCGACGTTGAGCATTGATCCCCCGACGACCTCGACGGGTTCACTGTTTGGGCGGGTAATCTCATCGATGAGCGCTTCCCCGATGTTCACGATTCTAGTCATTCGTCAACCCCAGCTTCTCTTCCATTTCTTCGAGCGGAATGCCCTTGGTTTCGGGCATCACCTTCAGGACCCAGAATAGCTGACCGACCATCGCGAGGAAGAAGATACCGAACGCGAAGCCGCCGCCGAGCTTATCCGTGAGGACCGGGAAGGCGTACGTGGTGATGAACGCGAACACCCAGTGCGTGAGCGAGCCCAGCGACTGGCCACGCGCGCGCACGCGGTTCGGGAAGATCTCGGAGATGAAGACCCAGATGACCGATCCCTGGCCGAAAGCGTGAGAAGCAATGAAGGCGAGCAGGCCGAGGAGGATGAGCCACACGGGGGCGGCGCTGCCTTCCTGGAAGACGCCGCCCTCGTATGCGAACATCATGCCGGCGAGGAAGCCGAGGGAGATCAGGTATCCGATCGATCCGACGATCATGAGCTGCCGGCGGCCGAGCTTGTCGATGACGGTCAGGGCGGCCATGGTGGCGATCAGGTTCATGAGGCCGACGATGACGGAGCCGATGTAGGGGAAGGCATCACCGAGCACTTCGGCGCCGCCGGCGAGCTTCATGACCTTGGGCGCGTAGTAGAGGATCGCGTTGATGCCGGAGAGCTGGTTGAACATCGCGATGCAGAAGGCCATGAGGATGACCTTGCGGTAGCGGCGCGTGAAGAAGGCGACCTTGCCGCCCGCGGCGTCCTCGGCGATCTGCGCCTTCATCTCGGCGATCTGCTCGTTGCTTTCTTCCTGCGTGGTGGTCAGGCGCTCGGAAATCTTCACGGCGCGTTCCTCGTGCCCGTGGGCGAGCAGCCAACGCGGCGTCTCGGGGACGGTGGCCAGGAAGATCAGGAAGAAGACGGCGGGCACGGCCATGACGCCGAGCATCCAGCGCCACGCGGTGTCTTCGTGCGCGATTTCGCGGATGACCGCGTTGGAGGCGTAGGCCAGGAGGATACCGAAGACGATGTTGAACTGGACGAGGCCGACCAGGCGTCCGCGCACGCGGGCGGGGGCGATTTCGGCGGTGTAAATGGGAGCGACCACGGAGGACAGGCCGACGCCGACGCCGCCGAGGAAGCGGAACACCATGAAGAAGGTGATCGGGAAGGCGGACGAGGCCGAGACCGTGCCATCAGCAGCTGTCACCAGGGTAGGCACAGGCGCCAGGGCAGTGGCCAGCGCACCCACGCCGAAGAGGATGCCGATCCAGAAGAGGATGGGTTTACGGCCAAAGCGGTCGGCGAGTTTACCGGCGACGATGGCACCGCAGATCGTGCCGATGGTTGCGATCGCAACGATCATGCCCTCCCCCATGGAGGAGAGCGCGTAGAGCTTGGTGAGCTTTTCTTCCGCGCCGGAAATGACCGCTGTGTCAAAGCCGAAGAGCAGGCCGCCGAGGGAGGCGACGATGGCACTTCGAATGACCAATGGCGGAATGGAGGTGGATGGTGCTGACGACTTCGTGGTCATGCTGGCTCCGCACTGTGGAGATGGGACGCGCGTGGCGCCGAGGCCGTAACTAGCCTCTGGCTGGGAGCGTAGAAAACGTATTGGTCAGACAATTAGGACTATTGGGACGGTTTTCCGCGAACTGCCAGACAGGGCCAACATCACACCCACGCAACAGATATAGTGGGATCGCTCACAAATTGACCTGACCGGCAATTAGTCCACAATACGAAACAAAGGTCACACTTCGATTGCATAAAGCCGGGTCTGCCCGACCGTACGGAAACCCAGGGAATCGTAGACAGCCAGCGCGCCCGTATGATTCGCGGAGCCCACGCCCGTACCCGCGCGATCCATCCCATCGCGGCTTTGAGCCCACATCGAGGCCAGAATCAGAGCGTCGGCAACAAGGCTCTCGCGCCAGGCCGACAAAACTCCCAGCTGGTCGATATATCCCTCGCGCCACCCAAGCGCCGCCCAGTCCTGCTCGTAACGCGAGGCCAGCAAAAAGCCCGCGACGCGCGGCCGATCACCAGTGCGATCCACGGCAACAAAAGACCACTCGGGCGCGAACGCAGTGCGGCCCTGCATCCACTGTTCCTGTGTGAGCGGAGGTCGCCCCCACTCCGACTCGTTCAAGCGGTTCGCCGCGCGCAGAGCCGGCTCTTCCCACTGGGGTCCCCAGGCCTCGATGCTCATATACGAGCCCAGGTCGGGCACCAGGGCCAGATCTTCGAGGGAGGCGCGCAGCTCGTAGTACGTGCGTGCCCAGCGGAAACCGTGCACCTTCAGCTGGGCCTCGAGGTCATCCTGGCCAGCCTCGACATGGCAGGTGATTTGCGCGGGGCCATCCCCCTCCACGCTCGCCAGCATCTGACGCGCCGTCCCCTCCTGCCAGTCCACGATCGCATTGCCGAGGCCGATGCGCCGAAAATCAGGATCCACTCCCCCGATGCACACGCACTCAGCGCGCCCCGGGAAGCGCAACACCACCTGGGCGAAGGCAACCAAGCGCCCCGCTGCGATACCCCTGCGCGCAACCCCGACCAGGCCTCGCCAATGAGAGGCCGACGACAGCATCTCCTCCACCTCGTCCGGGCTGGTGCGGTACGGCGGATTATCCCTGGCCTCCATGCGCGCGAAAAGCGCCGACAGGCCGACGTGATGGTCGGCCGTCAGCGGCTCCCACTCGATGCCGTGATGCTCGCCCGGGAAGGGGACGAACTCAGGGGCACCGGCTCTCTGCGCGAGAGGAATGCTCATGCTCGTCTCCTAGCGGACTACTGGTCGATCGTGTAATAAACCTCAGCGGCTTCATCGACGAAACCGAGATGCTCATAGATACTATGCGCCCGATCCGGACTCGACATATCCACATCGAGCCCGATACGTGAGGCACCAGAGGCCGACGCCTCAGCCACCGCGTTGCCGACGAGGGCACTCGCGACCGATCGACCGCGGTGGGCCTCGGCGACGCCGAGCAGGTAGATGTAGGCCTCCGGACGCCCGGTCGCCACCCAGCGCTGCGCGGGACGCCCCGTCATTGCGTAGCCGACGACCTCGCCCGTGCTATCCACGGCGACGAAGGACCAGCGCGGGTCAAAGTGATTCATCGCGTCATCCCACCACAGGGCGCGCAGCGGCGAACGGAACGCCTGCTGGAAGGCCTCCATGTGAATAGCGCGGATCTGGTCCTGGGGAACCTGATTCCAAGGCACGATGCGGTAGCCGTGGCGCGCCTGCGGGGCGACCTCGCCGCCCGCCAGGTCGCGGTACATGACGCGATAGATGCGCTTGGCGAAGAAGCCGGCCGCGATGTAGAGGCGGCGGCGATCCGTCATGTGCGCATCCACCAGGTTCGAGATGGAGACGGGAACATCGGATTCAGCGCCGAAAGTCTCAACCAGCATCTGGCGGGCGCGGCTGTCCTGCCAGTACAGGAGGGCGCGGCCCACGCCACGGCCCCGCCAGTGAGGATGAATGAACGCACTGACGACGGCGGTCGCCGCCTCGTGGATGCCGCGCAGCACGCGCACCGAGGCGACCGCGCAAATGTTTGCCTTCGCGTCCAGGCCGACGATCGTGTCCACCCAATCGCGCCCGTTCTTGCCCTCCATCATGTCCGCGATATCTTCGACGGAGGTACGGCGGATCGCCTGGTCCTCGTCTTCGATGAGGCAGATAAGCGCGTACACGGCGGGCGCGTCGCGGCCGATCATGGGCCGCCAGCGCAACCCGAGGTGGTTCCCCGGGTACGGGACGGACCCGGGCGGCGTAAGTCGCTGCGCAAGTCCTGTCATGCGTAACATCCTAACGCGTGATCGGGCCTTAAGTCACACCAGCAATGAACATTTGTTCGTGCATGTTGGACGCTTGTGCAGCGCGTGGGTTTGTCGCGGCCCGATTATTATGCGTCGATGCGCATCCGATCGAGACCGGCCGATTCATTGACAATAAACTCCTTGCGCGGCCCAACCGTCGAGCCCATGAGCAGCTCAAACACGTCCTCGGCCTGGCGCAGGGCTTCCTCATCCGCCAGCGTGATGCGGCGCAGCGAGCGGTGGGCCCGGTCCATCGTGGTCTCCGCGAGCTGGTCGGCGTCCATTTCACCCAAACCCTTGTAGCGCTGGATCGGCTCCTTCCAGGTGCGGCCCGAACGTCTCAGGGCGGCGAGCTTACGATGCAGCTCGTCCTCGGAGTAGGTGTAGATGTACTCGCGCTTCTTGCGTCCCTTGCCCGCGACCTCGATGCGGTGCAGGGGCGGGACGGCAGCGTAGATGCGGCCGGCCTCGACCATGGGGCGCATGTAGCGGAAGAACAGGGTCAGCAGCAGGGTACGGATGTGCGCGCCATCGACGTCGGCGTCGGTCATGAGGATCACCTTGCCGTATCGAGCCTGAGACAGGTCGAAGGTACGGCCCGAACCCGCGCCGACCACTTGGATGATGTTGGCGCACTCGGCGTTGGCCAGCATGTCCGCGGTCGAGGCCTTCTGCACGTTGAGGATCTTTCCTCGAATCGGGAACAGCGCCTGGTAGTGCGAGTTGCGCGCGGCCTTGGCCGTGCCCAGGGCGGAGTCGCCCTCGACGATGAAGAGCTCGGTCTCCTCGACGTCCTCGAGTCGGCAGTCCGCGAGCTTGGCGGGCAGCGAGGAGGTTTCGAGCGCGTTCTTCTTGCGCGAGATTTCCTTATGGATGCGCGCGGAGACGCGGGCCTTCATCTCGCCGACGACCTTCTCCATGAGGAGGGAGGTCTGCTGCTTGTCGTCACGCTTGGACGAGGCGAACTTGGCCTTGAGCCAGTCGGAGACCACGCGGTTGACGACGGTGCGGATCTGGGGCGTGCCCAGCGTTTCCTTCGTCTGCCCCTCGAACTGTGGCTCGGGGAAGCGCACGGTGATGACGGCGGTCATGCCGGCCTGCACGTCGTCCTTTTCGGGGCGCCCGTCCTTCGCGCCGACCTTGAGCTTGCGCGCGTTCTTGTCGATCACGGCGCGCAGGGTCTTGAGGACCGCCTGCTCGAAACCGGTGACGTGGGTACCGCCCTTGGGGGTGGCGATGATGTTGACGAAAGACTGGACGGTCGTGTCGTAGCCGATGCCCCAGCGCAGCGCGATATCGACCTCGCAGGTGCGCTCGACCTCGGTGGCGCGCAGGTGCCCGGTCTCGGAGTCCAGGGCCTGCACGGTCTCGTTATAGGTGCCCTCACCCGTGATGTGCCATGTGTCGGTGACGGGGCCGTCGGAGGCCAGCCAGTTCGCGAAGTCGACGACGCCGCCGTCGAAGCGGAAGCTCTCGTGGAGCTCTTCTTCGCCGCGCTCGTCGTAGCAGTTGATGGTCAGGCCGGGGACGAGGAACGCGGTCTGGCGGGCACGCGCCAGCAGGTCGTCCCACAAGAAACCCGCGGTGGACGGGAAAATCTGGAAGTCCGCCCAGAATCGCACGCGCGTGCCGGTCTGTGCTTTCTTGACCTTGCCGACGGTCTTGAGGGTGGAGCCGTCCGTGAAGGGTTTGAAAGGCGAGTTGGGGGTGCGCTGCTTGGAGTCGTCAAATTCGCCGGGCTCGCCGCGGCGGAAGCACATTTCGTGGGTCTTGCCGCCGCGGTCGACCTGCACGTCGAGGCGGGCCGACAGTGCGTTCACGACGGAGGCGCCGACGCCGTGGAGGCCGCCCGAGGCCGCGTAGGAGCCGCCGCCGAACTTACCGCCGGCGTGGAGCTTGGTGTAGACGACCTCGACGCCCGTCAGACCCTGTCCGGGCACGATGTCGACGGGGATGCCTCGGCCGTTGTCGGCGACGGAGGCGGAGTGGTCGGGGTGCAGGCGCACGTCGATCGTGTCGCAGTGACCTTCCAGGGCCTCGTCGACCGCGTTGTCGATGATCTCCCAGAGGCAGTGCATGAGGCCGCGGTGGTCCGTGGAGCCGATGTACATGCCGGGGCGTTTGCGCACGGCCTCGAGCCCCTCGAGGACCGAGAGGTGCCGTGCGTTGTAATCGGATGCGTCGGTAGGAGTCACGAGGTGCATCATATGTGGCGCCATGCTCGTTTGCGGTCCGCCGGGCGCGTGGCGCGGGTTCTGGGACGCTTTCCACGATCGACGAGGCCGGGGCTGAATCGCGCTGGTGGGCGCGCTTTCGGGGCGGACGGGTGCTGTGGTTGGAGGCAGTTCCTCTCCCCCGTTCCGATGTGTCGATGGTCGGTCGAGTGATTGCGCCCCGGGTGAACAGGGGTGCGCGGCGCGGGGTGATGGTGTGTGATGGAAGCATGAACGCACAGACTCTTGAACGCCCGATCCTGGACGAGCCGCAGCTGAATGCGGCGAATCGTTGCGACGCCTGCGGCGCTCGCGCCTGGGTTCGTGCGACGATGCCTTCGGGTGGCCAGCTGTACTTCTGCGGCCACCACGCGAATGAGCACCTGCCCTCCCTGGTGGGCGCTGGCGCACAGATCCTGGACGAGCGCCACTTCATGAACGACTGAGAGCGAGCCTCCCGCAGCGGCGGGACGCACAGCTGTGAGGCGCGGGCGGGGACCGACGGGGTCCCCGCCCGCGTTTCGCAGGACAGCCAACCCCTACCTACCGAGGGCAGTGTCATAGGGTGTAAGCAATTTTCGTGTAGCGGTGATGCTGTTTGGAGGCTGATCATGGGGTGTCGTCGGATGCTTGGAGCCTGGGATCGTGCGGCGATCATGGCGGGGGTGAATGTGGGCTTGTCCAAGACGCGTATCGCTCACTTGATTGGGCGTAGCCCCTCGGTGGTGTGCCGTGAGATCGCCCGCCATGCGGGTCCTGACGGGCAGTATCGGGCCGAGGAGGCTGGCAAGGCAGCCCGCGCGGCCAGGCGTCGCCCGAAGAAGCGCCTGTTGGATTGTGATGAGGTCCTTCGCGACCGTGTGATTGCTGATTTGTCTCAGGGGCACACTCCCCGCCAGATCAGCGGGCGCCTGAGCATGGAGGCGTGTGGCACACTGCCCTCCATGGATACTTCTCCCGATGCTCAGGGCCACACGATTAGCCATGAGGCGATCGACACGTGGATCTACGCCCACCCCAAGAAGACGCTCATCGAGCACGGCATTTGCTTGCCCTCGCGCCGGTGGATGCGCAAGAAACCCCCCACAGGCGGGCGCAAACCCCCCATTGTTGGGATGCGGTTGATTGATGAGCGCCCTGACATTTCTGATCGGAAAATCCCGGGTAACTGGGAAGGCGACCTGATCATCGGCCAAGACGGGGCCAGCGCGTGCGCGACCCTGGTCGAGCGCACCACCCGCTACCTGATCATCGTCGCCCTGCCCCTGGGTCGGAAAGCCGACCAGGTCCGGCGCGCTCACCCGCCGCATCCAGGGCCTGCCCGACCAATCGATGCGCACACTGACCTGGGACCAAGGCCGGGAAATGGCCCGCCACCAACGCCTTACCCACGACACCGGCGTGGAGGTGTTCTTTGCTCACCCCCACAGCCCCTGGGAGAGAGGAACCAACGAAAACACCAACCGGCTCATCCGCCGCTACCTGCCCAAAGGAACCCCCATCACCAGCCACCAACCCTACCTCGACGCCATCGCCTACGAACTCAACAACTGCCCCAGAGCCACCCTCGGCTACCGCACCCCCACAGAAGCATTCAACGAACTCATTGCTACCACCCATTGACACCGCCGAGCAATCACCGCAATCGCATAGCCCAACGAGTTTAGGGGGACTAAACTTGTGTCATGAAATGACCAATGCCATACCGCAAGCTGAAGCGAGAGCTCCTCAAGGCTGGCTTCGTCGCCCGCCAAGGAAAAGGGGATCACGAGGTCTGGTCGAAGGACGGTATCACAGTTGTTATTACACAGACCCGCGAAGTGTCGCCCGCATTAACACGACAAGCCCTTGAGGCTATCGAAAGGAGCAAACAGAAATGACGAGCATTATCGTCACCGCCCAGCGGTGGGAAAGCAAACTCGGTGGTGGCTGGGAGCTCCTCAACGGCGACCACGCAATGACGCAGGTCCGACGCCTTTCCAACGCCCGACAGCAAGTGATCGATTACCTGGACACGATTGACCCAGATGTCGACCACAGGAACTGGGATATCACCATCATCCCAGCTATCCCACAGGCACAGTCCGTCAAACAAGCAAAGGCTGCGACACAAGACGCCATTGATGCCCAAGCAGCCGCTGCTGCTCAATCCCGCGAGGTCGCTCGTGCACTGCGCGCCTCAGGCCTGTCCATTGACGATACTGCCTGGATCATGGGCGTTTCCAGGTCCAGAGTCTCTCAACTGGCACGCGCGTAACTCCCCTCACGCACAAATTGTGCCCCCATTGACACGCAACCCAAACCCCCTACACACCAAGCAAGAAGACAAATAAAATGCGCCTAACGAAGACACTTCACAGAACAATTGCACGTTGCGAACAAGAAACGATCGAACGCTGGCTTCACTCATCCATCTATGAATTATACGAAAAACAATACAACAAACTAGACATCCGACAGATCTCACAGTTCCTCGACTGCCAATACATATACAACGACCCTGAATCAAAACCGGAAGAAGGAGCGCACTACACAATCGAATCCGCACGAAGACGGATTGTCCAACTCATGAACATCCAAGGAACCACCGATTCCATTCTACTCAACCACCAAGCAGCATACCTCCTCCTTCTACACCCAACCACACTAGATCCATTAGCCAAGCTTGAAGCAAGCAATCTACAAGCTAGACTAAATGCAACACAAAAATTCGCAACACAAGCACCGAAAGAAGCTCGGTGGTTACGAAAGATTACTGTCCATCGTGCCCTACTAGCGCAAGAAGCCATTCGCAGCGTGATTGGAATCCAGGAACACCTCGAGCTGCAACGCGCTACACCTTTTCCTCCTACAAAGTGCTTACCTATCACAAGCTGGGCCTCAATGGGAAAATGGCATACGAACACGGGCCACCACTTCCGCGCCAACATTCCGATTAGCAACATACTCACAACACGATCAACCGAGAACGAACTCGTTGCTTGCCTATTTAACATTAGCTCGCCAAACCCAACAATTACGCCATTGCAAACTATTTTTCACAAAGTAAGCAATGACGATCGCGAATCGTCACTTGGAACAATTCCACTTCAAGAGGGATAGGAAAGTACTAATTCAGGGCCGGGCGCATGGAAGCACTACGTATTGACGATACAGCAGAGCGATACCACGAGCACGAGCTGCCAAACCTCACACTACCCAACGATCTCCCCCAACCACCACTAGAGCCTAGATTCCACTCCAAGATTAGGAACTAACGCCATGATGACTATTTACCTATCAAAAGATGATGCCATTTCTCTCAAATATGAATGGATCCCATTATCAGCAAAAGTTCAGTTAATTAGGCTGCTCGACAGGCACTACCCACCTCGTATCAACCCCCACACTAGAATCCATTACTTGAACCGAATAGTAAACCTAGCCAACAACCTCAGTGAAAGGAAATTGTTTGTCCTAGACACTGACCAATTCGGCGATTACTTTCCAGAAGATGTTGCGCGACAGGAGAGTGAATTCATGATCTGCATCCGTCGCCTAAACCCCATACAGTTCATCGAGTTTCTAGCAACTGTAGTCGAATTTGAATACATTGACATCAATGATGCCAATTTCATATTGAAAGAAGTAAACTCAAGCGTAGCTATCGAATTGGACACCACTGGTCGCCCTTCCATATCCATCCTCCCAATGGCTGACAAGTCTGCCTTTGATAACGATGCAAGTCCAAACTTGCGCACACTCTTGAGTAGAATGGATAGCTGCCTCAATGACGAAGATTATGCGGCCGTACTATCCAATAGCGCTATGGCCATTGAGTTAATTTCCAAAGAAATATACGGCTCATCAAAGATCTACAATCAATCATTCGGCTCCTATTTTGAAGGTTACAAGAATAATACTACCCTTCCAGAACCGGTTATCGATTGGATGCTTCAAATCTACAAGAGAAGAAACACCGAGCCACTAGCGGCACACGGAAGCCCTTTGCCTCCTTCAATTACATGCGAAGAAGCCAGTTTGATCGCCGAAATGACGAAGGCTTTCATAAGGTACGAGTCCAGGATGCAGAGCAAAGCCAGCTCTTGATATTGATATACGAATGGAGATTCCTATACCTTCCTCCACTCACCGGTGCACTCTCCATCCTGAAAGCGCGCCGCGTCTGCCTCAAGATCAGCATCGGTGACGACGCAACCACCCGCAAGATGATAGACACCGGTCTCACATGCCTCGTGGGCAGTCATGCTTTGTTCATCGAACGCGGCCGGAGCGCCTTTCTCGTCGTATATATCGGCGTCCGTACACCACGATTCTCTGACGTCATCGCATCGAGTCCTCAGCTCGCCGAAAGCTGCCCAGTCAACGCCATTGTAGAAGCTGTCGCCTTGTTCCTGCTCACTTACGTTGGATCGTTCCACCATGCGTTAAGGCTATCATCGACGCTTGACAGTACACTCCCCTATTCCGCCAAGCGCTGGGACACCACCGTCGTGACGCCATCGCGCATCGTAACGCCGTACAGGGCGTCCGCGATCTCCATCGTTCGCTTCTGGTGCGTGATCACGATCAGCTGCGAGGTCTCCTGAAGCTCCTTGAAGATCGCCAACAGGCGCGACAGGTTCACGTCGTCCAGGGCGGCCTCGACCTCGTCCATGACGTAGAACGGGGACGGGCGCGCCTTAAAGATCGCGACCAGGAACGCGATCGCGGCCAGGGAACGCTCGCCGCCCGAGAGCAACGACAGGCGCTTCACCTTCTTGCCCGCGGGCCGGGCTTCGATCTCGATGCCGGTCGAGAGCATGTCGTCCGGGTCGGTCAGCACCAGGTCTCCCTGCCCGCCCGGGAACAGCACGCCGAACACGTGCTCGAACTGCTCGCGCGTCTCGGCGAAGGCCGACGCGAAAGCCTCCTGCACCAGGCGATCCACGTCCTCCACGATGTGGAGCAGGTCAGCCTTGGACTGCTTGAGGTCCTGGACCTGGTCCACAAGGAACTTGTGCCGCGCTGCCAGGGCCTCGTGTTCCTCCAGCGCCAGGGGGTTCACGCGCCCGAGCTTCTCCAAATCCTTCTGTGCCTTGGCCAGGGCCCGCTCCTGCTCGGCGCGCACGTAGGCGCTCGGCTCGGCGGCCTCGGCCTTCTCGATCTGGTCGGGGTCCAGGGGCAGCATCGGAACCATCGTCTCGGGTCCGAACTCGGCGATCAGCTGCTCGGGTTCGAGGGACAGCTCCTCGAGGGAGCGCCGCTCCAAGTCCTCGACGCGCACGCGCGTCTGCTCGGCGGCGATCTTCCCCTGATTGGCGTTGCTCGTCGCTTCGGACAGCTCCGCGCTCAGCCGATCCAGGGCCCGGCGTGCGTCCGATACTTCTTGGGACACCTGGGAGCGCCGCGCACTCAGGTGGTCGCGGCGCTCGGCCGCGCGAGATAGGGCGCGCTCGGCGGCCTCCAGGGCCACGCGCGCGGCGGCTTCCACGTCCGAGGCCGTGGCCAGTTCCGTGCGCCTCACTGCCTCGCGCTGGGCGTAGCGGGCGCGTTCCTCGCGCTCGGCGGCGGCCGCTTGGCGCAGGGAGCGGGCGCGTGAGGCTGCGCGCCGCGACTGTTCTTCCAGGGAGCGCAGCGCCAGGCGCGCCTGGTTTTCGCCGTCGCGGGCCTCACGGGCAGCGCGGGAGGAGGCGTCGGCGCGGGCCTGGGCGTTCTCCAGGGATTCGGGCGGGCCGACCGAGTCGGCGCCCTCCAGGCGCGCCCGCGCGGCCACGTCTTGCTCGCGGGCCCACTCGACCTGCTCGTCGGCGCGGCGGGCCACGTCACGGGCGCGATCGGCCTCGGCGCGGGCGGCCTGCGCGGCGGACTGGGCACGGGCCAGCTCCTGGGCTTCCTTGGCGCGCTGGGCGTCCTCCTCGCGCAGGGCCTTGAGGGCGTCGTTCGCCTCCTTGATGGACCGGTCCAGTGCCCCGTTCGCGTGGGCGAGTTGCTTGGACACGGCGTCCATGCGCGCGTCTGCCTCCCGCGCCCGCGCGTCGGCCTCGTCGAAGTCTGCGCGCACGGAGAGGACGGAGGACGCCTGGTGTCCACCCTCGAGGGACCACGAGCGCAGCACGTCGCCGCCGGGCGTGACGACGGCGCGCACGCCGGGCACGTCCAGCGCTTCAGCGGCGCTCTCAGGTGAGCAGACGACGACCCCATCCAGGAGGTCCGCCAGGGGTGCGGCGGCTCCCTCGCAGGTGACGACCGATCCGAGCCATGTGGCCCCCTCGGGCAGGTCGCCGACGTCCGCGGGCACCGCTGCCGAGCCTGGGTGTTCAGGGGACGAGGCCTGGGTATCCGCAGGCTCGTCCGCGTCGCTTGCGGGTGCCGGGGGTGCGACGACGAGGCGCAGCGAGCGCCCGGCCGCGCGGGCCGCGTCCAGCTCGCGGAGGCCTCGGGCCAGAGAATCGACGACGACCGCGTCGGCGAAGGGGGTCAGCGCGCTGGCGACCGCGTCCTCGTAGCCGGGCGCCACACGCAGGAACGGCGCCACCTGGCCGAGCACGCCATCGCGTCCCAGCAGCTCAGCGGTTCCGTCCTCGGGGGTCAGCAGCTGGGAGAGCGCGTCGCGGCGTGCCTCCCATCGGGCACGGTCGGCCCGAGCCTCGCGCTCAACGCCCAGCAGCTCGTCCACGCGCGCGCGAGCGGCATCACGACGGGCCGACGCATCGGCGTGTGCGCGGGCGGCTCCCCCACCAGATTCCGGACTATCCGCAGCTTTATCGAACGCGCTGTCAGCCTGCGCCTTCCCGGAAGAGGACACCCCAGCCTCGTCCGCAAAGCCGGACAAACGACCGGTTCCAGGCACGGCCGCAGCCGCAGCCTCGGCGCGCTCCTGAGCCGCGCGGTATGCGCCCCACGCACGGTCGGCCTCGGCGATCGCTGCCTCCAGGCGAGACGCGGCCGTGGAAGCGTCGCCCGTCAGGCGCGCGACCTTCTCGCGGTGGTCCGCGATGACGCGGTTGACGCGGGCAAGCTCACGGGACGCAGACTCGTCGGCGTCCTCGGCGGCCTCGCGCGCGCGAGTCGCGGACGTCAGGGCAGAGCGCGCCTCTTCGAGCTGAGCGACCAGCGCAGCATCCTCTGCGCCGGCGACGCGGGCGCGCTCGTCGAGCACATCGGGATCCTCGCCGCCCGGGGGAAGCTCGGGGGTCGCGCGCAGGGAAACCTTCTGACTCGCGGCCATCAGCGTGCCGCGCAGGCGCTCGGTGATCGTCGTCAGGGACTGCCAGTCGGAGGACGCCTGATCGAGCGCCGGCGAGGACGCACGTTCCGCATCCTCCAGGCGAGACACCTCGGCGCGCGAGGCCGTAATCTGAGCCTCCAGGGTGGCTCGGCGTTGCGCGGCCGACTCATCAGAGGCCTCGAGCGCGGCCAGCTTGGACAGCGCAGATGCCAGGTCGTCCGCGAGCAGGCGGGCCTTCGCGTCGCGCACGCGCGCCTGAATGAGGGAAGCGCGCCGGGCGATGCGCGCCTGGCGGGCCAGGGGCCCCAGCTGCCGGTGAATCTCATTCGTCAGGTCCAGGACGCGCACAAGGTTCGCGTCCATGTCGGACAGTTTCTTCAGCGCCCGCTCCTTGCGGCGCCGGTGTTTGAGGACGCCGGCGGCCTCTTCGATGAAGCCGCGCCGCTCCTCGGGCGTGGAAGACAGGATCGCGTCGAGTTGGCCCTGGCCAACAATGACGTGCATCTGGCGGCCCATGCCCGTGTCCGACAACAGCTCCTGAACGTCCAGGAGCCGCACGGGCGAGCCGTTGATGGAATACTCCGAGCCGCCACCGCGAAACAGGGTGCGGCTGATCGTCACCTCGGAATACTCGATGTCGAGCAGACCGTCGGTGTTGTCGATCGTCAGGTCCACCTGGGCGCGCCCCAACGCAGCGCGCCCAGATGTCCCCGCGAAGATAACGTCCGCCATGTTCGAGCCGCGTAGCGCGCGGGCTCCCTGCTCGCCCATAACCCAGGCGAGCGCGTCGACGACGTTGGATTTACCCGACCCGTTGGGGCCGACGACGCACGTGATGCCCGGTTGGAGGGCGAGCGTGGTCGCGCTGGCGAAGGACTTAAAGCCCCGCAGCGTCAGGTTTTTGAGGTGCACCCTTGCAGGTTACCGGCCTCTCAGTAAATCTCCGGGAACCACAGGGAGATTTCGCGCTTTGCGTTATCCACGGAGTCCGAGCCGTGGATCAGGTTCTCCATGTGGGGGCTGTTCCACGCGCGACCCAGGTCACCGCGAATCGTGCCCGCAGGGGCGGTCGTCGGGTCGGTCGAGCCCATGAGGACGCGCATGCCCTCGACGACGCGCTGGCCCTCGACGATCATGGCGACGACGGGGCCGGAGCTCATGAACTCCAGGAGTCCCTCGAAGAAGGGCTTGTCCTTATGGTCGGCGTAGTGCTCGGCGAGCAGCTCGCGGGAGGCGACCATGAGCTTGAGGCCCTTGATCGTATAGCCCTTGGCCTCGATGCGGCGCAGGATCTCGCCGGTCAGGCCGCGCGCGTAGCCGTCGGGCTTCACGACGATGAGGGTGTGCTCGAGGGTGGGGTCGAGAAGGTGCTGGGGTTCCAGCAGAACACTCTTAGCGCTCACGTTGTCTCCTGTGATAGTGAGGGTGACCTAATTGGCACCTTCAAGCATATCCGTCAGCGCGGCAACTGCTGCTGTGGCGTCGGCCCCAGTGGCTTCGATGAGGACCGTCTGACCCTGGCGAATCCCCAGGGCCATGAGGTCCAGGACCGAGCAGCCGTCCGCCCCGTTGACCGTAATCTCTGCGTCGAAGGTGCCCGCCAGGCGCACGAAGGCGGCGGCGGGTCGCGCGTGGAGTCCGACGGGGTCGGCGACCACGGCGGAGCCCGACGCCCTCATGGGCGAGGCCGGCGCCCCCTCCGCGGTCCCGACGATGACCGGGACGCCTTCCTCGTGTGCTACCTGGGAGGGTGGTGCCTCCAGGCGCGGGGCGAGGGATGCGGCCACCTCGGCGACCTGGCTCAGGCTTTCGCCAAGCTGGGCGCGCACGGAGGAGGCGACGGCTCCTTCGACGAGGCAGGTGTCGACGAAGCGCACGCGCTCGGGTTCGTCGCTCATGTCGATGACGGATTCGACGGTCATCGTGGCCGAGCCGAGGTCGGTCAGCACGATGACGCCGCTGCCCTCACCGTCCACGGCCTTCAAGGCAGCCTCAACGGCAGTCTCCACGAGCTCGTAGGAGGTGCCGATGCGGCCGTCGTCGGTGCCCCCGGCGGCCTCGAAGCGCACGTCGGGGGCCATCTGCGCGGCCAGCTCACACACGCCGCGCGCCAGGGCCTCGGAGTGGGAGACGATGACGAAGGAAACGCGCACGCTCATGCCGCGCCAACCTCGCCCGCTGCGCGCACGGCGGCGCGCAGGATGAGGGAGGTGGACACGGCGCCGGGGTCGAGGTGCCCGATGGAGCGCTCCCCCAGGTAGGAGGCGCGTCCCTTCGTGGCCCGCAGGGGTTCCGTCGCGGCGGCTCCGGCCTCGGCGGCGGTGGCGGCGGCCTGGAGGGTGGCGACAGCATCGGCACCGGATTCGGCGGCCGCGCGGGCGGCGTCGAGCGCGGGCGTCCACGCGTCCACCATGGTCTTCTCACCCGTGGTGGCCTTGCCTCGGGCCTGGATACCACCCAGCGCACCCTCGATGATGGCAGCGACGCCAGCGGCGTCGAGTTCGCCGTCACCGGCGGCCTTGGATGCGCGCAGGAAGGCGGTCCCGTACAGGGGCCCGGCGGCGCCGCCGACCGTGGACATGAGGGTCTTGGCGACCGTCTTCAAGACCTCGGCGACGCTGGCAGGCTCGGCCTGTCCCAGGGCCTCGACGGCGGCCTTGAATCCGCGGTCCATGTTTTCGCCGTGGTCGCCATCCCCGATGGCTCGGTCCAGGTCCACCAGGTAGTCGCGCTGCTCAGCGACGTCCGCCGCCGCCAGCTCGATCCACCGGCGTGCCCACGCTGCATCTAGGCTCATCATGTTTCTCCTTGTCCTGCCTCGTTGGTTACTTCCAGGCGACCGTGTTCACGGGCGCGTCGAAGAGCTCGAGGAGCTCCTCGTCGGCGCGCATGAGGGTCACGGAGACGCCGGGCATCTCCAGGCTGGTCACGTAGTTGCCGACCATCTGGCGGGCGATCTCGATGCCGTCCTTCTTCAGGAGGGCGGCCAGGGCGCGGAAGCAGATGTAGAGCTCGGAGACGGGGGTGCCGCCCATTCCGTTGACGAGGGCGACGACACGCTCGCCTTCGGTCAGGCCCAGGTCTTCGCGCACGCGCTCGTAGAGCTCGGCGACGAGGCTGTTGGCGGGCTCCATGGCACCGCGGCGGTATCCGGGCTCGCCGTGGATGCCGATGCCCAGCTCGATCTCGTCCTCGCCCAGGTCGAAGGAGGGCTTGCCGGCGTGGGGGACGGTGCAGGGGCCTAGTGCCAGGCCCATGGAGCGGGTCTGGTCGTTGACCTTGGTGGCGATCCGGGTGACTTCCTCGAGGGAGTCGCCGCGCTCGGCGGCAGCGCCCGCAATCTTCTCGACGAAGATGGTGCCGGCGACGCCACGGCGACCGGCCGTGTACAGGGAGTCCTCGACGGCCACATCGTCGTTGACGACGACCGTGGCGACCTGGATGTCCTCCATGTCGGCCAGCTCAGCGGCGGTCTCAAAGTTGAGGACGTCGCCCGTGTAGTTCTTGACGATGTGCAGGACGCCCGCGCCGTGGTCGGCTGCCTTCGTGGCCTCCAGGATCGGGTCGGGGGTAGGCGAGGTGAACACCGCGCCGGGAACGGCCGCATCCAGCATGCCTTCGCCGACGAAGCCGGCGTGGAGGGGTTCGTGTCCGGATCCGCCGCCGGAGACGAGGCCTACCTTGCCCTCGGCCTTGGGGGAGCGGCGGGTGACGAAGTCGGGCGAGTAATGGACATCGACGATGTCGGCGTGGGCCAGGGCGAAACCTTCCAGGGTTTCGCGGACAACGGCGTGGACATCATTGACGAGCTTCTTCATGGTGCCTCCTTGCAATACGCTCATCTTTTCTTGTAGTCGGGACAATCGTGCCACGTTCCACACAAAAACCCAACTGAGGCGGCCGCCACACAGCGACCGCCTCAGCCATGCATCACCTCATCGCGGGGAGTGACCCGCCAGCGCCAGCATCTCCCCGGCCAGCATAACCGAGCCAAACACAAGGATTCCGCTACGATCCGCGGGCTCAGCCCCGGCCTCGGCGATCTCGGCTGCACGATCGACCGCGTCGGCCAGCGACTCGCGCACATCTACCCGGTCGGGTCCGAAGACCTCGCCGGCGATCTGCGCCAGGCGCTCCAGGTTCGCGGCGCGGTCCCCCGGCATCTGGGTGACCACCAGGTGGTCAATGAAGGGCTCGACTTCGGACAGGACGCCTTCGACGTCCTTGTCCCCCATGGCGGAGTAGACGCCCGCGATGCGCGCGAAGGAGAAGGAGGATTCCACGGCCTCGCGCAGGGTGGCCGCACCCGCGGGGTTGTGGGCGGCGTCCACGATGATCGTGGGCGAATGCCGCACCACCTGCATGCGCCCCGGGCTGGAGGCGTTCATGAGGCCCTGCTCGACGATGCGCCCATCCAGGCCGCGTCCGCCCATGAAGGCCTCGACGGCGACCAGGGCAGCGGCCGCGTTGTGCGCCTGATACTGCCCGAACAGGGGGACGAAGACGTCCTCGTAGATCGCGGAGGGCGTGCGGATCGTAACCATCTGGCCGCCGACCCCCATCTGGCGGCCCACGACCTCGAAGTCGCGCCCCTCAACGCGGGCGATGGCGTCCACGGAGCGCGCCTGCTCGAGGAGGATGTTGAGGACTTCCTCTTCCTGCTTCATGATGACGACGATCTGGCCGGGCTTGATGATGCCGGCCTTTTCGCGCGCGATCTCTTCGATCGTGGAGCCCAGCCACTTCGTGTGGTCCAGGGCGATAGGCGTGATGACGGAGACGCCGGAGTCGATGACGTTCGTGGCGTCCCAGCGCCCGCCCATGCCGACCTCGACGACGGCGGCGTCCACGGGGTAATCCGCGAAGGCCGCGTAGGCCATGATCGTGAAGACCTCGAAGAAGGACAGGCGGGGGCCGCCTTCTTCCTGGCTACGCTCGTCGACCATGCCAACGTAGGGGGCGACGTCTTCCCAGGCGCGCACGAAGCCCTCGCGCGTGATCGGCTGGCCCTCCAGCGAGATGCGCTCGCGCACGTCGAGCAGGTGCGGGCTCGTGAAGCGGCCCGTCTTCATGCCGAAAGCGCTCAGGAGCGAGTCGATCATGCGCGACGTGGACGTCTTGCCGTTCGTACCCGTGATGTGGATCGACGGGTAGGAGCGTTGCGGGTCGCCCAGGATGTCGAGGGCGAGCTTCACGCGGTCCAGCGTGGGGTCGATGTCATGCTCGGGTGCGCGCGCGACGATGGACTCGTAGATCTCCTGCACGCGCGCGTCCAGCGCGACGTCGTCCTCGGCCTTCGCGAGCGCGGCCTCGTGGGAAGCGCGCTCATCGCGTGCCTCGGCGGCGTCGTCGGCGAAGTCCTCGTCCACCTCGCCCTCAATCTCGGCCAGGACGGCAGGGTCGGGGCCCAGCAGCAGCGAGTGCTCGACGAGGGCACGCAGCGCGGCCTCGCGTTCGCTCTCCTCAGCCTCAGGGTCGGTGCCCTCCCCCGCCTCGGTCTCCTCGACCTCGTCGGCCGCTTCCAGGTACGGGATGAGGTCGGCCGGAATGCCGCCCTGCTGGTCCTCGCGGGTGGTGTCTTCCCCGAAGAACGATTCGCCTGCCATGTTTCCTCCGCTGCTCGCAGTGTCTCCGCTATTTTACCGGCCCAGGCGCGGCGGGCGGCTTGTTCCGCCGATCACGGCGCGTTTGTGCCCCGACGATCCTCTCATCGACGAGGCCGTGGCTCGAACGGCGGTCCACTGTCCTGACGGGGCGAGTAAGATGGGAGAGGACAAGAAAGAACAAGAAGGAATGAGATATGGAGGGTTCCCGTATGGGTAAGTGGTTCGGCCAAGCAAGCGAGATTGAAGAGCTGCGCACCGAAAACCGCCGATTGAAGGAGCAGGTCGCAACCCTTGAGGCGCGCCTGCGCGCCGCCTACGCAGACGCCGGAATCACGGCTCTGGCCGATCCCTCCTCACCCGTCTCTTCCACCGATTCACTCGCCCCCGCCACGGCCTCGTCCCTGGAAGTGAGCGCCGCCGAAATGGAGTTGCTGGCTACGGGCCCGAAAATCGCGGCAGTCAAGGCATACAAGGATCGCACCGGCGTAAGCCTCAAGGCAGCCAAGGCCGCGATTGACGCCGTGCCCGTGTCCACATCCTCGATCGTCTCCACCGGCCTCGAGCTGACGCATGCCGAACGCCAGATGGTGGCCGACGGCCGTCCCGTTAGCGCCATCAAGGCATACAGGGACCGAACCGGCGTGGACCTCAGGACCGCCAAGGCCGCCATCGACGCGGCCCGCTAGACTCCCAGCCTCCTCTGGTAGGATGCCCCTCACGGCGCGGCATCGCGCGCTTGCAAGCGATAAGGAATTGACATGCTACTCGTCGCAGAAAACGAGAACAACGGCTGGATCCGTTCCACCTTTAACCTGACCTACCGAGTGTCGTGGCCCCAGCTGCTGCTGGCCGTCCACGGCGCATACCCCTACTTTGCCAATCCGCAGGTCCTCGTCGACGACGCGCAAGTGCCCATCTCGCGCCAGACGGACATCCTCTCCATCCCCGAAAACCGCACCATCATGCTGCGCGGCATCTCCACGGTGATCAACGCTCCCCTGATGATCACCTTCCACAACCAGACGCCGACCGTCAACGTCTCCGTCGGCTGCGTGAACGAGGAGTTCCGCAACACCAACTACGAGAAGTTCAACAAGTCGATGTGCCAGCTCATGGACTCCATGGAGATCATGATGCACGTGCCCACCGCCAAGCCCTCCGACGGCGCGGACGCATCGTCAACCACCGCCTGACGTCCAACGCCGACACGCGTAGCGATCACCGACAACACGAGAGGAGCAGTGCCATGTACTTGGAAGGCCAGCACGTCGACAACGGCTGGATCCGTTCGACGTTCACCCTGACGCACCGCGTCTCGTGGGAGCAGATGCTCCAGGCGATCTACGCCGCTTTCGACTACTTCACAGAGATCGTCATCTTCGTCGACGAGAAAAAACACCGCATCACCTCTCGTGACGAGGTGCTCTCGATCCCCGAGTCGTGGAACGTCTCGATCGCCGGAACCTCCCTGGTGTTCAAGGTGCCCATGATCATCTTCTTCTACAACCAGGTGCAGTTCAGCAACGTGCGCCTGCGTTGCGTAAGTGAGGATCTGCGCGGGCTCACCTACGAACAGTTCAACAAGATGGTCGGCCCGCTCATGAATGCCCTCGAACTGGCGATGTTCCAAGAGCCGGTCACGCCCAGCCAAGCCAAGGAAACAGCTCAGAGCCCGGTGCACCAGGACGCGGGAGCGCCCACCAACGCCTCGCAGAAGCCGGGCGGCGCCCCCGTCAACAGCACGCAGCACAGCGGCGCGGCCAAGCTGGCCGATACCGACCAGCACGCCCAGACGCACAAGGGCGGGGAGACGGCGCAGCACCCCGAGGCGGACAGGCCCCACGAGGCCTCGCCCCACCCCGAGGCGGCTCAGCGCTCGGTTGCACCGATCCCCGCACCCCCTCCGCAGCCTGCTGCAACTCCCCCTCAGCGCCACGCCACTCCCCCGATCCCGCCGCCGCCTGCCTGACACCCGCGCGAATTCCCGACGTCACCGAAGAGAATCGAGCCTCCATGCCCACCGAGTCGCCACAGCATCGCACAGACGAAGTCGTGGCCCCCATGAGCGCCATGTTCCCCGTGCGAGCGCCCGGCCCCGGGGACGTGCTACCCAACGCTGAGGCGGGGCTCGGGAGCCGCTACCGCGCAGGCATGGACGTCACCGTGTACATGGCGGCGCAGATGTCGGACGGCACCGACCCCGAGCTGGTCTCCACGGCCGCGTGGCTGCGCTCGCGATACGCCAAGCCCAAGACGATTTTCCCGCAGTGGCGCTCCGACCGTGACCACGGCGAAGTGCCCGGAACGAACCGGTACTACACCAACAAGCCCGACTTCATCACGGCCTTTGACATCACCGGCCTTGACCACATCGGGCACGTCGGATCACGCCAGTTGACACCGATCATGAACGGCGGGATCTTCCCCTCCGAGTTCCGCTCGGGCCCGCCCGCCAACTTCAACGAGCTCTACCGCCAGTTCCGCTTCACGGAGGCCCCTCTGCCCGAGGACGTCATGATCGAGATCTGTATGCTCGACGAGGACCACGGCTCCTACGGTTACGCGCCCCAGGTACGCATCCTCGAAAAAGCCACCCTGGGCGCATGGGTTCCCATGACGATCGACGAACTCATCACGCAACACATCATCGAAGGAGTATCCGATCATGTTGGAGAAGTTAGAGACGTTGATTGGGAAGCTCTGTTCGGGTACTTCCGTCGCACAAGATGAGTTTCAAAACGGGTACGGCTACGGCTATTCGTTCTCGTCCTACAACACAGACTTCTTCACGGTGTGGGAGATCTCTGGCTACTACCGTTTCAGCTGGTCCGAACGCCACCCCAGCAAGGCCTTCACGATGGACACGCGCAGCGAGCATTTCGCCAGCTACGTGCTGATCACGCAGCTCGGAGCGCTGCGCCGCGCAAACCTGCGCCAGCGCCCCATTGTCCTGCCCGGCGAGGCCCCCAAGGACGGGCGGTGGCGCGTCACGGACACCCCGTGGCCCCGCGTCAAGCGCTACACGCACGCCACGTACCCCGCCCTCAACGTCGAGGCCACCAACAGCCTCGAGCTGCGACAGGTCCTCTTCGCGACGCGATTCTCGCGCGACGATCTGCTCAATTCCTTCATGAAGCAGGACGGCCAGCCCGTGCTCTCACCCTGGCTGTCCTCGAACAAGCCCTACCTCGATCACCTGCGCGAGGCTAACGTCGACCTGCGCTACATCACGTCGCGCTAGTGCTTCGGCGCCTACTTGTTCACTCCTGGATTCTGGTCACCCCTCGCGCGACAGGGCGGGCGCTGTGTCGTGGTTTTAGGACGTAACGTGCCGGTTTTGTCGGGACTTTTCGGCTCGCTGGCGCGGTAAAACCCACATTGACGGGGATTGTTTCATCGTGGGGCGTGAATGCCCCCACGTACCTGATGTGTGGGCGAACAAGTGGCCATGGCCAGGTGTGGGCACTGGGTGTCAGGGAGTGCAGTTCGCCGAGGCATGCTAGCTGCCTGCACTCCTCGCCGCGCGCCTGGGCCCCGCTGACTCGCACGTGGGCCCGACACCTCGCGCGTGGGCCCGATGATATGCGCGTGGGCAGCGCCTCCCACGCGCATGTCGAGAGGTTGACGTGCGTATCAAGGGGGTTAACGCGCATATTCAGCGGTTTGCGTGCGAGCTCCACGCGCGGCCTGGCGCCGTTGTGCCCAGATCGCAGACCACCTCGCCCGCGACAGCCCATTGTTGGCGTTTTTCGCCGAGGTGGTCTGCACTTTGGGCGCCACGCCACCTCGAACCGCGACCTCACCGCCAGCAAACGGGGGAATTGCAGCAATAGAGCCACGACACGCCGACGACACGCCGGCACGATGCTTCTAATGGTGCAAAACCCCCACCATTACCCCTGGCGTGACGCTCCCTCACTGGCGTCGTGCTCCCTCACCAGTGCAGGGCAGCCCGGCGGGGCACCGATAAACGCCGATAGGGCGTCGCCGACAGAACCGGGGCAGGGGAACGGGCGGCCAGCTCCGCGACGGCGCTTGTGGCCGATGAGGCGATGCGCCCCGATCGAGAAGAGTCAATCCCAACTGATCGGGCGCAATGCTCCCTCACGGGTAGAATGCTCTCGATCGGATGCAATCCTCCAGATGGGATTCATCCAGTCTATGGCGCTGCGGCGCGAGCGCGCCAGCCCGATGCTCCCTCCCTCAACGATGCCAGGGACCGAGCCCCGACCAACACGTTGTGCCCCATATCCACAAGCTCGTCACCCATCCGCGTAATCGTCACCGAGCCTCCCCGAGGGCGCACTGCGGCACTCTGGACGAGAAAATATCCACGAGGTAGCCTCCGTATTCTCATACTGCTTCACGGGTAAGCACAACACGCCATCACCAACGCAATTACAGATTAACCATTCGGGTTAGGGTGTTATCATCCGCGCAGGCGTGCGGCCCCTTCACACATCAATTATCGCCGGAGGCACCCATGAAACAAGCACTCATTTCTGCAGCGTGCATCATTGCGCTCGCTACCCTCGGAGCATGCTCAAGCACTACCGAGAGCTCGGCTTCGAACACACCACTCCAGCAGGCCAGCTCTGCCGCACCTACTACCGATTCTCCGGCCACGCCAGCAGACCTGACGGGCACCTGGAAAGAAAAGGACCCGAACGAAGACAGCTACCAGATCGCTAGAGTCACCGCTGACGCCATCGAGATCTACTGGCACACTCCCGACAGTGACGCTCTGTACTGGGCGGGTAGCTACGTTGCCCCGACAGATTCCAAGACACCGTACACCTGGGATTCCGTCAACAACAGAGAAAAGACCGGCTCCGCGATTCTTGCCTCCTCTGACGAGACCAAGACCTTCACCTACACCAATAACACGATCTCCTACAGCGTGACAGCACTGGGAGTGACCAAGAAGGTCACCATGGAGCGAGCCGACATCGATGTTCCCTAACGAAACGTCGATCAAGTTGACATATACCGCTGGGGCCGGGAGGTTTTCCTCCCGGCCCCAGCCTGTAAGGGTGGGCGGGCCGCGCTTCGCCCGGCCCGCCCACCTGAGCGACAGCACTCAGTGCTTAGCGACGCGCACCTCGAGCTTGTCGCCAGCCTCGATCTCAACCGACAGGGCGAGGGTCTCGGCCGCAATCATGTCACGCCAGGCCTCCACATCGGCCACGCGCTCGGCGGGAACCGTCAGCGACAGGTCGATGCGGTCCGCGATGTGCAGGCCGGCGTTCTTACGCTCATCCTGGACGGCGCGCACGACGTCGCGGGCGTAGCCCTCGGCCTCCAGTTCGGGGGTCAGCTCCGTATCGAGGACCACGAAGGTACCCGACGGCAGCACGTCCGCGACCTGGCCCTCAGCCGCGTCCACAGACGTGGACACCGAGAACATGTCGCCGGTCAGCTCCAGCGGTGCGCCGTCAAGCAGGACGCCCGGGAAACGAACGGTGCCCTCCTCGGTGAGCTCCCACTCGCCGGCCTTCTGAGCCTTGAACAGCTGGCTCGTCAGCTTACGAACCGCAGGCTCGAAGGCGCGCGGGTTCAGGGCGAGCTCGGTACGCACGCTCAGGCCCGAATTCTGCGGGTCGTTGAAGACCACGGACTTCACGTTCACCTCGGAGGCGATCAGGTCTGCGAAAGGCTCCAGCTCCTCATAATTCTCCGAGACGACCTGCAGGGAGGCCAGCGGCTGGCGCACACGCAGCTGATGCGTCTTACGCAGCGCGTGGGCCGCCGACACGGTCGAGCGAACCTCGTCCATGGCCGCCACGAGCTCGGGGGCCACCACGGCCTTGTCGATGACCGGGAAGTCGACCAGGTGCACGGACTCCCCGCCCGTCAGGCCGCGCCAGATCTCCTCAGTCAGCAGCGGCAGCAGAGGCGCCGCCAGCTCCATGAGCGTCACGAGCGCCGTGTACAGCGCGTCGAAGGCCGAACCATCCTCGTCCCAGAAGCGCTGACGCTGGGTACGCACGTACCAGTTCGTCAGCACGTCCAGGTAGTCGCGGATCGACTCGCAGGCACCCGCGACGTCGTACTCGTCAAGGTCGGCGCGCACGTCCTCCGCCAGGGTGAGCGTGTGGGCCAGCAGGTAGCGGTCCATCTCCGGCAGGGCGGCCACGACCTCGGCCGAGGACAGGTCGAGGCGCTTCGCCTCGTAGCCCTCGCCCTTGTTGCAGGCGCCCGCGTACAGCGTGAAGAAGTAGTACGTGTTCCAGATGGGCAGCAGCACCTGACGGACCGTGTCGCGGATCGACTCTTCCTTGACGATCAGGTTGCCGCCGCGCACGACCGGGCTCGACATGAGGAACCAACGCATCGCGTCGGAACCGTACTTGTTGAACACCTCGGCCACGTCCGGGTAGTTGCGCAGCGACTTGGACATCTTCAGGCCGTCATCACCCAGGACGATGCCGTGGGAGACGCACGAGCGGAAGGCGGGACGGTCGAAGAGCGCGGTCGCCAGGACGTGCAGCGTGTAGAACCAGCCGCGCGTCTGACCGATGTACTCGACGATGAAGTCGCCCGGGTAGTGGTTCTCGAACCACTCCTGGTTTTCGAACGGGTAGTGCACCTGCGCGAAGGGCATCGAGCCGGACTCAAACCAGCAGTCGAACACGTCGGTGATGCGGCGCATCGTCGACTTGCCCGTCGGATCGTCCGGGTTGGGGCGCGTGAGCGCGTCGATGAAGGGACGGTGGAAGTCCGTGACCTCCACGCCAAAGTCCGCCTCGAGCTCGGCGATCGAGCCGTACACGTCGGTGCGCGGGTACGCCGGGTCATCCGAGACCCACACGGGGATCGGCGCGCCCCAGAAGCGGTTACGCGAGATCGACCAGTCGCGGGCGCCCTCCAGCCACTTGCCGAAGATGCCGTGCTTGGTGTGCGCGGGGGTCCAGGTGATCTCCTCGTTCAGCTCCACCATGCGGTCGCGGATCTGGGTGACGCGCACGAACCAGGACGACACCGCCTTGTACATGAGGGGCTTGCGGCAGCGCCAGCAGTGCGGATAGGAGTGCACGTAGGACTTCTCGCGCACCAGGACGGCGCGGATTTCGGGCGCGCGGCGCGCGATGGGGCCACCCTGCTCGCGCAGGTCGGCGACCACGTAGCGGTTCGCGTCGAAGATCTGCATGCCCTCGTAGTCGGGAACCTCGGACGTGAAGACGCCGCCCTCGTCGACGGGCAGGACCACGCCGATGCCGTACTCCATGCAGGTCCACATGTCGTCTTCACCGAAGGCGGGAGCCTGGTGGACCAGGCCGGTGCCGTCGGTCGTCGTGACGTACTCGGCGGCGATGATGGACCAGGCGTTGGGGCCGGGGGTGCCGCCCTCGGCGCGGCGCTCGGGGGTGTCGAAGTAGTCGTAGATCGGGTGGTAGTGGATGCCCACCAGCTCCGAGCCCTTGTAGGTGGCCACAACACTCGGCTCCTCGCCGAGTTCCTTGGCGTAGGCGGGGATCAGGTCGGTGGCGATGAGGACGCGCTCGCCGGCGAGGACGCCCGAGTGGTCGCTGGCGACCTCGACGAGCGAGTACTCGATGTCCGGGCCCACGGCGACAGCCGAGTTCGACGGCAGCGTCCAGGGCGTGGTCGTCCAGATGAGGGCCAGCTCGGGGCGCGCCGAGTCGTCGCGCAGCTTCGTCTCGAGGCGTAGGCCCACGGTCACCGTGTTGTCGGTGCGGTCCTGGTACACGTCGTCGTCCATCTTGAGCTCGTGGTTGCTCAGCGGCGTGCGGTCGTTCCAGCAGTAGGGCAGGACGCGGTGGCCCT
>QFCH01001384.1_pt1 | contig 29301 bp, 25 predicted proteins | sample 5346071 | NCBI WGS metagenome assembly QFCH01 (sample SAMN09062255, study PRJNA434731) | Human gut metagenome, whole genome shotgun sequencing project. | isolation source: stool timepoint B chromium assembly | host: Homo sapiens | collected 2015
TTGAACTTCTATGCCTACTTATTTTTTACTTTACCCCCAAGTAAAGTTTACAACCATTTTTTTGATTATATATGGATTGGAGATGGGATATAAACAACTTGTAAACACATACGTACAAGTTATAAAATCGTTCTTAAAAGGAGGATTTTACAATGAAAACACTTAAAAATTACAAGTTTTGGTTTGCCACAGGTTCTCAGGATTTATACGGGGATGAATGTCTTGAAAAGGTGGCCCAACATTCCAGGATTATTGTAGATGCACTCAATAAGACCGGAATTTTACCTTATGAGGTTGTACTGAAGCCAACACTGATTACCAATGAGGTGATCCGCAGAACGTTTAATGAGGCGAATGATGATGAGAACTGTGCCGGCGTGATTACATGGATGCATACATTTTCACCGGCAAAATCCTGGATTTTAGGGCTTCAGGAATACAGAAAGCCGCTTCTGCATTTACATACCCAGTTTAACCAGGAAATTCCATATGATACGATTGACATGGATTTTATGAATGAAAATCAGTCTGCCCACGGAGATCGGGAATATGGCCACATTGTGAGCCGTATGGGGATTGAGCGTAAAGTTGTTGTGGGACACTGGAGCGATCCTGCGGTTGTGGAAAAGATCGGATCATGGATGCGTACGGCTGTGGGAATCATGGAAAGCAGCCATATTCGGGTCATGCGTGTGGCCGATAATATGCGTAATGTGGCGGTTACGGATGGCGATAAAGTTGAGGCTCAGATTAAATTCGGGTGGGAAGTCGACGCCTATCCGGTAAATGAAATCGCCCAGGCTGTGGAGGCCGTTTCTCAGGCGGATACCAATGCTCTTGTAGAAGAATATTATGATCGATATGAGATCTTACTGGAAGGCAGAGATGCGGATGAATTCCGTCGTCATGTTGCTGTTCAGGCCCAGATTGAGCTGGGATTCGAACGTTTTCTTGAGGAAAAAAATTACCAGGCTATTGTCACCCATTTTGGAGATCTGGGTGCTTTAAAGCAGCTTCCGGGACTGGCTATTCAGCGTCTTATGGAAAAAGGCTATGGCTTCGGCGGCGAGGGAGACTGGAAGACCGCTGCCATGGTACGCCTGATGAAGATTATGACCGCTGGCATGAAAGATGCCAAAGGAACATCTTTTATGGAGGATTATACCTATAATCTTGTGCCGGGTAAGGAAGGCATTTTACAGGCACATATGCTGGAAGTATGTCCCACAATTTCCGAAGGGCCGATTGCTATCAAGGTTCAGCCTTTAAGTATGGGTGATCGTGAAGATCCGGCCAGACTGGTATTTACATCAAAGACCGGACCGGCTGTGGCCACATCTTTGGTTGACCTGGGCAGCCGTTTCCGTCTCATTATTAATGAGGTGGAGTGTAAGAAAGTAGAAAAGCCGATGCCTAAGCTTCCTGTAGCTACAGCGTTCTGGACACCCAAGCCGGATCTGTATACAGGAGCCGAGGCCTGGATTTTAGCCGGCGGTGCTCACCATACGGCATTCTCTTACGATCTGACGGCCGAGCAGATGGGAGACTGGGCGGCTGCCATGGGGATTGAGGCTGTTTATATTGATCAGGATACAAGGATTCGTCAGTTTAAAAGGGAACTGCAGCTGGGAAGTGTTTTTTATAAATAGTTAAAAAAGGTATTTTTATTTTTTTTCTTTTTGTTATAATAAGTATAACGTTGTAACTATATCGGCCGGATGATGGCGCCGATAGTTTTGACGGAAAGCTATACACAAAAATAGAATGTACACAAAATGTATGTGGTTGAATTACACCACAGGAAGGGGAAGGTTTTAAATGGCAAAAGATTTTTTATGCTCAAATGAAACAGTTGTTGAGACAAATGCAGGAAAATTAAGAGGACAGAGAGTGGACGGCACTTATATTTTCCAGGGCATCAAGTATGCAGATGCAGACAGATTCCAGATGCCCCGTCCGGTTAAACCGTGGAAGGGAATTAAAGATACCCTGTCCTATGGTTATGTATGTCCGCTTTTAAATCAGGATAAGCCTAACGGAGAGATCATGGTACCTCATCGCTACTGGCCTATGGATGAGAACTGTCAGTATCTGAATGTGTGGACTCAGTCTCTGGACGCCGGGGCAAAAAAACCGGTTATGGTATGGCTGCACGGCGGCGGATTTGCGGCAGGTTCATCCATCGAGCAGGTGGCTTATGACGGAGAAAATATGAGTAAATATGGGGATGTGGTTGTGGTTTCGCTGAATCACAGACTGAATATTTTAGGCTATATGAATCTGGAAGCTTACGGGAAAAGATATAAGAATTCCGGGAATGCAGGCAATGCGGATATGGTGGCTGCCCTGCGATGGATTCATGATAATATCGCCAGTTTTGGCGGTGATCCTGACAATGTTACGCTTTTTGGTCAGTCCGGCGGTGGAATGAAGGTATATTCTCTGATGCAGACACCAGAGGCAGACGGCCTGTTCCATAAAGGGATTATCCAAAGCGGCGTTCTGGAAGGTTTTGGAAAAACACCAAAAACCGACGGCCGTCCTGTGGCTGAGGCCTTACTTAAGGAATTGGGATTTGAGGCCGGAGATATAGAAAAGCTGGAAAAAGTACCTTACTATGCGCTGTCTCAGGCCTATGCCAAGGTGGCTCCGGCTCTGGCTGCTGCCGGCGAATACATTGGAGGAAATCCTATCGCCAATGAATTTTATGTGGGAGATCCTTTGGATGTAGGCTTTACAGACCATGCAAAAACCATTCCGGTGATGGTGGGCAGTGTGTTTGGAGAGTTTGCCTTTGCGCCGGGGGTACCGGATAAATATGCGCTTAGTGAGGCACAGGTGATGCCTATGTTGGAAGAAAAATACGGTGAATATGCCGGTGAATTGTCAGAAGCGTTTAAAGAAGCCTATCCGGATAAGCATTTGTCGGATGCCCTTGTTGTGGATCCGTTTTTCAGAAAACCGTCCATGGCGTTTATCGAAAAAAAAGCTGCACATAAGGAAGCGCCCACCTATTCCTATATGTTTGCCTATGAATTCCCTATTGAGGACGGCAAACCGGCATGGCACTGTTCGGAAATTCCTTTTGTATTCCATAATACAGATAAAGTACCGGTCTGCAATATTCCCGGTGTATCGGACCGCCTTGAGGATCAGATCTTTGGCGCCTGGGTGACCTTTGCCCGGTATGGCTGTCCGAACTATGTAGGGCTGCCTGACTGGCCGGCAAGCACATCGGGAGACGAGGCAACCATGATTTTTGACCGGACCTGTCAGGTGAAGCATAACTTTGACCACAAACTGCAGGAAGTGCTGGCAAAAACCAATCCTTCACTGCCGTTTCCGGCACCTCAGGCGGATGATGAAGAAGATGTGATTATGCTTCACTGATCTGTAAAATCAATCAGGCTTTGGTGCGCAGCCAGTTGGATTTTAATAAAAACAGCAAAAACACAATGGAGCTTAAGCACCATGTCAGCGGGTATGCCCAGAATATGACGCTGATGGAGGGAATCACTTTGACGACAATTGTAATATAGGTCACACGGATGATGCACCAGCAAACCATCATGACAAACATGGGAACCGTGGCTTTTCCTGCGCCGCGCATGATTCCGGCCGCACAGTGGGAGAAGGCCAGAAGAAAATAAAACAATGTGACGGTTCGGGCCTGCTGTGTACCATAGGCCACGACCTGTGGGGCGTCATTAAAGGCAGCAATCAGAACCGGAGCAAGGATATTGATGATAATGCCCACGATCTCTGCGATTGTGACAGAGCATAGAATGCCAAAGATGGCGCCTTTTTTGGCTCGGTCAATTTTTTGTGCACCCAGATTCTGGCTGATAAATGTCGTCAGGGCCAGAGCAAAGCAGGTAATAGGCAGGAAGCCAAAGCCTTCAATTTTGGAATAAGAACCGCAGCCGGCTACAGCCATTTCGCCAAAGGCGTTAATATTGGATTGAACAACTACATTGGCCAGGGCAATAATAGAGTTTTGAATACCTGCAGGCAGACCGTTGGAAATAACAAGCCGAAGCATCTGACCGTGAAAACGGATTTTTTTCAGATGTACACGGTAGTCTTTTGGCGCACGCAGCAGGTGGCGCAGACAGAGAACGGCGCTGACAAACTGGGAGATAATTGTGGCCGCAGCTGCAGAACCCACACCAAAGCGGAAAACTCCGACAAACAGCAGATCCAGAATAATATTGATGACAGATGAAATAATCAGATAAATAAGGGGATGTTTGCTGTCTCCCACGGATTGAAGAATGCCCACAAAGGCATTATATAATACAAAGGCCAGGGAACCTAAAAAATAGATTCTGAAATATAAAATGGAATTTGGAAGAACATTTTCCGGTGTTCCCATTAAAATAAGAATCTGAGGGGCTAAAATAAGGCCAATGGCGGTCAGCGCAATGCCGGATACAATAGAAAAGGCAATGGTTGTATGGATTGCTTTCTGAACCTTATCGATTTCACGGGCACCGTAGAAACGGGCAACGACCACACCGGCGCCTACAGAAATACCGTTGAAAAAACCAACCAGCAGAAAAATAAGGCTCCCTGACGAGCTGACGGCTGCCAGGGCATTACTGCCAAGGAAGTTGCCTACAATTAAAGAGTCAGCGGTATTGTAAAGTTGTTGGAAAAGGTTTCCAAGAAATAACGGGATGGCAAAGGAGACAATTTTTTTCCATATGGGGCCCTCCGTCATCAGGGTTGATGATGATTTTGCACGCATTTTGATTCCTCATTTCATTCATGTTTGATTTTATCCAGAACGTTGTGTGAACGCAGAACTTGGAATATCTCCCCGGAAAATCCGGGGGGATATTTATTATCTATATATTAGCACATCATAAGATAAAGGGCAATTTTTTTTACGCGTTCGGGTTATCCAGCGGGATATACTTAAACTGTTCCACATCGAACAGACCCATATCTGTCAGTTTGAGCTTTGGAATAACCAGCAGAGACATAAAACTTAGGGTCATGACCGGTTCTACATTTTTATGGATTCCCAACTGTTCCCAGGCAATTTTGTGAGCCTTTTCAAGCTCATGGCTGACCTGTTCTCCGCTTTCGGTACTCATCAGCCCTGCAACAGGAAAGCTTACCCGGTATATGATCTGGCCGTCAAGTGCAAGACAGATACCGCCGCCTTGAGCAATCAGGCCGTCTGCGGCTGTTTTCATATCACTGTTGGAGGCTCCGGCACAGATGATATTATGGGAGTCATGAGCAATGGAAATGGCGATTGCGCCTTGCCTGAGTCCGTAACCGGATAAGAAACCAATGCCTATGTTTCCGGTTGCATGATGGCGTTCAATAACAGCGGCCTTTACAATATCTCTGGATGGACTGAATATAAAATCACCATCACTGTTAAGGGGAAGTTTTTCGTAAATTTTATCTGTAAGTACACCGCCAGGCAAAAGCTTCATAACAGGAATATCCCCGGAGAAGGCCTGACCGTGGATGCTGGTTCGGATCATCAGGTGGGGATTAAGCTGATCAGCCAAAAATGGAACAACATTCATGCTGGAAGCCACACTTTGAGTCGGATATTTTTTTAACTCCGGAAGGTATTTGCCGTTATCGGCAGTCAGACGGCCTTTAGTGAATACGTGGGTCACTTTGAAATTTTCCAGGTCTTCAAGAAGTACAATATCGGCCCGTTTACCCGGCGTAATGCTGCCCCGGTCATAGAGCCGGTAACATTCGGCTGCATTCAGAGTGGCCATTTGAATGGCTGTTATAGGATGGATGCCGTTTTGGACACAGATTCTTAAATGCGCCTCCAGATGTCCGTCGGTCAGGAGGGTATGGGCCTGACGGTCATCACTGCACAGGAGACACCTGCGGCTGTTATATTCATTGACGCCTTTGATAAGAACCGGAAGATCATGGCAGGCTGAGCCATAGCGCAGCAGAACATACATCCCTCTGGAAAGACGCTCATTCATCTCATCCACGGTCGAACATTCGTGGTCGGTAAGAATGCCCGCAGCGGCATAGGCAGATAATGCCTCAGGGGCAATGCCCGGGCTGTGGCCGTCAATTACTTTTCCCGAAGCCTGCCCGGCTGCAAGCTTATCCAGTGTCTCCGAGTCCGCATTGACCACGCCTGGAAAATCCATAAATTCCCCAAGACCATGGACATCCCCACGCGAAAGGGCATTTTTCATATCAAGCGCACTGATTGTGGCACCGGAATGTTCGGCCCGGGTTGCCGGAACACAGGAGGGCAGCATAAAACGAATATCCATAGCCGTATTGCGGGCTGCACCAATCATGTAATCTAAGCCGGTAAAACCGCAGACGTTTACAATTTCGTGGGGATCCGCGATGACCGTTGTGGTGCCGTGAGGCAGACTGATCCTGGTAAATTCCTCCGGGGTCAGATAGGAGGATTCGATGTGGATGTGACTGTCAATCAATCCAGGGGCGGCAAAGGCACCTTTGGCATCAAATATATTTAGACCTCGGCCGTTTCCCGGCGGTACAACGGCTCCAATACGGTCACCGCAGATCAGAATATCCCCCTCATAAATTCTGTGCATATAAACGTCGATGACCTTACAGTTTTGAATCACCAGATCCGCAGGTATACGTCCGGCGGCGGTATCAATAAGTTTTTGAAGCAAAGCTTTTTGGCTGCTGTGATCTGTCATAGGAGCACCTCCAATCAGAAATAAAAAATACCTTATTGTTAATCCTATTATACTGAATCAGAGGGTAAAATACAATCAACTGGAGGGTAAAATACACTCTAAAACAGGTTACTTTTTTCGAAATTGAAACGGGGTTATATTTTCCAGACGCTTAAATTGTTTGGAAAAATAGGAGATGGTCTGGAAACCTGTACGTATTGCAATTTCATTGATTGGAAGATCTGTGGAAATCAAAAGCTTTTTAGCTGCCTTAATTCGTTCGCGCGTGATATATTCAGACAGCGAAATTCCCATTTTCTGGCGAAATAGAGCAGACATATAATCCGGATTCAAATGAACAATCTGAGTCAGTTCATGACGGTTTAAATCATTATTAAGATTGGATTTTATGTACTGAGTCAATTTGTCGATAAGGGCTGACGTAGGTTCCTTTTCTGAAATCAGAGCTATTGTTTTCTCTGTAACAATCTTAGCCCATATACAAAAATCTGTGATGGAATTAAAGGCATTAATTTCATTGCAGGCTGCTTTACTTAAAAAAGGCTGATGCGTTGGCATATTATGGATATCTAAAACCTGATAAATGGCTTTTAAAAGCTGATGATAAATCAGGTGTAGCAGATGACTGTCAATGAACTGTTCTGGATTGTCAGAGTGAATAAAAATTTGAATATCATCCAAAATAATATCCGAATTATAAGCAAGAAGCGCATTTTGCCATCGTTGTTGAGAAATACTGGGTAATGTAGATGCACTGTATTTTTTCCCGAGTACAAACAAAGCACTTTCAAGCGCGTATCTGTCAGATGCTTCTTTTTTCAATAGCTGACAGATGTCATAGGCATTGGATATTGTACAGGGCCGTGCGAGATAAGCAAAAAATTCTGCGGGAAGAATATTGTGCAAATTACAAATCATAGAATGGCAGGCTTGCTCAAGCTGGTTAAATTCGGGATATGAAGATTCAGGTATAATAATCATAAAACTTTTCCCTGGAAGAATAATCAGGTCATTGTTTAATGATTCGGTTATAATATTTTGTATAGAAAAACACCACAGATTATCGTTCCATTCCTCTGTATCTTTATCAGCCACAACTTGCAGGAACAGGAGATGATATCGATGCTTTAAAAGCTCTGTGTCCAGATGTCGGTGGCTGAGCAAGCGTGTTAAAGCTTCATATTCAGATGGAATAATGCCATTAAGCAGTTCATTCCAGAAGTTGGAAATTAAGCTAAGGTAGTCATCATTCCAGTAACAAGCCAGAATTTCCCGGTGCTGTTTGGCCTGTTGCTCTTTAACTTTAATGACAGCTCTGGAAATAACTTCAGATAGACGGGTATATTCACATGGTTTAAGGACATAGTCGAAAACCTGAAGACGGATCGCACTGGCTGCATAGTCAAAGTGTGAAAAGCAGGTCAGGAAAATACTTACGGGGCAGTAGCCTTTATTTTGTACCCATTCGATTAAATCAATGCCGCTGCCTCTAGGCATTTCGATATCACACAGAAGAATATCTACATGGTGTTTTTTAAAAATTTCCTGAGCCTGCCGCATATTATAGGCTTTATATACATTACTGATTTCAAGCGCGGCCCAGTCTAGGGCAGCAGCAATTCCGTTGACACTGACTGCTTCATCATCCACAATTAAAATATTCATAGGTTCACCTCCGTATGGCTGCTGAGTTTACAGTAAGCCGGAATTTTTATGTCGACTTGAGCTCCTGCAGCTTCATGATTGGAAAATTTCATCAAAAAGTTATCCTGATACATTAAATGCAGCCTTTGATAAATATTTTTTGTACCAATGTTGTGCCCATTGCTTTGATTAAGCATTGATGCGCTGTTTAATTGAGTCAGAATATCAGGTGCATATCCCCGTCCGGTATCCCATATACGTATAAAAACATAGTTGGAATTTTTATATATTGTAAAACCGCATTCAATATGAATTTGTGTAATTTCGCCATTAATGACTTCGTATTTAATAATATTTTCAACCTGAAATAAGATGATCATTGGAAGAACCTCCGTGGCCTTTACGTTTTCATCAATTTCCAGTATAAGATCAATACTGTCAGGAAATCGCAGACGGGAAAGGCTGACATAGTTCTCAACCTTGGAAAGTTCTTCTGCCAGTGTGACAACCGATGTATCTGCCAGAGCGTAGCGCAGATGTTCGCCTAAGCAGACCGTCATATGGCGGATACTCTCATGATCGCCGGTGGCAGTCATATGATAAATTGCATTGAGACAATTGATAAGAAAATGCGGTGCTATTTGGTTTTTCAGAGCCTTCATCTGTGTTTTTTGTGAAAGTAATTGTTCTTCATAAACATTGATTTTTAGTGCCTCAATGCGTTCAACCATTTGATTGAAGGCCGTATTAACATCGGCAAATTCGCTGCATGTGTTTTCGTTTGGAATACGTGCCGAAAAATTGCCGTTTCTTAGTGCAATGAGAGAGTCTTTAAGCTGTAAAATGGGATTGTGCATGTAGCGACGCAGAACAAATATTGTAATTACAGCTAACAGTATGAAAAATGCCCCCATGAGAGCGGTGAGTGTGTAATGACTTTTAAGCTGTGCAGAAATCTGGTTTGAAGGGACCAGCAGGCAGAGTGTACCTTTTAAGTCGGAACCGGTATTGGTGCTTACTGCAAGATAGGTTTGATCCAAATCGATCATTTGCAGGCCGGAATCTGTATGGTTAAGATTAAGATATTCTTTTATTTGCTGCGAATCAATATTATAAATATGATGGCTGTCCTGCACAAATAAAGGAATCCACTGCAGTTTCTGAAAATTGGAGAATCTGGACAAAATACAGGTAAAATCAGTCCATGCGCCCACATAACTTTTTCCAATTTTAAGAAAGCGTACCAGATAATATTTCCCATCTAGCTTTAATGGAAACCATTGTTTCAAAACACACTGCTCCAATTCTTGCTCATCTTGATTTCGAATCCATGAACGAAGCTGTGCACCGACAACTTCTGCCTGGGAATCTGAGGCGGCCATGATCAGCTGTTTGCTGGTTGTAGGAAAAACAAACATTCCCTGAACGACGGATATCGAGGTTAATGCATTACGCAGTTCTGTTTTCAATTTGTACAATGCAGAATAATATTCAGAATCTTCTTTATACTGTTCTACAATAAAAAAATTAGGTGCATCCAGTGAATAGGAGGATAGAAAGGTACTTACGGCGTTTAGCTCGGATGTAAGCTGTATTTTTTCTCTGTAAAGCATGTCATAGAGCTGGTTATAAATTTGTTGGCGCATTGTATATGTGGCATAAGCATTGTTAATAAACATCAAAAGCAGTAAAACTACATAAATGATAGTCAGACAGGCTGATACACGGCGCCACAGCGAATAACAGCCTGTTTTTCTTTTTGCTTTTATCATATTTTCCTCCGTTTTGTATAACTTTTCCCTTGTTGGCGATGGTATCAATCATTATTTTTTATTATATAACTTGCTGTTTATGTTGTAAATGTAGATAGAAATAGGATCTAAGAATTGTTCTATTTTTTCTAATAATTGTTATTTTATTTAATCGATTGATTTTTTATAATAAAAACTGTCAAAGAGAAAGGCCTGGCTGTTAAATCTGCCAGGGCGGTTATAAAAAATAACGAATTTGGGAGGTATGTAATTTATGAAAAAACAATGGATTTTTGGTTTGACGGCAGTTTTGGCGCTCACTGGTTTATCTGGCTGCGGTGACGAGGATGGTAATGGCAAAGAAAAGAATACGCAAGTGATAGATTCTGTCGCAGACACGTCATCAGAAACCGAAAAAGTTGTAATGGGTTTTCTGGCATTTTCACAGCCTACACCGGAAGCTGAGAAGGCTGTGGAAGATCGTATTAATGAAATTACAAGAGAGCGTATTGGTGTGGAAGTCGATCTTTTAATTATGGATGCTGCTTCTTATGGGCAGCAGCTTCCGCTGATGCTTTCAGGAGGCGAACAACTAGATATCTACAATACACTTAGTGTTGACTACAGTTCTATGGTGAATAGCGGCTATGCACTGGATCTGGAAGAAAATGACTTGCTTTCTGCACATGGTTCAGGAATTATTGAGATTATGGGAGCGTATTTGGATGGATGCCGGATGGGAGGAAAGTTGTATGGACTGCCTCAGAATCGTGATATGGCTTCACCAAACGGGTACGCAGTTGTTGCGGAATATTTAGATGCTATTGGTTATGCGTACGATGCCACTGCTTTTAATAAAATAACGATGGAAGAATTTGAAGATATTCTGGCTCGACTTCATGAAGCTTTTCCAGATAAAGTTACTATGGTTACACAGCCGGTGGCCCGTACTCAGATTTTATGTGATTATCCAGGGGGAGACTGGTTTGGCGTGTTGATGGATCCGTCCAACAGTCTGGAGGTAACTGATTTGTATTCAAGCGATGAATATATGGAGATTTGTCAGATGTATTATCGATGGAATCAGATGGGATATATTTCGCCGGATGCATTAACAGATACAAATTCCAGCGGCAGTTTAGTATCATCAGGGAAGGGGATGGCTTATGCCTGTGGACTGAAACCAGGAATTATTCAGCAGGAAAGTACAAGTAATGGCCGACAGATGGTGATGTTTCAGACGGAAGAGGATTATCTGCTGTCCAGCAGTACATTAAATATGATGCCGTGGTGCATTAATTCGAATACTGAGCATCCGGAAGCTGCTATGAAACTGCTGAATGCATTTTATACAGATGCACAGCTGTCAAATCTCTTGTGTTATGGCGTCGAAGGTACCCATTATGTGACTAATGATGATGGACTTCTGACCTTCCCTGAAGGTGTAACATTGGAAAATGTTGGTTATCATCCCAATATTACTTTCCTGATGCCTAATGAATTTATTGCCGGTGTATGGGAAGGCAATGACCCGGATGTATGGGAACAGACAAAGAAAATGAATGACAACGCCATTCGCAGTCTTGCTATGGGATTTTCCTTTGATAAATCTGAGTTGACAGGTGAATATACAGCCTTAAATAATATTTATGAAGAGTACCGTTATCAGCTGGAATATGGTTTCCTTGACCCGGAGGTGGGAATTCCAGAAATGCTTGAGCGGATGAAAAAGTCTGGACTTGATAAGTATATATCAGAGAAACAGACACAGCTGGATGCTTGGGCCAAGGAGAATGAGATTGGCCAGTAAACAGGGGGAATTTTTATGAACGGAAAATTTTCATGTAGCGCCAAGGCTGTGCCAGGAAGAAAACATGGCCGTATGTATAAATTTAAACGGTTTCTTCCGATCTATGTGATGATGATGCCCGGCCTTATTTATATGTTTTTTAATAACTTTTTACCTTTGCCTGGTTTGATTGTGGCTTTTAAAAATTATAATGCCCGTAAAGGTATTTTCGGGAGTCCGTGGGCCGGTTTGGATAACTTTAAATATTTATTTACAAATGATGCCTGGTATATTACAAGAAATACAATTTTATACAATTTGGCCTTTATTGTAGTCAATACATTTCTGAGTATTGCTGTTGCCATTATTTTGGCGGAAATGACCAGTAAGCTGAAAAAACTTTACCAGAGTTTTATTCTTCTTCCATATTTGTTATCAACGGTTATTCTTTCATATCTGGTTTACGCTTTTTTGAGTACGGATCAGGGGCTTCTCAATCATTTATTAACTGCTCTGGGGCTGGACCCGGTTGCCTGGTATGCTGAAGGAAAATACTGGCCCTTTATCCTTATTTTTGTTAATGCGTGGAAAGGTGTGGGATACAGTTGCATTATTTACCTGGCAACAATTGTCGGTTTTGACAGATCCTGCTATGAGGCTGCTGCCATTGATGGGGCCAGTAAATGGCAGCAGATTCGTTACATTACAGTGCCTCTTTTAAAAGGAACCGTACTTTTGATGACAATGCTGTCTGTAGGACGTATTTTTTACTCGGATTTTGGACTGTTTTATCAAGTGCCCAGAAATTCAGGTGCTCTGTTTCCTGTGACAAATACGATTGATACTTATGTATATCGTGGACTTATGGAAATGGGCGATATTAATATGTCGGCTGCAGCCGGTTTTTACCAATCTATTGTTGGATTTATTTTGGTACTTGGGTCGAATTTGTTGGTGCGCAGACTTGATCCGGACAGTGCATTGTTTTAAACTTTTTTGAATGTGCATGACAGGGGAATGAATGTCCTTGTCGAATACAATCATATAGTAAAAATTAAATTTTGAGGAGGCATGTAAAATGGTCGAGTCGCACAGTGACAGAACGTTTAAAACGATTTCCCATTTGGTGATGATTTTATTGTCGCTTTTGGCTGTTTTGCCTATGGTTTTGCTTTTGACATCTTCATTGACAGCTAATCAGTCGCTGATTGCTGATGGATATTCTTTTTTTCCAAAGCAGTGGTCTTTGGAAAGCTATGCTTATATTCTAAACAATAGTTTAAAGATATTTAGAGCATATGGAGTATCTATTATACTGACCCTCGTAGGAACAGTCCTTGGAACGTCTATGACATTACTAATGGGTTATGGATTGGCACGAAAGGACCTGCTCGGCCGGGGCATTATTTTGGTGTTGGTTGTGATTACCATGCTTTTTAATGGTGGCCTTGTGCCTACTTATATGGTGTATACGAATATGCTTCATGTTAAAAATACATTTGCCGGACTTTTACTTCCTGGACTTTTAATGAGTGGTTTTAATATAATGCTTGTGAAGAGTTATTTTATGACGTCTGTACCATATGAAATTATGGAGGCCGCCGAAATTGATGGGGCCAGTGAGTTTCAGAAATTTTCTCGAATTGCTTTGCCCATGGCGGTGCCGATCATAGCGACGATTGGAATGTTTACCGGTATGGGATATTGGAACGATTGGAATAACGGTTATGTTTATATTTCTACAAATACGGATTTATATAGTATACAAAACCTTCTTAATCGTATGCAGCAGAATCTCCAGTTTCTTATTCAAAATGCAACAACGATGAGTACGTCTCAGGGCACTGCGGAAATTCCCTCAGAAGGGGTTCGTATGGCGATTTCTGTATTGGGAATTTTGCCGGTTATTCTTGTGTATCCATGGGTTCAGAAATTTTTTGTGAAAGGTATTTCTTTGGGTGGTGTTAAAGGCTGAAACCGGAAAAGAAAGAGGAGGTATAATTAATGGAGAACGATACATTGCAACAGCAGATTTATGATCCCCTGAAGGACGAAATGTTTAAAGCGCCGTATATTGATATTGATGAATGGCGGGAGCGTTCCGTACGATACCGCTATATCCATGGCGGTTTCAGAGGAACCTATACTAAATTTTCATTCTTTTTTCCTGAAGCGGAAAATTATACCGGAAGGTTTTTTCATTTTATGGCTCCGGTGCAGGGAAGCGAGGATACATCGATTCAATTTTCCGGGGAGGAGGACAAGATTGGCTTCGCAATTACCCACGGTGCCTATTTTGTAGAATCTAATATGGGTGTTCCGGTGTCTTTCGATGGCCTTGAGCATCCGGAAATGATTTATATGGCTAGTGCAGCTGTGGCAGAGTATTCCAGGACTGTGGCTCAAAGACTTTTCGGAGCACACAGACCTTTTGGATATATTTATGGCGGCAGTGGGGGAAGCTTAAAAACGCTAAGTTGTTTTGAAAATACAAATGTATGGGACGGCGCTGTGCCCTATGTTACAGGATCCCCGTTTGCTATGCCCAACTGTTTTACAATTAAGGCTCATGTGCGCCGGATTCTAAGAGATAAATTAGATCAGATCGGTGATCGCGCGGAACCTGGCAGCCTGTGCAGTTTATTTGATGGCTTGAATGAAGATGAAAAAGAGGCTTTGGATGAAATCATGAAAATGGGCTTCCCTAAAAGAACATTTAGAATGTACCGTACCATGGATGATGGGGCACTGCCTGTTTTAACGCCTTTAATTTATCAGCATGATCCAGAATATTTTTCTGATTTCTGGACAGTTCCGGGCTACTTGGGTTCTGATCCGAACAGTTCGGCTGCGAGGGATCGTATACAGCATGAGACAACAATAAAATCAGTTTTTTTACCAGGTCATGACGATAAGATTGTGGATGATGGGCATACAGGTGTGGATGAAGCCTGGAAACGGATGAGAGGGGATAAAGGGTTAGAAGAAAAGACGATGTTTTTGCTGGATGAACCGTTGGATGAAAATGCTTATGTTTATGGAAGCTATCTGTACTTTTTAAGTGGAGATATTAAAGGCTACAAAATATCTCTTGAGAAACAAGAGGGCGCTTTCGTTGTTGCCGGTGCAGGATTTGGCCAGGCAGATATGTTGGAAATGCTTTCAAAAGCCAAACCGGGAGATCGAGTTAAAATTGATAATTCAGACTATATTGCCCTGCAGACGTATCACCGACATCAGGTTCCTTTGGAGTATTATGAAGGGTTTGAAATCTTTAAAGATAAAAACGGCAGTCCAATCTATCCCCAACGCAAAATTCAGATTGGTCCGTTAATGGCTTATGGCGGTGCAGGATCGGTTCAAAGCGGACATTTTAGAGGAAAAATGATTCTTATTGGCGCATTGATGGATGAAAGTGCATATCCGTGGCAGCCAGACTGGTACAGACAAAAAGTCAGGGAAGTCTTTGGAGATAATGAATCAGAACATCTAAGGTTGTGGTATATGGAAAATGCCATGCACACGGATGCCCAAAGAACATTGGATCCGCCAAGAACTGTCAGTTACGTGACTGCTCTTTACAGAGCATTGCTGGAGCTTAGTGACTGGGTCGAAAGGGGCATCTGTCCATCTGACAATACGGCTTATGAGATTAAAGACGGACAGATCACAGTGCCGAAAACGGCAGCTTTACGTAAAGGAATTCAGCCGATTATAGAGCTTACAGTTAATGGTGGTGAGCGAGCTGATGTTACTGTGGGCGAATCCTTTGATCTGTCTGCCTTTGTAGAATTGCCTCAGGGAACAGGACAATTATTCAGAGCCCAGTGGAATTTTGACGGTTCGGCCGATTTTGCAGTTGAAGGAACGCTGGATTTTATCGCGGATGATCATTCAAAAGCCAGAGTGACTTGTACTTATAAGTATGGGCAGCCAGGCACCTATTTCCCTACACTTCAGGTGACAGGCGGTAAGGACAGCAATGATCCATTTACGTATATAAGAAACATATGCAGAGTCAGGGTTGTTGTGGATGTGGGAGAACATATACCTTGTTGAAAAATCCCTGGCAGTATGGTATAATCGCTGCAAAAAGCAGCTGCAAAACTGCTGCTTTGTCAGCTGTACCAACACTGAGAGGAGATTGAAAATGGCAAATAAAGTAACACCAAGAACTTTATCCGGTTTTATGGAATTATTACCCCAGGATCAGATGAAGTTTGACCGAATCGTGAACACCCTGGAAGATGTATACGCATCCTATGGTTTTTTGCCTCTGGATACACCCATTCTTGAAGCATCGGAGGTGCTTCTGGCCAAGGCAGGGGGAGAGACGGAAAAGCAGATTTACAGATTTAATAAAGGGGATACAGATCTGGCCATGCGTTTTGACCTGACGGTTCCTTTGGCTAAGTTTGTGGCTAAAAACTACAGTAGTCTTACATTCCCCTTTAAACGTTATCAGATCGGTAAGGTATATAGAGGCGAGCGGGCACAGAAAGGACGATTCAGAGAATTTTATCAGGCGGATATAGATATTATCGGCGATACATCTCTGGGGATTATGAATGATGCAGAGCTTCCAAGTATTATTTATAATATTTTTACGGATCTGGGGCTGGATGATTTTACGATTCGTATGAATAATCGTAAGGTTTTATCTGGATTTTTTGAAATCCTTGACTTATCCGACCATGTTGCAGATATTTTGAGAGTTGTGGATAAACTGGAAAAAATCGGCAGTGCCGCAGTCATTGAAGAACTGAAAACGCTGGGTGTTTCCGAAGAAAAATGCAGTGAAATTATCCGTTTTATCAGTATTTCCGGCAGCAATGAAGCGGTTGTGGCACAGCTGAGAAATTATGCCGGTCAGAGCGAAGTGTTTGATACGGGTGTGGATGAACTGGAGGCTGTGACGAAAGGCGTAAGTGCCTTTGGAGTATCGGAAAAAAATTATAAAATTGATCTGTGTATTGCCCGTGGCCTGGATTACTATACAGGAACCGTTTATGAGACAACCTTTAACCGTCATCCGGAAATCGGTTCCATCTGCTCCGGCGGCCGTTATGATAATCTGGCAGAATATTATACAGACAAAAAACTGCCAGGCGTGGGAATTTCCATTGGACTGACACGATTGTTTTATATTTTGAATTCCATGAATTATCTTGGTGCACAAAAAGAATCACCGGCAGATGTGCTTGTGATCCCCATGACCGGAGATTTGTCCTATGCCATCGGCGTGTCTACCCAGATGCGGCGCAGCGGTATCCGTACTCAAATTTATTTTGAAAATAAAAAATTCAAGCATAAAATTGGTTATGCAGATAAACTGGACATGCCGTATGCTGTTTTTATCGGTGAGGATGAAATCGCGGCGGGTAAGATTACAGCTAAAAATATGAAGGACGGCGTACAGGTAACGGATACGCCTCAGGCCATTATTGAGCAGATTCATACACACCTGAATCAGAACCGCAGCGAAAAATTAATTCAGCTGGATTGATGATTTTGCAAATAAGGCACAAACATTTCCTGAAATTTGACATTTTCTCAAAAACCCTATATAATGTAGAACTCGGAAAATAAGTAGGAGGTGCGCGTGTGAAGAAGCGTATGGCAAAAAAGCTGGCAAAGCGTCAGGCCGAGCGTGCTGTAGCGGCAAAGCTGGAAAAAATTCTTGAGGAACGGGAAAACTTAAAAAAAGAAAAGAGTGCTGTAAAAAAGGCGGAAGTTAAAAAAGCGTCAGATAAAGAGACAGAAGCCAGGAAGCCGGATGCACAGGCAGTTGTAAATGCTGAGATAAAAAAATCATCCCCTTCAAAGTCTGAAAGCAGTGCAAAGAAAACCAATATTTTTTATCAGTTTGGCGGACAGCAGATCGAGCAGCAGGAAATTATCGGACTGATTAAAAATGAATGGAAAGCCCAGGGCCATATGGTTAAAGATCTCAAAAACCTGGAAATCTATTTAAAACCTGAAGAACATACCGCTTATTATGTGATCAATGATCAGATTAAAGGCAGCATTGCTGTTGGCTGAGGTTTAACGATGGGCCGGCGGACGATAAAAGTTCTCCAAAGTCACTTGATTCGTGTGACTTGGGAGAACTTTTTTGTAGTGTTTTTTCATAAAATGTCTGTGGGTTTGGCTATACAAATTTACGGGAAGGATGTATCATAAAGTTGTAATTCTGTCAGGAGGTTATTGCATGGAAAATATACGGTTACTTGTCAGACGTCAGCGGTCTGTTTTTGAAAGTGAGATTACACGGCCCATGGAATTTCGTATTCGGGCTTTACGCCGGCTTAAAAAGTCTATTCTGGAAAATGAGCAGGCTTTGGAGCGAGCTTTAAAAAAGGATTTGGGAAAATCTCCGTATGAAAGCTATATGTCAGAAATTGGTTTTGTGCTGGACGAAATCAGCTTTACGATTCGGCATCTGCCTGTATGGATGCGCTGTGTTCCGGCTGTGCCTTCTAAAATGCAGGCTCCGGCACGGTGTTTTCGTTCTCCGGCCCCCTATGGCTGCGTATTGATTATGTCTCCGTGGAATTATCCCTTTATGCTGACCATGGGACCGCTGATCGGGGCTATTGCTGCAGGAAACTGTGCGATTGTCAAGCCCAGTGCCTACAGTCCAAATGTGAGTGCAGTGATGGGAAAGATCCTCAGGGACTGCTTTATGAGTGGTCATGTGGACATGGTCAGCGGCGGAAGGGCTGAAAATGCCAGTCTGCTGGAAGAACGGTTTGACTATATTTTCTTTACGGGAAGTGTAGATGTCGGTCGGCTGGTTATGGAAAAGGCTGCTTTGCATCTGACGCCGGTAAGCCTGGAGCTGGGCGGTAAAAGTCCATGTATTGTCCATGATGATGCCGATTTGAAGATGGCCGCAAAACGTATTGTTTTTGGGAAATTTTTAAATTGCGGACAAACCTGTGTGGCTCCGGATTATCTGCTTGTCCATGAAGGGGTGAAGGCACAGTTGCTGTCTGAGATCCGCAGGGAAATTACGGATCAGTACGGGGAAAATCCCATGGAAAATTCGGAGTATGGCAAGATTGTCAACCGCAAACATTTTGACCGGCTGTGTGGTCTCCTGGAGGGACAGCAGCTGAGCTGGGGCGGCAGGACGGATGGGCACAGTCTTAAAATTGAGCCTACGGTGGTGGATCATGTAAAGCCTGGCAATGCCCTGATGCAGGAGGAAATTTTCGGGCCGATTCTTCCTGTGATGACTTATAAAAATCTGACTCAGGCTATCCGATACGTGAATGCCCACGAAAAGCCTCTGGCCCTTTATATATTTTCTAAAAGTTCCCAAATTGCCAGACGGGTGATGCACAGCTGTAATTTTGGAGGCGGATGTATCAATGATACGATTCTTCATCTGGCAACCAGTCATATGCCTTTTGGAGGTGTTGGCCACAGTGGCATGGGTGGTTATCATGGTAAATACAGCTTTGATACATTTACCCATTATCGGAGCATCGTAAAAAAATCCGGATTCATGGATTTGCCTATGCGTTATCATCCATATACGGATGCTAAAATGAAGCTGTTGAAAAAATTAATCCGGTGACGGTTTTCCGGCATTTGACGGCTGCTTTTTCTCATCCGGTAATTGGTGGTGCAGGGTTTCCCGAAAATGGGAGGGGGTCATCTGCTTTTTGTTTTTAAAGGCTCTGGAAAAATAAAGGCTGCTTTCAAAACCGGTAGAGTTGGCGATGGAGGTGATGGAAAGCTTTGTGTTTTCCAGAAGCATACAGGCCTGACGAATGCGGAAATTTGTAAGATATTCCTTTGGAGACTGCCCCAGCACCTGGCGGAAGGCACGATGGAGATGACTGCGGCTGATCCCGGTATAGGCAGCGATTTCTTCTATGGAAACAGGGTAGGAGAAGTGGCTGTGGATATAATCCGTGGCCTTATGAACATAAATTTCATAGCCATCAGGCGAGGGACTTGTGGGATGATCATGGATAAACAGGGACAAGGTGCTGTATAAAAGACCTGTCATATCTACGGCACTGGCCAGGGTATTGCCGCGGCAGTTGTAAATTTTGGTGAGCATTTTATGAAGTTCACTGCCAAAGGCACAGCTGCGTATGACTGGGCGATGGAGCGAAAAGCCTGCTGCCCCAGCCATTATTTTGGCGTCTGTGCCGTTAAAGCCCACCCATACATATTCCCATGGATCCTGCTTGTGAGCATAATAGAGGACTTCCCGCCCTGGAAAGACCATAAAAACATCACCGGCTTTCAGGCTGTAGATCGTTTGTGCAAGAATATCCTGATAAAAACCTTGACCGGAAACAACATAGTGAATCAGATAATGATCCCGCACACCAGGCCCCCACTGGTACAAAGGTTCACATTTCTGGGCGCCTGTATTATATACAGTGAGCGCCGATAAAAGCTTATTTTCAACTTTATAGGAATTTTTAAAACTTTCATGGATCATACAGATCTTATCCTTTCTGTGCCAGGTACTAAAGTGTTGATTTCAGTATAGAAAAATTTAGACGATTGTGCAACAAAAATCCATATAAAAAGGACATTTGTACATTGCGATGCTCTGAAAAAAGGCTTACACTGAAATTATCGATAAATCAGGTAAAAAGCCGAAAAATAAAACTTATTCGGTGGCAGAACGTCTATTGGAAAGGGGAAGCACAATGAATATTAATGAGAGAATATGTCAGTTGATGATCTATGCCCGTGAGGCCGGACTGATCCAGGCGGAGGATGATACCTATACCGTCAACAGAGTGCTTGAAGTTTTGGAACTGGATGATTTCGAAGAAGCTGATGTAAGCGCAGAGGGGATTTATCCGGACGGTCTGGAAGAAATTTTAAAAGATCTGGTTGATGATGCGATTGTCCGTGGCGTACTGGAAGATGACAGTATTGTGAGCAGAGACCTTTTTGATACAAAGATCATGGGCTGCCTTGTAGCCAGACCATCAGAGATTGTCAAACAGTTCAATGCGCTTTATAAGCAGAGTCCGGAGGCTGCGACCGCCTATTATTACCGTTTCAGCCAGGACACGGATTATATTCGCCGGTATCGGATTAAAAAGGATATGAAGTGGATAACGGCCACAGATTACGGTGATTTAGATATTACCATTAATCTTTCCAAACCTGAAAAGGATCCAAAAGCCATTGCGGCCGCACTTAAGGCGAAATCCAGTGCTTATCCCAAATGTCAGCTGTGCCGGGAAAATGAAGGCTATGCAGGACGCCTGAATCATCCGGCCAGGCAAAATCACCGGGTGATTCCCATTACAATGAATAATCAGCCATGGTTTTTGCAGTATTCACCTTATGTGTACTATAATGAGCACTGTATTGCATTTAATGGTGCCCATACACCAATGAAGATTGATCACAGCGCTTTTGTAAAGCTGTTTGACTTTGTAAAACTTTTCCCTCATTATTTTATCGGTTCCAATGCAGACCTTCCGATTGTGGGCGGTTCGATTCTTACCCATGACCATTTCCAGGGCGGGCATTATGAGTTTGCCATGGCCAAGGCACCGGTGGAACAGCCGGTGGTATTTCAAGGATTTGAGGACGTGTCTGCAGGCATCGTCAAATGGCCCATGTCGGTGATTCGTATCAGCGGAGCGGATTCAGACCGCCTTGTGGCTCTGGCGGATCGGATTCTGGATTCCTGGAGAGGTTATTCCGATGCGTCTGTGATGATTCTGGCCCAGACAGATGGTGTCCCTCATAATACGATTACACCGATTGCGCGGATGAGAAACGGAAAGTTTGAACTGGATCTTGTACTGCGCAATAACCTGACAACGGATGAATATCCGGACGGTGTGTACCATCCACATCCGGAATTTCATCATATTAAAAAAGAAAATATAGGCCTGATCGAAGTCATGGGACTGGCTGTACTTCCGGCACGTTTAAAGAATGAAATGCAGGACCTTAAAGCGGCCATGCTTTTAGGTGCGGATATTTCAAAACAGGAAAATATTGCCAAACATGCACAGTGGGCGGCCATGCTCAGAGAAAAATACCCGGAAATCAACAAGGCAAACATTGATGGTATCATTGAGGACGAAATTGGCTTTGTTTACGCCGCAATTCTTGAACAGTGCGGTGTTTATAAACGGGATCCGCAGGGCCGGGATGCATTTTTGAAATTTATCGATCAGGTGAGATGAATGAACGGAGATGATTGAATGCAAATGTCTTTGACCAAACGGGCGATGGGACATTTTAAAACCATTACGTATCATAAATGGCTTGTGATGAAAGGCTGTTTTGCTGTAGGCCTTTATCGCCAGGGGCTGATTCACGACCTGTCCAAATACAGCCCCACAGAATTTTTATCTGGTGTTTATTATTATCAGGGAAATCGGAGCCCCAATGCTGCGGAGCGGGAAAAAAAGGGCTATTCCGGTGCCTGGCTCCATCATAAGGGACGGAATAAGCACCATTATGAATACTGGTGTGACGTGGGCAAAGACAAATATATGGCAGGCGTGAAAATGCCGTTGAATTTTGTGATTGAGATGTTTATGGACAGAATTGCCGCATCAAAGGTTTACGAAAAGGAAAATTATACCAATGCCAGTGCGCTCAATTACTATAATCTGACAAAGGATTATATTTTGATTCATGAGGATACAAGACAATTACTTGTCCGTCTTTTGAAAATGCTGGAAAAGAAAGGTGAACGTTATACGTTTGCTTATATTAAAAAGGTGCTTCTTCCGCGAAAAACTTATTAAGTTTTGAGAATATTTTTTTTCGCCGGGGTCATAATAAAAGTACAGCCCAATACTTCATATGAAGGATGAGCTGTAATAAAACGTCACACAAAACTCAGGAGGAAAAATCATGACAGAGAATTGTGGAAGAAACAACGCATCTAAAAACAGCGCAAAAAACAGTGCTTCTAAAAACACTGTAAAAAACAATGCATCCAGAAACAGTGCAAAAAACAATGCTTCTAAAAACTGCTTTGACCGGGAGTCTGCTTCCAACAGCACAAGTGACTGCTCCTACGGTGAAAGATAAGCAGTCAGGTTTCTGAAGATGGGAGAAGGGAGTCCATGGAACCCCAAAAGGTTAAGGTTCTGGGACTCCCTTTTCCTGCTTGGAAAGTGCAGGTCAGAAAGTGTGAAGCGGTACAGATATGAAAAGTACCGGAATAGAAAATAAAGATGGAGGATTGGATACACATTTGTCGAATTATCTGAATATATTAAGCATATAGGACGTGAGAAGCCGACGGTATCCCAGCCGGGCCGTCTGACTGGAACCACGGACTTAGAGAGCAGGTGAATTTTATGGGATTTGATACAATTCCGGCGAAATATATTGAAAGATATACAGATACTTCAAGATATTGTATGATTGATGTTCGTGACTCGCGGGAATATTATGATGGTCATATTCCCAATGCCATAAACATTCCATATGAAGATTTTGACCGTCAGATGACCGGTCTGTCCAGAAAGAAAGTATATATCCTTTATTGTGACCGGGGAGCTACCAGTCTTTTGGCTGCCAGAAAAATGTATCGGGCAGGCTATGATGTGCTTAGTGTGATTGGAGGCCTGATGGCCTACAAGGGTCCGTTAGAGGGGATCCGTCAGGAGTTTTAAGGAATTTTGTGAAATTCTGTGATTGATTGGCCGGAATAAACAGTATATACTATAGCTGTGTTTAAAAGATTAATGATAGAGACAGCACAATCTTGCACGACATTATATCAATCAGGAGGTATGGCGGCCATGAGGCCGCCTCGATATACATATGAATCAACAATATGAATTTACTGCCCCCTGCCATTTTGGTATGGAAGCTATTTTAAAAAGAGAAATATGGGATCTGGGGTATGAAATTACCCGTGTGGAAGACGGAAGAGTGTCTTTTAAAGGAGATATGGGTGCGGTCTGCCGTGCCAATATGTTTTTAAGGACGGCAGAGCGTGTTCTGCTATGTGCAGCCCGTTTTAAGGCATGTACATTTGATGAACTTTTTGAGGGAACAAAGGCAGTGCCCTGGGAGGAATTTCTCCCTCAGAATGCCAGATTTTGGGTGAAAAAAGCGTCGACTGCCAAAAGCCAGCTTTTCAGCAGCTCGGACATTCAGTCCATTGTCAAAAAGGCGATTGTCGAACGGCTGAAGCAGCAATATAAAATCAGCTGGTTTGAGGAAAGCGGAAGCGAGTATCCGCTGAGAGTATTTATTTATAAGGATGAAGTGACACTGGCGTTAGATACAACCGGGGAATCTTTGCATAAGCGGGGATATAGAAAGCTGACCGGAAAGGCGCCGGTATCCGAAACTTTGGCTGCGGCTTTGATTATGCTTACGCCATGGCGCAAGGAGCGTATTTTAGTTGATCCGTTTTGCGGCAGCGGTACATTTCCCATTGAGGCGGCCATGATCGGGGCCAATATTGCTCCGGGAATGAACCGGGAATTTACTGCGGAAAACTGGAAGAATATCATCAGTAAAAAGGCATGGTATGAAGCCGTGACCGAGGCTTCGGATCTGATTCGGGATGATGTAGACATGGATATTCAGGGCTATGACATTGATCCCCAGGTTGTACGCATTGCCAGAGAAAATGCCAGGGCAGCTGGTGTGGATCATTTGATTCATTTTCAGCAGCGTCCGGTCAGTGAACTGAGACATCCGAAAAAATATGGTTTTATTATCACAAATCCTCCATACGGTGAGCGGCTTGAGGAAAAAGAAGCGCTTCCCGGGCTGTATCGGCAGATCGGTGAGGCCTATGGCAGGCTGGATGCCTGGTCCATGTATGTGCTGACCTCTTATGAAGATGCGCAGCGCTATATCGGGCGGAGTGCGGATAAAAACCGTAAGATTTATAATGGTATGATTAAAACATATTTTTATCAGTTTATGGGGCCAAAACCTCCAAAGCAAGTCAAACGGGAGGAATAAGTTGAAGTATTTAAAACGGCTGTTCGTTTTACTATTAATCGCAGGCATGGGCCTGACTGTATATAGATGCATTTTTGGAAGTCTGGGTGGCGATCAGGCGGCTGAGGCACTGGAGATGTATTATGGCGTCAAAAAGGCAGATGAAATCAACAGTAAGAAAATAACGATATACATAGACGATCAGGATCTGACGCCGGAGTTTGATCAGCCGCCATATATGACTGAACATATGGAGCTGATGATTCCTGTTTATATGGCACCCAGGGTGTTTAACACTCAGGTTCGGATTGATGCGCAGTGTCAGGTGATTTTTGAACTGGATGAGCAGCGTTTGATGGCAGCCGTTGGAAGCAGCGATTATACGGCCAACGGGAAGCCGCTGTCCATGCCGGAGCCATTGATTGAGCGGGGCGGACAGCTGTTTGTTTCGGTGGACATGCTTTGCAATTGGCTGGGCATGGAGGGCCGGTGGAACGAAGATACCAATACAATGACCATACGAACTTTGGATGCAGTATCCGGGGATGATCCGTCTGCGCTTCCGTCTGTGTATGATATGCGCCGTGACAACAGAGTCACGGCGGTGCGCAGCCAGGGAAATTTTGGCACCTGCTGGGCGTTTGCTGCCCTCGGAGCGCTGGAATCTACACTGATGCCCGAGCAGCCTTTTGATTTTGCGGCGGATCACTTAAGTATTTTGTCCGGCTTTAATGCAGGGCAGATGGATGGTGGTGATTATAATATGGCACTGGCTTATTTTGCATCATGGAAAGGGCCGGTTCTGGAAGCTTTGGATCCTTATGGGGACGGTCAGACCGATGAATCTGCCAAGGCCGCTGTTCATGTTCAGGAAGCGGTCAATATTGGTTCCAAAGATTATGATACCATTAAAGAAATTATTTTAAATAAGGGCGGCGTCCAAAGTTCTTTTTATTCAGATATGGCCACAGCGGACAGCGATTCTTCCTATTACAGCCTGGAGCATGATTCTTATTATTATCCGGGAAATGCGGCTGCCAATCACGACATTGTGATTGTCGGATGGGATGATTTTTATCCAAAGGAAAATTTTAATATTCCGCCCGCAAAGGATGGCGCCTTTATCTGCCGGAACAGCTGGGGAAGTGAATTCGGAGAGGACGGTTATTTTTATATTTCCTATGAGGATACAAATATCGGACTGAATAACATGGCGTACACAAAGGCAGAGCCTGTGGACCAATATGACTATATTTACCAAAGTGATCTTTTAGGGTGGGTCGGCACCATCGGATACGGCTTGGAAACTTCCTGGTTTGCCAATGTTTATACGGCCGGGAGTAATCAGCAGCTGTCTGCGGTTTCTTTCTATACAACCGGAAAAGAAAATTATTATGATATTTTTATTGTGAATGATTTTACAGATGTGCAGTCATTTGATAAAATGAAATATATCGGCAGCGGTTATATTCCTCAGGCCGGCTATTATACCTGTTCTTTTCTCGGGGCTGCCTGTTTTAAGTCAGGGGAACGTTTTGCCGTCATTGTAAAAATACACACAAAAGATTCTGTCAGACCCATTGCTATTGAGTATGAAGTTGGCGATATGACAAGCAGCGTCGACCTTTCCGACGGCGAAGGTTATATCAGTTATAATGGAAGCCAGTGGGAATCCGCTGAGAATTTGTACCAGTGCAATGTGTGTCTGAAGGTGTTTACTGATAAAAAGGAAGATGAAATATGGAAAAAATAATTTTTGCCACCGGGAATGCCGGTAAGATGAAAGAAATACGAATGATTCTGTCTGATCTGCCCGTTGAGGTTTTGTCTATGAAAGAAGCGGGAATTGATGTGGATATTGTGGAGGATGGTACAACCTTTGAGGAGAATGCACTGATCAAGGCTCGGACGATTAACCACATGACCCATACCCTTGTGCTGGCCGATGATTCCGGCCTTGAAGTCGATTATATGAATGGTGCGCCAGGGGTTTATTCCGCCCGCTTTCTGGGTGAGGATACCCCGTATTCGGTGAAAAATCAGTATATTATTGATCAGCTGGCACAGGCTTCGGGCAGTGCGCGCAGCGCCCGCTTTGTCTGTGCCATTGCAGCTGCATTTCCGGATGGTCATACCGTATGCCGCAGAGCAACCATCGAAGGGGAGATTGGTTATGAGCCTGCAGGAGAAAATGGTTTTGGCTATGACCCTATCTTTTATGTGCCTGAGTACGGCTGTTCTACGGCCCAGTTGTCTGCTGAGATAAAGAATAAAATCAGTCACAGGGGCAAGGCGCTGGAAGCTATGAAAAGTGTGATCCGGGAATATCTGGAGGAGAAACAATGAAGGCTTTGATTATCAGCGATTCACACGGAAAAAATATGAATCTGGATAAAGTCATAAAAAAAACAGCGCCGGTGGATCTTATTATCCATCTTGGAGATCTGGAAGGTGCAGAGGCATACCTGGAGGATATTGCACCGTGTCCTGTAGAGATGGTATGCGGAAATAATGATTTTTTCACGCCATGTGAAAAGGAGAAAATCATCGAATTTGGAAAATATCGGATTTTTATGTGTCATGGTCATCAGTATTCCGTATCCTTTGGAAATGAACGTATTAAAAATGTGGCCATGGCTTTGGGCTGCGATGTGGTGCTGTACGGACACACCCATTGTCCGGTGATCGATTATTCCACGCCGGGAATTATTGCGGTGAATCCAGGCAGCATTGCCTATCCGCGTCAGGAGAGCCGGAAACTTTCATTTGTTCTGATGGAAATTGACCGATTTGGAGAACTTCATTTTTCTTTGAGTTATATGTAAATCTATGTTGAAAAATGCCGGAAATAGAGGCTTATGGCCACGGGAAAATGTTGAATCGTAACTATTTTTCGAAAAATTAAAAAAATTCAAAAAAAGTGTTGACATATGTAGGAAGCTATGGTAAAGTATATCTTGCGTTGAGGACAGCACAGAAAACTCAGCGAAAGAGATACCTTCGGGGTGTGGCTCAGCTTGGCTAGAGCGCTTGATTTGGGATCAAGAGGTCGCAGGTTCAAATCCTGTCACCCCGACTGAAATTAATATTTTACATTATGTGCGGGTGTAGTTCAATGGTAGAACATCAGCCTTCCAAGCTGAATACGTGGGTTCGATTCCCATCACCCGCTTTTGAACAGGTTTTTGTTCAGCTTTAATACGAGTCTGTAGCTCAGCTGGATAGAGCAACGGCCTTCTAAGCCGTGGGTCGGGGGTTCGAATCCCTTCAGGCTCGTTTATCAATTTAATATTGATATGGTGGGTATGGCGCAGTTGGTTAGCGCGCCAGATTGTGGCTCTGGAGGCCCAGGGTTCGAGTCCCTGTATCCACCCGATAGAGTACATTGTGAAAACGATGTACTTTTTTGTGTTCAGTCTGTTGGTGTGCGTTATATATTTAAACGGGAGCGGACGGCTTTAAATACAGCAGGGCAGCAAACCCGAAGCGGAGTTATCCGTCCGGGTTTGCTGCCCTGTTTAAGTAGTGTTCTGAATCCGTATATTTTATTCGTCACATTCTGTGGGCTCGATCTCAAAAAAATCCGTAAAATAAGGAAGGGTTTTAAGCCAGTCACAGAAATCATGCCATTCTTTAAGTTTGTGATTTTTTCTGGCATTGTAAAATGCAATGCAGTTTTCATAATTAAAGGTGCATGTACGCATCTGATTATAGGAAGACGGAAGTAGCTGGATCATATTGGTCCAGTATTGTTTGTCTTTTGTTTCATTAAACAGTACCCGGTTTGTCTCCAGACATTGAATGACAGCATCCATGGCTGCCAGGGATGGCTCGTCCATGCGCTCGCAGCTGAAATTTTCCCTTGAAAATGGCTTGGAATGGATTTTGTGCATTGTACTTGTGGAATTGGCTACAGTACCGACTTTGTAGGTGTCGTATTCCTTCCACCAATAAAGCGGGGCTTCAATATCAATGGATACAAAAATCTGACGTATAAATTTACGGTGGTCTGTTCCGGCTTTGCACAGTCTTTTGGCCAGAGAAAGATCGTTTTCACCGAAAATAAATTGTCCGTCTGCCGTTGTGCGGCTGTCCATACGATCCCAGCTGTTCATGGGATTTCTGGCACCTCGAATGGCATTTTCAAAGTTCATAACTGAACAGTTTGTAAATTTTATCATGAATCAATCATCTCCTTTGCTTTCCCTTTAATGTAAAGAACCAAGGTTCAGTGTATGTTCAGGGTAATATTTTAATAAAAATGGATTTGTTAAAAAATAGAGTATCTGACAAGATTCCATTATTCACATTATAATATGGAAGAGATGGATTCACAAGAATAAATATTTGTAAACTTACAGGTTGACAAGGCGGCTTACGTCTGATATCATAAATATCGTTGTATGGACAAATACTTTCAGACATACAGTATTGGGCTATCGCCAAGCGGTAAGGCACAGGACTTTGACTCCTGCATTACGTTGGTTCGAATCCAACTAGCCCA
>QFCH01001295.1_pt1 | contig 29273 bp, 29 predicted proteins | sample 5346071 | NCBI WGS metagenome assembly QFCH01 (sample SAMN09062255, study PRJNA434731) | Human gut metagenome, whole genome shotgun sequencing project. | isolation source: stool timepoint B chromium assembly | host: Homo sapiens | collected 2015
CGGACCGCGAAGATTACCTCCACCGCCTCGGGCTGTATCTGGGCACGCTGAAAAATATCAAAGCCCTGGACGTCCTGCCCTACCACGACATGGGAAAGACCAAGTATCAATCCCTGGGAATCCCTTATCCGCTGGAGGACACCAGTCCCCTTCCACCCGCCGGGGCGGCCAAAGCCCGGCAGATCATTCTCAGGGGCATGAGGGAGAGTCGGAATTGCTCATAATTACTGACACAGGTAATATTCCGCGAGGCATTTTTTGTGAGTGGAGCGCAGCAAAAGTCACAGAAAACCCGAGGATAGCGGCGCGGAACAGCGTTTTTGCCGTTTCTGTGCATCGCGTAGCGTGTTACTGTTCGCAGAACCGCGCTTTCCCGTGGTGCTGTGAACAGTAATTGCTCATAATTTTAAACATTGCACCCTGCATTTTCCTCTTGAATATTTATAGAATATAGTATAAAATATAAGAACAATGTACAAAGGGCCTGTCCGGACTCCACTGTTGTGAGAATATTTCCGGAGATGCTCATAATATTAAGGAGGTAATTCCAATGGCATACGTTATCAATGATTCTTGTGTTAGCTGCGGAAGCTGCGCAGCAGAATGTCCCGTAGGCGCTATTTCCGAGGGCGATAGCCAGTACGTTATCGACGCTGATACCTGCATCGATTGCGGTACTTGCGCTGGCACCTGCCCCACCGGAGCTATCAGCGAGGGCTAATAGGCTACATAAGAGCCTCTTCCTGAGGGAAGGGGCTCTTTTCATACGGATAAACGCTTCCGCGGCCATGGCTGCCCCGGCATTTCCGGCGGCGGCGCGGTCTTAGCGGAGTTTTTTTGATCGTTTTAACATCGAATCGGAGGATATGTTATTATGAAAAAGCCACTTATTGCCATCACGCCCTCGCACAACACGGAAAATGACGACATCAGCATGCGCCCTACCTACCTGCGGGCGGTTGCCGCAGCCGGAGGTCTTCCGGTGGTGCTGCCCCTGGAAGGTACTGAGGAGGATATCGCCCAGTATGTGGATACCTGCGACGGCTTCCTGTTTTCCGGCGGCCCGGACCTCCACCCGTTCCTGTTTGGGGAGGATACGCATCAGAACTGTGGTAACGTATCCGCGGCCAGGGATACCATGGAGCAGCAGTTATTTAAACTGGCCTTCAAGGCCAGAAAACCGATTCTGGGCATCTGCCGCGGCATTCAGGAGATCAATGTGTTCCTGGGCGGCGATATCTATCAGGATCTGCCCAGCCAGTATGAAGCGGCATTTCCCATTGCCCACCGCCAGCCCTATTACTACACCACCACCAGTCATCTGGTGGACATCGTGCCCGGCACCCGCATGGCCGAAATCGCGGGGGGCAAGGCGCAGATCGCGGTGAACAGCATGCATCACCAGGCCGTGCGTTCCCTGGCGCCTGGCCTGACCGTGTCCGCAGTGGCGCGGGACGGTTTGACCGAGGCCGTGGAGATGCAGGACTATCCCTATCTTTTGGCGGTGCAGTGGCATCCGGAATACCTGTCCGGCAAGGACGAGGCCGCCGGCAGACTGTTTGCCAGTTTTGTGGACGCCTGCCGGGTAAAATAAGAGAGAATCGTGTCAAAAATGGACCGCGGGCTGTGCCGGCGGTCCAATGCATCAAGAACGGGGCCGCCCGGCGTCATTTACCGGACGGCCCCCATTTCTATACCCATTTCAAACGGACTTCTACTTCAGGTCAATGATTTCTCCCGCCATTCCGGCAAACTCCTCCGCCGTCATAGTATTATCAAAGGAAATTATCGTGTAGAACACACCGCCGTCCTCCCAGTATATGGTCTGGCTCCTGTTGCGTTGCACCTCGGAAGTTCCGTAGCCGATGTTAAGCTTTCCGGCATCCGACAACGCCTGCTCTTCCTCGGAAACCTGGTAGTCCGGCGGCACGAACAGATTCTCCCTGACGGAGAAATACAGCGTGCAATCCCCGTGGGTGAAGGTGCTGTCCCCGGTGAGCGGGGCGTCATCCAGTTTTGCCTGGGCTGCGATCAGGCTGATATCCGCCATTCCACTCTTCTTATAATTTACTGTCATATCGCGGATGGTCTCCACCACATTTCCCTCCGCGTCCCTGGATTCCTGGGACCCGGGCAATGCCGAGGTGAATCCGTAGCCATTGGCAAAGGCCTCGGGTATCTTTGCCTCAAATCCGACTTCCTTTTCCATATCTGCAACCTTGCTGTACTGATATACCGCATCATTCCAGCTGCTATAGGAGGCGATACCGGCGATTTTCCCCGCCGCCACCGCTGTGATGGTTCCAAATACGCACACGGCCGCTGCCACAACCACGATCTTTTTTGCACTCCATTTTCTCATCCTGTTTTCCTCCTCTATTTTCCGATGCACGGAGCGGATCATCCTCTGGGAATCCTGAGAGGACACCCTGACCGTCTCCGCCTGCCTGGAAAGGGCCTGACGGATCTGCTCTTCCATCTGTTCCGCACCTTTATTCCGGCTCGGTAAATTCTGCTTCATAAGGCCGCCTCCTCTCCCAGCATCTGCTGTTCGCTTTCCAGCACCTGTTTTAATTGAGTTCTCGCTGTATACAGTCTTGATTTTACAGTTCCTTCCAGACAGCCCATCACCGAGGCGATCTCTTTGGTGGTCATACCGTTAAAATAGTACAGGACTACCGCGGTCCGCTGCTTGGCCGGAAGCCGTCCGACGGCCTGGTACAATTCCCTGTCCCTGGCATTTCTCATCACTTCCTCCGGCACGGAAGCGGCCGACGGGGTATTTTCCCCGAAGACTTCCTCTACCGGCTGCTCTTTTTTACTCCTGCGGCATATGCGCCACGCCTCCCGGGTCAGGGTCTTGTAGAGCCATCGTTCAAAATACTGCGGCTCGCGGATTCGCCTGCGGTTCAAATATACCTGTATAAATGTCTCCTGAACAATATCCTCGCTGTCTGCATAGCTTCCGGAAATCAGATATGCCATGCGGAGAGTTCTGGGATAATAAGACTCCATCAGGAGGTCAAACGCCTCCCGGTCATCCGCAATCATCCGGCGGACCAGTTGCTCGTCCCCGCTGTTCTCCTTCACAGTCAATCCTCCTTTCCGTCCGGCGGCCCGGCGCAAATCGTCTGCCCCGGCCGCGCCGTTTTCGGTGCACCTGTTATATAGAGGCGATCAATGGGAAAACGGTTCATTTTTATTTAAAATTATTTTTTAAAATGTGTCAAGGGCGCAACTTTTCCCCCATCTCCCTCGTCTAATCATTGAAACGCCAATGAACCAAGCAAAAAAGGAGAACGAAACTGATGAAACTGAATAAAACCCCAAAATATGCTACAGCCCTTCTGTGCGCCCTGGCCATGGCCAGCGCCGTCCCCACAATCAGCGTTTACGCCGCCCAGGATACTTATTCCACATTTTCCACTGGAAAGAAAACGGCCAGGATGCGGGATGCCGCGGAGAGCGTACAGCTCGCATTTGAACAACAGGATCTTGGAAAGCTGGCCGGTCTGTGCGCCTACCCCCTGGTGATCTCCTACGCGGACGGAACGATAGAGGAGATTCCCGATCAGGCCGGTTTCCTGGCTCTGGGGGATTCCCTGTTCTTTACACGGACTATGCTCGATTCGGTGGCCACCACCAATGTCGCCAAGCTGACGGACGGCGGCAGCGCCGGAGTCCAGATGGGAGCAGATTACGGGCTATCGCTTTACAAAATAAAGGGAAAGTGGAAAATCAACAATTTTATTTTGGACAGCAGCAAACAGGCGGCCTCAGCTTCTCTCAATGTCAGCAGTCTCGCCCAGATGGCGGAGCTGGTCCAGAAAACCTTCTCCTACCAGGATTTGGAAACTCTTTCCAAAATGTGTAATTATCCGGTGGTCATAACCTACGCGGACGGCAAAACCGTGGAGTACAACACGCCCCAGCAGATAATGGCGCTGGACGCAGACAAGGTATTTACCGGAAAGCTGCTAACCGCCATCGACCAAACCGACGTGTCCAGTCTGAAGGAGGTCGGCAGCGCCGGGGCTCAGATGGGCGACAGCTCGGGGCTTAGCCTGTATCGGTTTAATGGGTATTGGAAAATCAATCAGATTTATCAGTAGAGCGGAACGGCCGCCGGTGGGGGCCGGGAATTTATATCGGCTGATTTCACGTAAAAACCGCAAAATACGGCAAAAACGGCGCCCGGACTTATGTGTCCTGAGCACCGTTTTTGCCGTTCTGTTGATCAGAACCGGTTTCTACGGGGGGATTCGGCCTATTCCCGGCCGCCCCGTTTTACTCCGCTCTTCTCCGCCTTACTCCGCCTCCATCACCGCTGCCTTCATCTCCCGCACGTACCGGCTTACCGGCTCCACGCAGTCCTCGCCGTACTTTGCCACCAGCTTCACAATGGCGCTGCCCACGATCACGCCGTCCGCGGCCGCTGCCATGCGCCGGGCCTGATCCGGGGTGGAGATTCCAAAACCCACGGCGCAGGGGACATTGTTCGCCTCCTTGACCATTTTCACCATAGCGCCCACGTCGGTGGTGATCTCGCTTCTCACGCCGGTGACGCCCAGGCTGGACACGCAGTAGACAAACCCTTCCGTCTCACGGGCGATGGCCTTCACGCGCTGGCTGGAGGTGGGAGCCGCCAGGTAGATCAGGGTCATGCCGTGGGCCTTGCAGGCGGGCAGCAGCTCCTCCCGCTCCTCAAAGGGCATATCCGGCACGATCAGGGCCTCCACACCAGCTTCCACCGCATGTTCCATAAACCGGTCCGCGCCGTACACGAACACCGGGTTGATGTAGGTCATGAAAGCCAGCGGCACGTCCGTCTTTGTCCGGACCCGCTTTACCATGTCGAAAATCTTGTCCGTGGTGGTTCCGGCCGCCAGGGCCCGCTGGTCCGCCTCCTGGATCACGATTCCCTCCGCCACCGGGTCGGAGAAGGGAATTCCGATCTCGATGAGGTCCGCCCCGGCCTCCGCCATTGCCACGATCAGCCGTTCCGTCACGTCCAGGTTTGGATCGCCAGCGGTCACAAACGGGATAAACGCCTTATTCTGAAATACTTCCTGCACTCTATTCATAAATCTCAACCCCCCTGTATCTGGCGATGGCCGCCACATCCTTGTCCCCTCTTCCCGAGAGATTCACCACAATGATCTGATCCGGCTTGAGGGACGGCGCGATTTTGCGGGCGTAGGCCACGGCGTGGGCGCTCTCCACCGCCGGGATGATCCCTTCCATCCTGGAGAGGTACTCGAAGGAGTCCACCGCCTCATCATCCGTCACCGGCACATAGGTTGCCCGGCCCATGTCGTGGAGCCAGGCGTGTTCCGGCCCGATTCCCGGGTAATCCAAGCCCGCGGAGATGGAGTACACCGGCGCGATCTGCCCGTACTCATCCTGGCAGAAATAGGATTTCATCCCGTGGAAAATGCCCTCGCTGCCCGTGGCGATGGTGGCCGCCGTCCGGTCCGTGTCCGCGCCGCGCCCGGCCGCCTCGCAGCCCACCAGCCGCACGCTCTCATCCTGGATGAACTCGTAAAACGCGCCCATGGCGTTGCTGCCGCCGCCCACGCAGGCGATCACCATATCCGGCATTTTGCCTTCCTTTTCCCGCAGCTGTTCCTTGATCTCCCGGCTGATCACGCTCTGGAAATCCCGAACCATCGTGGGGAAGGGGTGGGGGCCCATGACGGAGCCAATCACGTAGTGGGTGTCGGAAATGCGGCTGGTCCACTCCCGCAGCGTCTCATTTACCGCGTCCTTTAAGGTCTGGGTGCCGCTGGTCACAGGGTGCACCTTCGCCCCCAGAAGCTCCATGCGGTACACGTTTAAGACCTGACGGTCCGTGTCCTCCTTGCCCATAAACACCTCGCACTCCAGGCCCAGGAGGGCCGCCGCGGTGGCCGTGGCCACGCCGTGCTGGCCCGCCCCCGTCTCCGCGATCACCCGGGTCTTGCCCATCTTTTTGGCAAGCAGCACCTGGCCGATGGCGTTGTTGATCTTGTGGGAACCGGTGTGGTTTAGGTCCTCGCGCTTTAAGTAGATTTTCGCGCCGCCCAGGTCCTTTGTCATTTTCTCCGCGAAATACAGGCGCGACGGGCGGCCGCAGTATTCCTTTAAAAGCTGATCCAGCTCCGCCATAAACTGCGGATCATTTTTATAGTGCTCATAGGCTTCTTCCAGCTCGGCCACGGCGCTCATCAGCGTTTCCGGGATGAACTGCCCGCCGTGAATTCCAAATTTTCCCTTTGACATGTGAATACTCCTTTGGTTTTGTGATGATTGGTGGATGCGTAAAAACGTTTGATGGTTTGGTGGGGGCTATCCGCCGGACTGTTTCCCGCTCCGCCGCACCGCCTCCACCATACGGCGGATTTTTTCCGGATCCTTGCGGCCTTCCGTCTCCACCGCGCTGCTGACGTCCAGGCAGTAGGGGCGGCAGTTTTGGGCCTCGTGTACATTTTCCAGGGAAATGCCTCCGGCCAGAAAAAACGGTTTTTGGAGCGGCGGGATCAGATTCCAGTCAAATACCCGGCCGCTGCCGCCGTACTGGCCCTTGGTGTAGGTGTCCAGCAGCAGGTATTCGCAGGACAGCTGTTCCGCCATGAGAATGTCGTCTCCGTTTCGCACCCGCACGGCCTTGATCACCGGCGCCGCGGTTTGGCGCTTCAGCTCCCGGATATAGGCCTCGTCCTCGTCCCCATGGAGCTGGATCATCTGAATCGTGCCAACCTCCGCCAGCCGGACGGCCTCGCTGACGGGAGCGTTCACAAACACTCCCACAGCCTGGATCCGCGGGTCCAGCGCCCGTTTCAAAGACGCCGCCCAGGTGGCTCCAACCTGCCGTCTGCTCTGCGCAAAAACAAACCCGATATAATCCGGTCTGACCCGGTTGACCGCCTCCATATCCCCAATGCGGCTGAGGCCGCAGATTTTGATGCGGCAGCCCTTGTTGGCATAGTTCATGAAAATCCCTCTCTGTTCTTTGTGGGAAACGGCCATTTTCCTCCGCCGCTCCGCCATCTTCCTAAATTCCGCTTTCTTTCTATAAAATACAGCCCCGGCGCAGTTCCTTTAACGCGGCCGTCTTATCCTTTGCCCGCATGAGCGTCTCCCCGATCAGCACCGCATCCACTCTGGCCTCGGCCAGCCGCCGGATATCCTCTGCCGTCCGGATCCCGCTCTCCGCCACAAATACGGTATCCTTTGGCACCAGCCGCCTCAGGCGCAGGGCGTTGGAAAAGTCCACCTCAAAGGTTTTCAGATTCCGGTTGTTGATTCCGATGATTCGCGCCCCGGCTTCCGCCGCCATGGCCACTTCCCCGTCGTCATGGGCTTCCACCAGCGCGGCCAGCCCCAGCTCGCCGCAAAGACTGTGGTAGCGTTTCAGCTTATCTTCCTTCAGCAGGGAGCAGATGAGCAGTACCGCAGACGCGCCCAGCAGTTTTGCGTCGTAAATCTGGTACTCGTCGACCACAAAATCCTTGCGCAGCAGGGGAAGCTTTACCTGGCGGTGGATTTCCTCCAGATACATGCTGCAGCCCTGAAAATACTCCAGCTCCGTCAGCACGGAAATGGCGTCGGCGCCCGCCCGCTCGTAATCGGAGGCGATTTCCTTGTAATGAAATTCTTCCGCGATGACGCCCTTGGACGGGGAAGCTTTTTTGACCTCGCAGATGAAGGACATTCCGGGCTTTCGAAGGGCGGCTTCAAAGGGGTTGGGGGCGAAAGGCGCGGAGGACGGCAGCGATACGGGGGCCGGGTGGGACTGTTCCGCCCTCGTCATCTCCAACGCCATTTCCCTCACCCGCTCCAAGGGCCGTTCCATCTTTTCCTGTTCCACCCGTTTCCGGGTGGACGCTGCGATCTGTTCCAGAATCATGACGCCTTCACTTCCCCTTTCTCCCCCTTTGCGGCTTCCTGAGTGGCCTTCACGAATGCCACCATCTTCATCATAGCCGCGCCGGAATCGATCAGATCCTGAGCGGTTTTCACACAGCCTGCGATGGTGCAATCATCGATCCCAAGGTACAGGCTCAGCGCCGCGTTGAGTACCGCCACATCCCGCTTGGGCCCGGTCAGGCTGCCGGACAGGATGCCCTTTGTGATCTGTGCGTTCTCCTCCGGCGAGCCGCCCAGCAGGTCCTTTAACCCGCACCGCTTCAGGCCGAACTGTTCCGGCGCGATTTCGTAGGCGGTCAACTGCCCAAAGCGGATTTCGCACACATGGGTGGGGCCGGTGATCGTGGCCTCGTCCAGTCCGTCGCCTCCGCAGACCACCATACCCCGTTTCACGCCCAGATTAGCCAGAACCTGGGCCAACGGCTCCACCAGAGCCGGGTCGTACACGCCCAGAAGCTGCATGGAGGCGTTTGCCGGATTTGCCAGGGGCCCCAGAATGTTGAAAATGCTTCGGATGCCGATCTCACGCCGCACCGGCGCCGCGTATTTCATGGATGCGTGATAGGCCGGGGCGAAGAGGAAACACATACCGGTGGCCTCCAGCACCTGCTCCGCCTGGTCCGCGCTGAGGCTTAGGCATACCCCCAGCTTCTCCAGCACATCCGCCGCGCCACTCTTGCTGGACACGCTGCGGTTTCCGTGTTTCGCCACCTTCACGCCGCCCGCTGCCGCAATAAACGCGCTGGTGGTGGAAATATTAAAGGTTCCCACCTCGTCGCCGCCGGTTCCCACAATGTCCATTACCGGGAACGGCGGGTTCAGCCGCACCGCTTTTTCCCGCATCACCGTGGCACAGGCGGTGATCTCGTCGATGGTCTCGCCCTTCATCCGCAGCGCCGTCAGAAACGCGGATATCTGGGCCTGGGTGGCGTCCCCGCTCATAATTTCGTCCATCACTTCCTTCGCTCCCTCGTAATCCAGGTTCTGTCCCTCTACCAACTGGTGAATTGCCTTCTGAATCATACTCCTGTCCTCCTCTATGCGATCTCAAGAAAATTTTCCAATATTTTACTTCCCTCCGGAGTCATAATGGACTCCGGGTGAAACTGCAGGCCGTACACCGGGTATTTACGGTGGCGCACCGCCATAATCTCACGGCCTTCTGCGTCCTCGGCCACCGCCTCCAGCTCCTCCGGCAGACTGGCCGGTTCCGCCACCAGGGAGTGGTACCGCGCCGCCAGAAATTCCTCCGGCAGCCCGTAAAACAGCGGGCATTCTCCGGCTGCGGAGTTCAGGTCCGTCCTCTGAATCCGGCTCTGTTTCCCGTGCATCAGGTGCTCCGCCCTCATGATCCGGCCTCCGAAGGCCTCGCAGATTCCCTGGTGGCCCAGGCAGACGCCCAGGATGGGCAGTTCGCCCGCCAGCTCCCGTACCGCCTGCTCCAGGATTCCCGCGCTCTCCGGATATCCCGGACCGGGCGAGAGAACCAGGTGATCCGGTTTCATGGCCCGGATCTCATGGATGGTCACCGCGTCGTTTCGCACCACCCGGATATCCGGTCGGATCTGCCCCAACATCTGGACTAAATTGTAGGAAAAACTGTCGTAATTATCGATTAACAGGATCATTCCTCGTTCACCTCGTTTCCTCTCAGGATGGCGTTTATCACAGCGCCCGCCTTGTTGGCCGACTCCTCGTACTCCCGCTCCGGCACGCTGTCCGCCACTATGCCGCCCCCGGCCTGCACCGTCACCTGACCGTCCCGGCTCACCGCCATGCGGATGGCGATGCAGGTGTCCAGATTGCCGGTGAAATCCAGGTATCCTAAGGCCCCGCCGTAGATGCCCCGGGGCGCTTCCTCCATCTCCTCAATGATCTGGCAGGCCCGGATTTTCGGCGCCCCGGACAGGGTTCCCGCCGGCAGCAGGGCTTCCACCGCGGAGCAGCCGTCGCAGTCCGGCCGGATGTCTCCCTCCACCTGGGAGCAGATGTGCATGATCCGGGAATACCGGTGGATCATCTGATATTCCGTCACCTCCACGGTGCCGAACCGGGCGATCCGCCCGATATCGTTCCGGCCCAGGTCCACCAGCATATTGTGCTCGGCCAGCTCCTTCTCGTCGGCCAAAAGCTCCCGTTCCAGCTCCCGGTCCGCCTCCTCTGTGGCCCCTCTGGGCCGGGACCCGGCCACCGGAAAGGTGGTCAGACGGCCGTCCTGCAGCCGCACCAGGGTTTCCGGGGAGGCGCTGATGATCTCCTGCCCGTCGATACCCATGAACACCATGTAGGGCGACGGGTTGGTGGTCCGCAGCACCCGGTAAGCATTTAACAGGCTTCCCTCAAAGGGGCTGGTGAACTGCCTGGAGATCACGGCCTGGAAAATGTCGCCGTTTCGGATGTACTCCTTGGTTTTCTCCACCCTGCGGCAGTATTCCTCTTTGGAAAAGCTGCTGGCAAAACCCTTTGCCCTGCCCGGCTCGCTCTCCGGCAGCGGGCTGGAATCCCGGATCATACGAACGATGGCTTCTATCCGGCCGCAGGCCTTTCCGTAAGCTCCCAGCAGCGTTTCCGGGGCTTTATCCCCCGTCTCCATGTTGACCACCACCGATATTTTCTGCTTTAAGTGGTCGTAGGCGATCACTTCGTCGAACAGCATCAGGTCAAAATCCTGTTCCCCGCCCCGGCTGATGGTCAGGGTCGGCTCCGCGTAACCGATCATGGCATATGCGAAATATCCCACAAAACCGCCGGTGAACGGCGGCATGCCCTTGATCCTTGGGGAGCGCCTGGTCTTTAAAATCTCCCTCAGGATATCGTAGGGACGGTTCGTCTCAGTCTCTGTCTTCATGCCGTCCGCCTGTTCGGTGACGACCCGGCCGTTTTTCAGGGTGACCCGCAGCACCGGGTCGCAGCCCAGGAATGAATAGCGTCCCCATTTTTCTCCGCCCTCCACGCTCTCCAGCAGGAAAAACCGCCTGCTCCTTCCCGCAATACGCCGCAGCAGGGTGATGGGTGTCACCACATCCGCGTATATTTCCCGGCAGACAGGGATGGTATCGTATTCCTGCGCCAGCCTCAGTATCTCTTCACATCCAGGTATCATTGTTTTGCTCCTTTCCGGTCCTGCGGTTACGGGGCGGGGATGGGATTTTTAAAAATAAAAAAGCTTCTGCCGCCTGCCGCTACACTTACACTTGTAGTCAGCAGGGACAAAAGCTTTAAAACTTCTGCGGTACCACCCTGATTGGCGTCGTCTGTTCCTGGAAGGCAATCGCCCACAGGCTAAGCCAGCGAACCATTACATTCATAAAAAAACATCGGGTTTACAATTACAAACCTGATGCTGTGCCTGGAACAGGACATAAACGCCCGCTCTGTAACGCACCATCATGCGTTCTCCCTGGTAACGGTGGGACACCCGTCATGCCATACTCCCGGTTTCAACTCATCCGGTTTCCAGCCGCCCTCGCAAGTCCATTCGGATCCTAAGCTAACGCTCCCTCACACCAGCCGGAAGCTCTCTGCGCATAGCCTTAACATCTTACTTACTCTTGCTCATCGGTTTAACTTGTTCCCCATTATAGCCAGCGAACGGAGAATTGTCAATACTCTTTTTTTAATTTTTGTAATTTTTAAATATCACCTTAGAATCTTTGTTTTTATCAGGCGGATTGCTCGTCCGGCACCGGTTCTGGGATAAGATTGTAAAACAGTGCTGGGGCAGGGGGATTTTCTGTTGCAAAGTCCGCATGCCTGTGCTATGATCGGATCTATCTGCGGAAGGTTCCTTCCGCGTATGCGTTCAACGCCGCATTTTGCGGCATCCCGGCGGGCTCCGCCAACATTTTCAGCACACAGACCAGCGTAGGGAGGGATGACCTATGATTTAAGTTGTCATTGAATTCGGACATGAATTTTCGTATAATGAAAGGAGAATACGGTGACAAAAGTAAACAAAAAATATAAAGACAGATTGTTCCGCCTTGTATTCGGCGACCGCAGGCGTCTGCTGGATCTGTACAACGCCCTGAACGGAAGCCACTACGAGGACCCGGATGCCCTGGAAATCACCACATTGGACGATGCGGTCTACTTATCCATGAAAAACGACCTGTCCTTTCTGGTCAACGGCGTGCTGAACCTGTACGAGCATCAGAGCACCTACAACCCCAACATGCCGGTTCGTGGTTTCTTTTACCTGGCCGACGTGTACCGGAAATATGTGGTGGAGTACAAGCTGAACCTGTACGGAAGCCGCCTGGCCAAACTGCCCTCTCCAAAATACCTGGTATTTTACAATGGGCGGAAGGAAGAGCCGGACCGGAAGGTATTAAGGCTGTCGGATGCCTTTCAGGGCGGGCGGAATGCCGAGCCCTGCCTGGAGCTCTGCGCAGTGATGCTGAATATCAATCTTGGGCACAACCAGGAACTTATGGAGCGCTGCCGGACGCTTAAAGAGTACGCCCAGTTCGTGGACCGGGTCCGCCGGATGATCGCTGAGACCGGCGCGCTGGAGAGCGCCGTGGACCGCGCGGTAAAGGACTGCATCCGGGACGGTATTCTGGAGAACTTTCTGTCCAGCCACAGAGCGGAGGTGTTGGACGTGATACTCACCGATTACAACGAACAGGAGTATATTGCAATGGAGCGGGAGGAAGCGTGGGAGGATGGGAGAGCTGAGGGGCTTTCCGTCAGCCGGGAAGCCATTCTGGACCTGCTTGGCGAGCACGGCGAAGTCCCTGAGGAGCTTCGCGCCAGGATCTGCGCGGAGTCCGATAAGGAGACGTTGAAGCGGTGGACGAAGCTGGCGGCTAAGGCGGAATCTTTGGAGGATTTTATAGAAGGCGCCAGTCTTTAAGCCCGGTTTGCTGAACCGTTAAAAACAGAAAAAGCGATCCCCGGGAAGATACAGTGCCCGGGGATCATGATATTTAAGTAGAGGCAATGGCCTGATTATTTATTTCTTACGGTGCAGGATGATTCCTCCAATCAGCGGAATCGCCACCAGCAGCGAAGCCACGCCCAACACACTGACCACAGACGTCAGGATCAACACGGGAAGCAGCGCCGGCATTACACCGGATACTGGCGTAAATACGGTGGAACTGACACCCTGGGCATCGGGAACGGAAGACTTTCCTTCTGGATCTACGCAGCGCACCAGAGCCAGTCCGGTAGGCACCGCCCCGGACGACATTCCGAACAGACAGCAGGCTTTTTCAAACCACTCATGCTTGCTGACGTATTTCATGAAGAATACGGCCAGGAATAGCGTGACGCTCAGCAGGACCAGGGAGAAAATGATAATCGGTACGATGAAATCTGAGAACATACTCAGCTTCAGCGTGGCAATGGCTGAAATAATGATAATATCCAGTGTAAAACCGGAAATTGTAGATACGCTGGCAGTGTCAATATAACCGTCTGCCTTGCAGATATGCATCACAAAGCGTACCACGACTGCGCCGATCATTCCATGTACAAGCAGCGGAATCTGATTAAATGCAGGTACCACAAGACCACAGAGCGATATAATTTTGGACCCCAGCCACATACAGAGCATTACGAAAGAAAATTGCAGCGCCAAGGCGTTAATGCCTGTCTGCGATGTTTTCGCGATTCCGATGGGTCTCTGATTCGCCGCGGGCAGCACTCCCCCCAGTGTTTTATCCTGTCCCTGCGCGGAAACCTTGGTATAAATCGTATACTGCCTGCGGATTCCCCAGTTGATCAAAACAATCCCTACCGTGACCGCTACGATCAGGCCGATTGTCGAAAGGATCATTCCCATCGCCAGACTTCCTTCGGATCCCAGCTCCTCCAGTACTCCTCCAGCCGCACTGGCCGTTCCATGGCCGCCCCAGAATGCGCAGCAGCCCAGTATTCCCCAGCCGTCCGGCAGGGAAGGCCAGAATTTACGCAGCGCCTGGCCCAGGGGTGCTCCGATCAGCAGCTGTGTGCCATAGATAATGACGGAGCCGAACGTGTAATCCGCATAGTTGCGGATACGCCCTTTGTCAAAGGTCACGCCAAAAGCCGTGCAGGTCAGAACCACCTCGATCAGCACTCCCGAATAGCTGTCGAAGGTTTCCGGGACCTCCATGATTCCCAATACCTGCTGCCCCAGGATCAGGGCGATGAAGCCTCCCAGCATAGCTGTGGGAATATACAATTTCTGTATCGGTTTGCAGATTTCCCGCAGGATAAATCCTAAAAGCATAAAAAGTCCAAGCACCTGTATATCTTTGAACAGCGAAGCAACGCTCATATTAACCCCTCCTAATTATGACAGACTAAAGACTACACATATTTCACCTGTTCCAACATATTTTGAATATCACAGACCGCCCGCTCGTCCAGCGCCGGATTCGGACGGATGGGGTCCCCCACGTCAAACCCCTGCAATCTTAGTCCGGCTTTCACACAGGCTGCAAGATTGTACTTCTGAAACCTGGTATTGATTTCCCAAAGCTTTTTCTGAAGCGCCATCGCCTCATCCCATTTCCCGCCCCGGCACAGCTCAAACAGCCGAACGCTTTCCCCGGGAATCAGACAGGCTGGACCAGACATCCATCCCACCCCTCCCATCTGCATAACAAAGACAGGAATGTGGGAGGACGCGCTGAAAATTCTGAGATCCGTCCCCACCCGGTTGATCACGGTCATCAGCCTTCCCGTATTGATCGATGCGTCCTTATAATATTGAATATTAGGAATCTCCGCCAGCCGCTCCAGCGTTTCCATGGAAATCTCAAACCCGGAAAACTTGGGATTATTGTAAACCACCACCGGCAGATCAGCCGCGTCTGCCAGCGCCTTGTAATACTCGAAAATAGACTCCTGCTTCAGCGGAAAATATACATTGAGGATTCCTACAATTCCATCCACGCCTATAGCTGCAAACTCTCTGGCCTGGAAAATAGCATCCGCTGTGGTGGAGGAGGCCACCCCCGCCACCACCGGAACCCTCCGGTTTGCAGCCCGAACCACGATCTCCACAATCCGTCGTTTCTGTTCCCAGGTGAGATAATAAAATTCTCCGGTGCTGCCCAGAGGCGTCAGCCCGTGAACCCCCGTTTCTATCAAGTGATCTACCAGGCGTACCAACACCTCCTCCATCACCTTCCCATTGTGGTCAATGGGGGAGACCAGATAAGGAAAAATCCCTTGAAATTCCTGACTCATGTCGTTACATCCTTTCTGTCCAATCTGTTCTGGCCGCGGCTCCAAGCGCTTTAAGTGCAGCCCGGATTGTCTGGTGGGGCGAAGCTGCATTGAAGCGCATAAAGCCCTTCCCCTCTTCCCCGTAGCGCAGCCCGGAATTCAGATAAATCCCCGCTTTCTCGTAGAGGAACGTTTCCAGCTCGCTCTGTGAACCATAACCAAGCCCGCGGAAATCCAGCCAATACAGATAAGTTGACTGGGGATCAATCAGCTTGACTTCCGGCAGATTTTCCCTCAGATACTCCCCCATAAAGCGGCGCGTCTGCGCAAGATACTCCGTCATCTCGTCCGCATACCTGTCTCCTCTGGTATAGGCGCTTACAAATGCCGTGACGCCAAGGGTATTGCGGCAGTCCGCGTTGGCACAGTGAAACGCCCAGTCGAGTTTTTCCCTAATCGCCGGATTTGCAGCGATCCACGCCGCGGTATAAAGTCCCGGCAGATTGAAAGTCTTGCTTGGGTTGATGAAGGTAATCGTCTGATCCCCGATGACCTGATCCAAACACGCAATATTCACATGTTGGTGCCCAGAATAAACTATATCCTGATGAATTTCATCCGAGACGATCAGCACCCGGTTCTGAACGCACAGCCTGCCGATTCTCAGAAGCTCCTCCTCCGTAAAGCAGCGCCCGGTGGGATTGTGTGGATTACATAAAATCATCATTGTTACAAGCGGATCCCGCAAACGACGTTCCAGATCATCAAAATCAATCTCATATACACCGCCTGCCAATTTTAAGGGACTGTTTTCCACCCTGCGGCCATTGTTTTCCACAAGCTCGGCAAATTTCTGATAGACAGGCTTCTGAATCAGAACCTTGTCCCCTATCTGGGTAAAGGTTCTCAGCACATAGCCGATTCCAGCAATCACACCTGCTGAATATCCCACCCACTGCGCATCTACATCCCAGCCGAAACGCCTGCTCTGCCACCCTGCCGCCGCGCGCTCAAAGGCCCCGTCCCGATAGGTATAACCAAATGTCCGCTCCTCAATCTTATCTCGCAGATCCTGGATAACCTCCTCCGGGCACAGAAAATCCGTATCCGCAATCCATAAAGAAAACTTATCCTTTGCAACCATTGCCGGATCGTATCTGCGCAGGTTTCCCTTGGATGTGTCCCTGGATCTGTCAAACTTGCTATGCATCCCCATTTATCTCCCCCTCCTTGATTTGAAATCATCCAACAATTACACCGGTGTTACCATCATCATAGTTTCATTTCGGGAATTTGTACAATACATATATACAATCAATTCATTAATAAAACTGATTGAAAATGTCTCATATTGCAGTTATAGTAAAACTATGGGAGTGTGTTTTTAAACGGAGGAAGCCTATGACGCTTAAACAGCTGGAATATTTCAAAGAGATCTGCAAACACAACAATTTTACAAAAGCCGCCGGTGAACTCTATATTTCACAGCCCACGCTGACCCTGGCCGTCCATCAGCTCGAGGAGGAGCTTGGAGTGCTGCTCTTTGTGCGTAAAAACAGGCGCGCCACACTGACGCGGGAGGGAGAATTTTTTCTGGACCGGATCACGTCCATTTTACTGGATGTGCAAAAGCTGGAGGACGAGATGCGCTATCTCGCGGAGAAAAAGAATCTGGTGCGCATGGGTATCCCTCTGATGATCAGCGTAAAAATGTACCCGATCCTGTTCAAAGACTTTCTGTCGGAATTTCCTGAAATTCAAATCGAAATATCGGAGTCCGGCGCGCTTGGAATTATCAAAAATATCATTGATGAGACCATTGACATCGCCGTCACTTCTCTGGACCACGATTATTCCCAATTTTTAGTAGAACGCAAACTATTTGAATCCCGAATCTGCTTTTGTGTCAGCAGGCAGCATCCCTTTGCCGGCCGCGCCTCCATCCGCTTTGACGAAACCTTAAAGGAGAAAGTTGTGATGTTCAGCGGCGGTTTCTACATCAACAAACTGATCCAGTCCCACTATGACAGACTGAACGCAAAACCCAATTCCCTGTTGAGCACTGCCCAGCTCTACACCATCAAAAGCCTGATTTCCAACAATATCGCCGGTGCGTTTCTGTTGGAGGATTGTATCCTGCCCTCAGACAATATCGCAGCAATTCCATTACAGGAAAATATTGTCTCCGAAATCGGCATTATCTCCAAAAAGGGAGCCAGGTCCTACCCCGGGGCAGAACAAGTGGTCCGCTTTTTCGAGGCACGTTTTCCCCAAAACCTACTTCCATAAAAGAAAAACAGCTGCAGAACCCGGACTCTTATCCGAATTCTGCAGCTATATCAATCAATTTTATTTCTGCTTCGCAGCCCACTCATCAATCTGCTTCTGCATATCCTCAATAATCTTCTGAAGCCCGGCGTCATAGAGCTTCTGGTTCATCTCCGCGACTGTCTGGTCCACGTCGGCGGCGGAGCCAGTAAACAGCTGGGGCAGGTACTGGGCCGTGATGTTCATGACGGAGGCGTACTCTGTCTTCACGTTCTCATTGTTAAAGCTAAAGCCCACCAGCACAGACGGCTTGGAGGCGTCGTTGAAGGCGCGGTACTGATCCCAGAGGTCGCGGGCCTGGGGATCTACGGTGTACATGATCAGCTCGTTGCCCAGGGTGTAGTAGTCCGTGGTGTATTTGCTGGACGCATCCAACAGCTTGATCGACGTGTCGGAGGTTTTCTCATAGTGAACGCCCTCGATGCCGTAGGTCAGCAGGTTCTTGATCTCCGGGTCTGTGTTCAGCAGTTCCAGGAACTTCACGGCCTCCGCCGGGTGCTTGCTGTTGGCGGAAACAGCCTGGAGAGAACCGATACAGGACGTGGTGGAGTAATAGTTCTCATAGCGGGGTCTGCACACCACCTCGTAGCCGGCCTGGTTGCCCCAGATCTCCTCAGCGCCCGGGCAGTACCAGCCAACGTAGATCAGGCGGTTTTTCAGCTTCTGCTTGTTGGTGGCCGCATCCTGGTTGATGTAGCCCTTCTCAAAATAATCCCGGATGGTGCGCAGGTTGTTTAACACATCCTCCTGCTCAAAGGGATTGACCACCTTGCGGCTCTCATCATCGTAGCGCACATAGGCGGGCAGCTCTCTGGCGGCCGGGATGTCGTAGTGGTCGATGATGCCGGGGATGTCACTGGCCCGCAGGGGAAGGGGAACGATCTCCGGTTCATTTTCCTTGATGGTCTTTAACAGGGGTTCCAGGGAAGCCAGATCGCTGACGCTGTCGATGTCCAGATTGTATTTGTCCACCAGTTCCTTGGTGAAAGCCCAAACAGGCGCGTAGGGCAGCTCCTTGTTGGCCGGAACGCCGTAAATCTTCCCGTCCACGGCAACGCCGTCCCAGAACCGGCTGTCCACAGCTTCCTTCAGAGCCTTGTTGTCTCCGTCCAGATAGGGTGTCAGATCCAGGTAAGCGCCTTTTCTGGCGTTGATGGCGTAGCTGTTGGCCCAGTCGCAGGTAAAGCAGATGTCATAGGGCTCGCCGGAGTTGATCACCGAGGTCATTTTCTCGTCGTAATCCGCGTTGGAGATGAAACGGATATCCACGGTTGCGCCGATTTTCTCCTTCAGAATGGGATTCACTTTGTCCAGGACCATCTGCAGGTCGTCGGGCTGGTCGCCCTCAGTGTACCAAAGCAGGGTTACATCCTCTTTTCCGCCGTCCGACGCGCCGCCGGAAGCCCCGGTAGAACATCCGGTGAGCGCCAGAGAAGCCGCCATACACCCACAGAGAGCTGCTGATAATACTTTTTTCATAACTAATTTTCCTCCTTCTATTCTTTTACCGACCCTACGGTCAGTCCACTGACAAAATACCTCTGGAAAAACGGATAAGCGCAGGCGATGGGCAGCGTGGCGATCACCACAATGGCCATCTTCGCGGTCTCGCTGGGAAGCCGGGACAGGGCCGAATCCAGCCCCATACTGCCTCTGCCGGCATTCTGGGCGATAAACTCAATGTTGCGCTCGATCTTCATGAGCAGATACTGGAGCGGATAAAGGCTCTTGCTGTCGATGTAGAGCAGGGCGTTTTTCCAGTCGTTCCAGTAGGTGAGCGTTAAAAACAGCGCCACCGTGGCCAGCCCGGGAAGGGAAATGGGCAGCACAATGTCCGTAAATATCTTGAACTGGGACGCCCCGTCTATTTTCGCGGACTCGATCAGCGCGTCCGGCACGCTGGTGGCGAAAAACGTCCGCAGCACGATGATGTTGAAGGGCGTCACCGCCACCGGCAGCACCAGGGCCAGGAAATTATTTTTCAGGTGCAGGAAGTTGGCCACCACCAAATAGGTGGATACCAGGCCGCCGTTGAAGAACATGGTTGCGACCAGAATCCCGGTAAACAGCTTCCGGTAGCGGAAGGTCTTGCGGCTCAGCACATAGGCGTAGGTGCTGGTCAGCGCCATTCCAATGGCCACGCCGGTTACGGTCACCAGCGCCGACATTCCCAGAGAGTGCATGACCTGGCCGCCGCTCTGGAACACAAATTCATAGGCCCCTGTGGACCACTCATCCGGGCGGAAGCTGTAGCCGTTGACCATGACGGAGTGCTCGGAACTGAACGAGATAATGATCACGAACACCAGCGGAGCCAGACACAGGATCGAGAGCAGGATGAAAACAAGGTGAAACGCCGTGTTCGCGCCCTTTCCGATGTGGTTAAACTTTGTCTCCCCGTCCTGGATTTCAGTTGTATCTGTTTTCATAAACACACCTCCCTAGAACAGCGCATTCTCGTTGTCAACCTTGGACACCAGCCAGTTGGAGCCCAGCAGCATAATCATACCCATCACCGACTGGAACAGGGCCGCGGCCGCGCTCATGCCGATCTCGCCCATACCCATCATGGCGTGGTACACATAGGTGTCAATCACGTTGGTCACGCTGTAGAGCGCCCCGGAATCCCTTGGAATCTGGTAGAACAGGCCGAAGGACGCGTTGAAAATCTTTCCGGTGGCCATGATCATCATGATCACCACGATGGAGCGCAGCAGCGGTAGCGTGATGAACTTGATCTGCTGCCATTTGGTGGCCCCGTCTATGACGGCCGCCTCGTAGAAGGTGGTGTCGATGCCCGCCAGGCTGGCCAGGTAAATCACCGTGCCATATCCCATTTCCTTCCAGGTGCGGATGAAGATCAGCAGGAAGGGCCAGGGTTTGGTGTTGGTATACCAGCTCACCGGAGTTCCGCCGGACTGGGTGATCATGTGGTTGATAATCCCCTTATCCGGGCTTAAAAACGCGTACAGGAAGCTGCCGACCACCACCCAGGACAGGAAATAGGGCAGGAACAGAATGGTCTGGTACGCCTTGGCCGCCCTGCGGCTGCGGATCTCGTGGAGCATCAGCGCAAATGTGACCGGCACCGCCACGTCCAGCACGATAAAGCAGAGATTGTACAGCAGCGTGTTCCTCGTGATGGTAAATGCCTCGTTGGTGGAAAACAGGAACTCGAAATTCTTAAATCCCACCCACGGGCTGTTTAAGAAGCTGTTGATGAATCCGCCTCCTGAAATGTGGAAGTTCTTAAATGCGATCAGCACTCCCAGCATGGGCAGAAACGAGAACAGTAAAAACCATACCAGCGTAGGCGTTGCCATAATCATCAGTTCCAGATCGTCCCTTGTGAGCCGTTTCTTTTTCTTCACCTGACTCCCTCCCAACTAAAATTTGTATTGCGGCAGATAGGCCTGGTTGGCACTTAGCATCTCGTCCAGACACTTTTGGGATGTGGTGTAATCCCCCATCAGCGGATGGACCACCATGGCCCTGAGCGCTGCCGTCCGGTCCCCCGTAAGTCCCGCGTTTACGGTCTGACGCTCGTATTCCTTCACCGTCTCCATCATAGTTTTGATGTGCGTGTTGTCAATTTTTCTCAGGGGCAGCGGATGGGCGCCGTCCCGGTCGATGGCGCAGGCCACCTCGATCACGTCGTCCGGCTCCAGGAAATCCAGGGTGTCCCCGTTCCTCACGTTGACGATGTTCACATTTCCCGTGTTGTTGTACAGGTCGTGAACCAGGTTCACCGCCACCTCCGAATACCGGTGGCCGCCCCGCTTGTTAAGCAGCTCCGGCTTGCGGCACAGGGTTTTCTCGGAATACAGGGCAAGCAGCTGTTCCTCGATCTCCATGCACTCCTCGCCCCGGCATTTTCCGCTGTCCAGATTGTGCTTTTTCTTGTGCTCCCGGTCGTAAAAATATTCCAGGTAGGGGGAATAGACGGCCCCGGCCACCGCGGTGATCTCCCGGTCCAGGTCAGAGGGCGGAATGTTGTTCATGCGCTCGCTCTTGACGCCCTGGCGGATGGCCTCTTCTGTAATATCCCGGCCGTCCTGCTCGATGTGGTAGATCCAGCTCAAATGGTTCAGCCCCACGTAGTCCATGGTGAGCTCCCCGTCCGGGATCTGCTCCCGCACGCTGGAGGTCATATTGATGGGCACGTTGCAGAGTCCGATGATCCGCTTAAATCCGTGTTTCATCACAGCCTCGGTGATGATTCCCGACGGGTTTGTAAAGTTGATGATAAATGCCTCAGGCGCCAGCTCCCTCACCCGGTCCGCGATATGGCACATCACCGGGATGGTCCTCTGGGCCTTCATAAAACCGCCGATCCCGGTGGTCTCCTGGCCCAGCAGACCGTATTTTGGCGGTATGGTCTCATCCAGAATCCTGGCCGGAAGTTTGCCCACCCGGATCTGGGTGATCACGTAATCCGCGTCCCGGACGGCTTCGTCCAGATCGGCGGTCAGTATGGCCTCGGAGTCCATTTTCTCCTCGCGGAGCATACGGATGCACAGCTCTCCCACGATGGTGCGTTTCCGGTCGTCAATGTCCATAAACATGAACTGGCGGACCGGCAGCGTCTCCCGAAGCCGGATAAATCCGTCGATCAGTTCCGGCGTGTAGGTGCTCCCCGAACCGATAATTGCTATTTTCAATCCTTGCTTTTCCGACATGTTCATTCCCTCCCTGTCTATGTCAGGCGGGCTGCTGATGGTCCGCTTGGCTGTCGTTTGATGATAAATGATTGTTTCACTGCTGTTCTGGGGTTTATTTCCAAAAATTAAAGCGTATTAACTTTTAGGTCTTAAAAATAAATAGCGATTTGCTATTTTCTCTCGGTGCGGCAGGAGGCGTAATCCATTTTAAAAAAACGCCGCCTGCCGCCGTATGGTTGACCGTCATACCGTTGTGAAGGATTCGCTACACGGGATGACGCTTGTGATCCGTATGCGTTGTATATTCAGCCAGGTCAATCTGCCCGCCATGGGGCCGTGGATTCGCGTACCACCAGTTTGGGCTTCAGCCGGTAGATCAGCTGCTTTGGCCGTTCGCCGCCGATCCAGATCATCAGCTGTTCAATGGCGCATTCCGCCAGCGCGGAAACCGGTTGGGCCACGATGGTGAGAGCCGGAATGTATTCCTGGGCCATCGGCTCGTCGTCGAATCCGCAGACCGAAACATCCTGGGGCACCCGGTAGCCGTGCTCCCGCAGCGCCGTGATCACGCCCAGAGCCAGGTTACAGTCGGCCGCGAAAATCGCAGGCGGCACCACGCCCTGCCCGATCCAGGCCGTCATGATCCGGTAGCCGTCGGCAAAGCAGAACTGCCCCCGCTCCGAGCGGACAACGGAAAGCCCTTCCCCGGCCAGGGCGGCCTGAAGCCCGTGTTCCCGCTCCGAGCTGTTGACCAGCTCCCTGGGGCCGCCGATAAAGCCGACGCGCCGGTGTCCCAGGTCGAGGAAATGCCGCCCCACCTGATAGCCGCCGTCGAAATTGTCCACCAGAATACAACTGTAATCCGCGTTCCGGTTCTGGCTGTCCAGCACCACAAAAGGCACCTTCTGGCTCTTGAGCCGGGGGACGAACTCATCCTCCATGCCGGGCGCCAGCAGCATCATGCCGTCCACGCGCTGCTGCTGTAAAATGTAATCGCAGCCCTGGTTGGCGGTGATGGAAATGGCCAGAAACAGATTGTGACTGATCAGGCCGTTGTTCACTTCCTGGACAATCTGGCTGAAAAACGGATCCTGAAGTCCCGGCGTGATCATGCCGATGATTCCGGTGGTTCCACGGGCCAGGGTCCGGGCCGCCGCGTTTGGTATGTATCCCAGAGCCTCAATGGCTTCCATGACTTTCTGACGGTTGTATTCCCGCACGCTGGACGAGTGATTCAAGACTCTGGAAACCGTCACGGTCGACAACCCGCAGTACCGCGCCACGTCCTCCAGGCTCACCTGCTGCTTCTCTCCCATGTAGTCCCCTCTTTTCTCCAAAAGTTAATGCGCTTTAATTTCTGCTTTTACTATACACCTTTTTGAGGAAAGCGCAAGAGGGATTGCACTTTTTCGGCAGATTGGTGGAAATTTGCAGGATGTTTTTGTGCATATTCACGTTTCCCAGGAGTTTTGCGGGGATATCATTGGAAAATGTCTTGGTATTTAAGGATATATTCGGGATTGCCCGGGATCATGACAGGGGGCAGGGGTTTCCCGGTGTTAGTTGGAGTATGTTCCGGTGGTTTTTGGTATGCGGGGGGTGCAGCGGGATCTCCGACATGGGGGTTGGACTGTGGGGATCCCGAAACTATGGTTGAGTTCTTTTTTAATTATCGCAGATTCCCAGGCGCTTTCTCCCCCGCTACCGCGCCGTCATGCTCCAGAATGCGGCCAAGGTGCTGAAACGCCCCGGATTTGCACAGCGCTCCGATCAGCAGGGCGGCGATCACGGTGCCGCACAGGGTGCTGGACAGAAACGGGATCACATAGAAAAACACGGCTACCTCCTTGCCCATGAGCATGGACGCTACGGGAAAACACATGATCGCTCCCAGGATTCCGGTGCCGAACACCTCACCCGCATAGGCCATCGTCAGCTTATGGCTGTGCCGGTAGAGCACGCCGCACAGATAGGCGCCCACCATACTGCCCGGGAAGGCCAGCAGACTTCCGGTGCCCATGAGGTTGCGGATCAGCGATGTACAGAACGCCATGCCCACGCCGTACCAGGGGCCTAAAAATACTCCTGCCATCACATTGCACAGATGCTGGATGGGGAAACATTTGGATGCGCCGATGGGGACAGCAAAGGTGGATAGGGACACGGCTACCGCCGTCAGCATGGCGCTTACGGCCAGTTTCTTTGAGTTGATTTTCATGATTTTTTGCTCCTTTTGTGGGTTTTCAGGGGAGGCCAGGGGATCGCAGGCTGGCAATGGTACGCGGGGGCTGCATCGCCGAGCCATGGCAACCAACCATTGCCTGCAGGCTGCGCCAGTGGCCCATTGCATTCAGCAAAAAATCCAGGCCGCATCAGCCTGGATTTTGATTTTTGCATCGTAAACTACTGCAAATCACACTATTTCCCTACGCTGGCATTACCCGATCAGGTTCTAACGGTCGAAGTTCGATTACTTCCTCTCAGCCTGCTACACAAGCTCCCTATTGTCGTTTAGAATAGCACTACATTAACTCAATGTCAAGATGAAATGTCTCAACATTTAAAACTCCTTTACTTATCTCCATCAGCCACTCATCTGCCTCTTTTCCTCCCCCGCTCCTATAACAGCCTAACCGGATTTTCAAATAACCGCACCCGGATTTCCACTCGGTTCTTTTCATTCCTGACTCCGGCGTCCATCTCACAGTACCAGTAGATTCTCTCTGGATACGAGAAATCCTTTCGTTTCTCTCTTCCCCCTGCCTGTTCGTTTTGAATATCATTTACACAAATTACCATTTTATAGCCCCCTTAATTTCACTTTTTTGTATACCTAATTTTTACACAATAATTCCATGTAGCGAAAATATGTATTCTCACTTTTAATACGTCTATTAAAAACATCTTATCTTTTTAGAATTTAATTGATTTTTCTGTCCTCTCGTAATATTTACACTATATGAAAATTATTTTTAATAAATAAAAATATCAAGGGGTATCGCTTTATGAAAAAACAACCCAACTCAAGGAATTAATCAGTACCAATGAAATCCTGGTCATGCCGGGCGCTTATGATTGTCTGTCGGCGATCATGATCCAGAATGCCGGTTTCAAGGCCGTTCAGATGTCTGGATACGGTTTCGCCGCCTGCCTGCTGGGTGAGCCCGACTGCGGCCCGCTCACCTTCACGGAGGTTTTAAACCACACACCATGCTGGAACGCCACCTGCAAAGGCGGGGCCCCGCTATAAACTGCATAAACGAGCTGACCCAGCCCGATATCCATTACCGGCTCTGCGCCGAGGACTACCCCGCCAGCTTCTGCCTGACCATGTACCTGCCGGGCGTCTACCAGCTCAACCAGCTGGGCGGTTCCGGCTCCCGGCTCCATGTGCTCCCCACCAAGGACTTCAAGCAGGTGAACCCCCTGTCCCTGATTTACCACAAGGACAAGATCTTCCCCTCTTACACCCAGGATTTCATGAAGCTGATCCGGGAAATATGCGACCGCTACGCGGCCTTTCCGCAGCCGTAATTCCTTGTAACAGTACATTCTCGCCCGGAGAGCTTTTTTATATCATAGAGTACTCTCCTATTACGCAAAAAAGGAATCCCGGACCGACTGTCATTGTCAATCCGGGATTCCCTTACTATTTTCTTGCCATCTGTCTTTTTTATCAAAGGTTCTTCCCAAACCCTTCCAAATATGCCCTTACTCCCTCTTCTATGGACATTCCGTTCATACAGTTAATCCCCCACAAGACACCCCATAAAACAAAGGGCAACGCCAGGATTATTCCAATAACTGCCAGCGCGCGGTACTTCTGTTTTTTCGTAATACACAGTGCTCCCAAAACGATTGCAGCCAGGCTGAGTGCCACCGGAATCACGACCGCCCCCGACACAAAAAGATTCACAATACCGGATGAAATCTCACTGGAATCAGACTTCATTCCCACAACTATCAGACACAAAATACCGACCACCCAGGCCGTGGCCGTTATCACCAATGATACGATTCCGTACTTTTGCTTCATATGATTTTCTCCTTTTGATCTACATAATTTTCTATAACACATTACAGTATCCGTCATCTGTATAAACTATTTTATATACATATCAATTATAAAGGATACCATCTCCTCCGCAGATATGGCATTTTCCCACCTCCTCCGGAGTGCCGTTCGTACAAGCCGAACAAGGGTACACAGAGGACATATCATATTGGCTGCGGTAGTATCCCGATCCACCACAGATCTTACAGATTCCTGTCGAACTGCAGGCCGTACAAAATACTACCTCTTCATATGGAGGAGCCGTAGGTTCCGCTTCCCGTTTAGCCGCGCGTTTGCTTTCGTTTCCCATGACTTCAAGATACGTGGATTCCGATATTACTCCGGCTCCGTCACAAGTCTGACAAGCACCCGGATTTCTCTTGCACACCGCACAATCTTTTGTTTCTCCTGTGATACTGTTATAATAAGTTCCTTTTCCGTCGCATACCCTGCATTCTTTTGAGCCATTGCAACGAGGGCATACATAAGTGGCCTCTTGCTCCTGTTCCTGCCTCTCTTCTGTTTTAGAACGGCTCTCCCCAGCGGTAGCAACTGTCCTCTCTTTATCAGAATCATCTCTCCATGGTTTTGCATCCACGATCCACATCAAAACCAAAGCTGCCAATAGAATTACCTTCCAATTTTTCATATGATTCCTCCGTGCCAAAGCGTTTTTGCGCAGACACGCGAACCAAATGTCAGATCCGGGTCTGCGATTCACTCTGCGGCGCTTCGGCTATTTCCTTATGATTGTTCTAATTTCCAACGATCTTAAACGATTCATTCTGAGATCCTGGATAAGAAATATCTCCTGTTTTTTGCAAATCCCATTTTTTAGAGGAGGGTGCACGCAGATGTGATAAGAAAACCTCTGTTCCGGTTACTGGCATTTTATTGCTGTTCAAATATTCTCCTCTGAATTCATCCCCTATCCTTTTTTTTAAGTTTCCTTGCAATCATTCCCCCCTTTGCCGCCAGCAGATTCCCATCCTCATCGTATATCCATGACCTCCATAGCGGATTCCTGGCTACATACAGGGATTTTGCCCCGTCAGACGGTTTAAGTACTCCCAACCCGATTTATCATGATACAGCAGGTCCCGGAGCCATGCGGTTATGAACGTTCCGTTCGGTGTCTTTGTGGCGATCTGCTTTCTAATATAACTTTTGTTTTCCATTATAACAAACTTACGTTATATTAACAACTACATTCCGTCATATTGTTTGTCATTCCATCTTCGCACAACATCTTTTCCCTATAAAATTTAAGAACGAATTCCGCCTGCGGTAGGTCGCTTCAGCGACATGGTTCCTTACCACCGCCATGCGTTCCCATAGCTGGCACAACTGGCATAGAAAAGCTTATTATGTAATAAAAAACAGAGGGAGAACCGGCCTTTCTCAGCCGGTTCTCCCTCTGCCTGTCATTTAAAATATCCCATCTGCCGGGAAATGTCCCCGGCGCATTCCAGCACGCTCTGTACCTTTTCCGCCAGCTCCTCGTCGATGATCCGGGCGGTGAGCCCGGAAATGGAGATGGCGGCGATCATTTTCCCCTTAGCGTTGTACACCGGGGCCGCGATGGCCGAAAGCCCCACCTCCCGCTCGCCGTTGGACACCCAGTAGCCCCGCTCACGCACCTTGTCCACGTCGGGCTTCACGGCCTCATAGTCCTCTCCCAGAAGCTCCATAAGCTCCCGGTCCTCCATGCCGGACATCAGAACCTTTCCCGTGGCCCCGTTGGGAAGGGGCAGCCGTTCCCCCACCGTGATGACCCGGCGCAACAGCTGCTTGCTCTCCACCCGGTCGATACAGATTCTGGAGGCCCCGTCCCGCACGTAAAGGCTGGCGCTCTCGTAGATCTGGTCGCGGATCTTCACCAGATACTCGTAGGCCTTCTCCCGCAGCCCGTCGTCGGACCGGTTCTCCGCCAGGCTGCCCAGGTAGGCGATCCGCGCACCCAGGGAATACCGCTTGGTATACTCGTTGCGGGACAGATAGTCCCGCCGCTCCAGGCCCCTTATAATGCGGTGGGCCGTGCTGGCGGACAGTCCCGTCTTCTCCACCACATCCATCAGGTTCAGTTCCCTCGTATCCTCGGAAAAGCATTCCAGCACATCCAGCGCCCGGTCCAGCACCCGGATATTGATCTCCTTCGACGTCTCCATCCCGCTCCACTCCTTTTCACGTTACATCTATCATTTTCACTGTGTGGAATTATACTATAAACCGAAGTGAAGTGCTTGGGGATCGCAAAAGAAGGGAGCGCAGGCTCCCTTCAGAACTATTGTTCACAAAAAACCCGAGGGTAGCGACGCGAAACGGCGTTTTTTGCCGTTTCTGAGCATCGCGTAGCGTGTTACTGTTCGCAGGGCCGCGCTTTCCAGCGGGGCTGTAAATCGTAACCCCCTTCAGAGTTGGTTATAATGTAAACAGCGAATCGATGGACGTCTCCTTCTCCAGGCCGCGGATCAACTCAAAGCGCCGGTCCGCCGTCTGCTCGCAGGGAGTCTCCGCTATGAGATGCATGTATTTGGTCCTCAGCATATCCCATCCAAAGGGCGTTTCCACGTCCCCTAAGGGAACCGGGGCCCACCGCTCATGGACCTGACCCTCTGTCGTCTCAAGCACCACCCGGGCGGCGCAGAAATGGATGGGATTCTCCGCCAGATACTGCTGCACGGACTCGTCCTTGGTGACGGTTATCTTCCCCACCAGCTCCCGGATCTCGGGATCGTCAGAGCTCTTTAATACCAGCTCCTCCGAGTCCATTCTGCCGTATTTAATGGTCACAGCGGACGTAAACTGGGCGCTGGCCTGGGCTCCCACCGGGGTCTTGGGCTCAGGGTTGGACAGGCGGAACACAAAGGACGAGGTTCGGATATCCAGGCTGCGCACCATTTCCGGCGTCAGGTTCAGCCTCTCTTTGAGGTCCATAACCGCGTCCAGCGTAGCGTGGAGCCCGCGCTGGCAGGCATGGCGCTTGAAATAGATGCTGGTGATCTTGAACTCCTTGCCAGATTGTCCAGCACATGGCTCATGTCGCAGTGGCCGCTGGTTCCCGTGAACGCCTGAAAAAAGCCGTACCGGCCCTCCAGCGCCACAGTTGAGAAGAATCGCCGTCACGTAGGGCACGCTGGTCTGGGTCTGGGCCATGC